>TARA_R110002095_G_scaffold103660_2_pt1 | contig 13265 bp, 11 predicted proteins | sample TARA_R110002095 | Tara Oceans TARA_R110002095 (sample SAMEA4397255) | marine metagenome | biome: Polar Biome; feature: [SRF] surface water layer (ENVO:00010504); material: water (ENVO:00002006), including particulate matter (ENVO:01000060) such as... | depth 5 m | reverse complement strand
TGACCAGTCAGATTATGGACTCCTGCTGCACTCCGGACAGTGGTTGCTGTTAAGAAAACACGCCGATCGGATCTCTTTTGCAATCACGCATTCAGGAAAACTTATGGCTCCCTTAACTCTGCTCAGACAACACAGCAAACTGGCTGACCCCCGGCATCAGCTGCACATATTAAACGAACAGAATCAGCACCCGACCTTTGAGCAGAAATTAAAAACGCATCAGCTTCCGGCGCTCAAAGCCAATCCCATTACGACTCTACAGGTCAATCTGGGTAAACTTTGTAATATGACCTGCGATCACTGTCATGTTGACGCCGGGCCTGACCGCAGGGAGATCATGAATGCCGAAACCGTACAGGACTGCCTGAATGCGCTGAAGCAGCCCGGTTTTCAGATACTGGATCTGACCGGCGGCGCCCCGGAAATGAATCCTCACTTTCGAGAAATGGTAAGACAGGCGACCAGACTCAATCTAAGGGTTATTGATCGCTGCAATCTGACGATTCTGTTGGCGCCAGGTTATCAGGATCTGCCCGATTTTCTGGCCGCACATCAGGTAGAAATTGTCGCCTCGCTCCCCTGTTATCTTGAAGAAAACACCAATGCGCAAAGAGGCAGTGGCGCCTTCCAGAAATCAATCCAGGCTCTGAAAAGATTGAATCAACTCGGCTATGGAAAACAGGATTCACCACTGAAACTCACGCTGGTATTCAACCCCGTCGGTTATGCATTACCGCCTGATCAGTCTGAGCTGGAACTGGCCTACAGGCAGGAACTGAAAAAACAGTATGAGGTTGAATTCACGAATCTGATCACCATCACCAATATGCCCATCAGCCGCTTTCTCAGTGATCTGGTCAACCAGGGGCGGCTCGAAGAATACATGGAGCGACTGGTTCACGCGTTCAATCCGGAGACCGTGACGGGACTCATGTGCCGTTCTATCATTTCAGTAGACTGGCAGGGAGCTCTCTATGATTGCGATTTCAATCAGATGCTGAATCTGCCAGTGGCAGTCCCGGCCCGACGGCATATTCGCGATTTTCACCGCCAGGAACTGGAAAACAGAAATATTGTAACTAACCAGCACTGCTATGGTTGCACTGCAGGCGCCGGTTCCAGTTGTGGCGGTGCCCTCAATCGTCTCTGAAATTCTGTGCCCCCTGCTGAATGGATCTGCTGCTCCCCCCCTTCCTTATCTCCGTCCAGATCACGACGAAAAAGCCGCCCCGAATTATTAATTATTTTTAATAATTCGTTGAATTTGCAATCCCTTTTCCGCCCCCGTCCCCTGCGGGGCAGGAATTGAGGTTCTAGAGTGCATCTGATTTTACCTGAGCGTCTCCCATTCTATTATCGTTGGTCCAAATGGCCCTGGAGACGCGACAGTCAACCTGGACACAGGCGAAAACTATTCATTCTGCCAGTAACAATATTTCTGGCTAAATTCATTTGTCGTCGGTTGTTGAGTTTTTTTGCCACCAGAACGGAAAAAATATGATATTACTCTCATGTGCTTCCACTACTCTGGCGGAAATATTTCTATATATTATCAGTTCAAATTTTTCGCACTTGACAAAGCAAAATAAATATAATAATGGAAAGGTTATGAACTATAGATTTCTCTACAGACGTAGGAAAAGTTCTCCCCAAATGTTAATGGAATCCCACGATTGAACATTGACTTCGGGCTTTTAGGATTTGTAAAAAATCGTTTAGAAATTTGGAAAGATCGCACAAAGAAACCACGAGGATAATACTGTGTTATTAGCTGATTCAATTCTCATCGAATTCCCTGAAGAACTTGAAACATTTACCGATGTCACTTCCACGGTTTTCCTGTCATTGGACGACGATGAAGAAAACGTCGGCTTCGATGATCTGGAAGACATCGACGATGATGAACTCGACGACGATGACTTCGACGATGATGATGAGTTCGAAGATGAAGAAGAAGAGGAAGAAGAAGATGACGAAGACTTTGGAGATGAAGAAGATGACGATTTCGACGATGATGGATTTGAGATGGATGATGATTTTTAAATAATCCTCTTCCTTGAAGCATGCCGGCTCGCCATCAAACAAAATTAACGGCGAGCTCGGAGCTTTAGGCCTCTTCCTGCCAACTCTTCTCATTGCCTCTCTTGCCCGTCTTTAAGAATTCGTTCTTTCAACCGGCCTCCTGATTCCTTTAATTGAAAATAAAAATCACATGCAGGGACTGGTCGAAAAAGTTAATGATGCGATCGAATTTTTGAAACCGCAGATTCAGCAGATGCCACGCGTAGGTCTGATTCTGGGAACTGGTCTGGGTGACTTCAGTCAACAGATCAAACAGCATGCCACGATCCCTTATCAGGAAATTCCTCACTTCCCCCACTCGACGGTAGAATCTCACGCCGGACAGCTGGTCTTCGGAACCCTTAACGAAACTCCGATTGTCGCGATGGAAGGCCGCTTTCATTTTTATGAAGGCTACTCGATGAAAGAGGTTACATTCCCTGTCAGAGTGATGCAGGCGCTCGGTGTTGAAATCCTGATCATTACAAATGCATCGGGAGGCATGAACCCGCAGTACCATCTGGCTGATATCATGATCATTGAAGATCAGATCAATTTAATGGGCGATAATCCCTTAAGAGGCATCAACGACGACCGTCTGGGGATTCGCTTTCCTGATATGAGTGCCCCCTATGACCGGGCTTTGATCAAACTGGCCGAGCAGCAGGCCCTGGAGCTCCAGATCCGGACACAGACAGGAGTATTTATTGCGGTCACCGGGCCGAATCTGGAAACGCGTGCCGAATACCGTATGCTGAGACAGATGGGAGCTGACTGTGTCGGCATGTCGACCGTTCCGGAATGCATTGTTGCCAACCATGCTTCAATGCGGGTTCTGGGACTGTCTGTCGTCACAGATATGTGCCTGCCTGACGCATTAGAGCCCGCCGATATCAGTAAAATCCTGAAAGTTGCGGCGGAGGGTGGCCAGAAACTGGCGCGACTGATCCCCAGAATTATCGCGCATCTCGGATAACTGCAGCGGCTTTTGTATTTACAAAAGCATCCAACACGGCGCCGTGATTAATGCGAACTGGAATAGTACGATAGATACCATTCCACGAAGTGATCCACTCCCTGTTCGATGGAAGTGGATGGTGAAAAGTGGATTGCCTGCTGCAGCTCTGAGATATCTGCGTACGTTTCCAACACATCACCGGGTTGCATCGGATAATTTTCACGGATCGCCGACTTACCCAGCCGCTGTTCTATTACATCAATGAGTTGTGAAATCCCGACGGGACGATGGTTCCCGATATTATAGAGTCTGTAAGGTGCCTCTGTCAGATTTTGTTCCTGCTCACCAGTCACTGCTGGCGACGCCTCTGTTCGCACAGGGATATCATCCAGCACGCCGAGCACACCAGTCGCAATATCATCCACGTATGTAAAATCACGCTTTAAATCGCCGTGATTAAATACCTTGATGGGTGTCCCCTCCAGGATTGCCTTGGTAAAAAGAAAAACAGCCATATCAGGCCGTCCCCACGGACCATAAACAGTAAAAAAACGCAGTCCTGTCGTAGGCAAATCGTAAAGATGGCTATAACTGTGCGCCATTAATTCATCAGCCCGTTTTGTCGCGGCATAAAGGCTGACAGGATGATCCACTCGATCGCGCGTAGAATAGGGTATCTTCCGATTGGCACCATATACGGAACTTGAGGACGCGTAAACCACATGTGCGACCCGACTGATTCGGCTCAGTTCCAGGACATTGACAAAACCCAGAACATTACTTTGCACATACTCGAGAGGTTTCAGCAAAGAATTCCGCACTCCCACTTCAGCAGCCAGATGAACCACTTTTTCGAATGGTGTCTCGCCAAACAGCCGCGACATCGATTCGACATCCGTGATGTCTGTCTCGAGAAATTGAAATGCCGTCTCCTGCTGCAGTTGCTGCAGTCGATCTCGTTTTAACTGTACTTCATAATGACTGTTGAGATTATCAATCCCAGTGACCTGATGCCCCTGGGCAAGTAACTGCGACGTGACGTGAAACCCGATAAAACCGGCAGCCCCTGTCACCAAAATCTGGCTCATGATGTTTCCTGTTTCATAAGGCTCTGGTAGTAAGCAACCGTCTTTTTCAGCCCCTCCTGCAAAGAAACCTGAGGTTCCCAGTTCAGAATGGTCCGCGCTTTTGTAATATCGGGACAGCGTTGCCGGGGATCATCGGTCGGAAGAGGCTGGTATTCCAGTTGAGACTTCGATTTGACAGACTGCAGCACCGCTTCCGCCAGTTCCAGCATGCTGTTTTCAACAGGATTTCCCAGATTGACGGGGCCGGTTGTCTCGTCCTGTGCCATCATTTTCAGAAATCCATCAATCAGATCATCGACATAACAGAAGGAGCGAGTCTGTCTGCCATCGCCATAAATCGTCAATGGCTGTCCCTGCAGCGCCTGGTTGATAAAATTGGAAATGACGCGTCCGTCATTGGGGTCCATCCGCGGACCATAGGTATTGAAGATTCTGACGATCCGGATTGGCACCTGATGTGCCTGATGATAATTCACACACAATGATTCGGCGATGCGTTTCCCTTCGTCATAACAGCTGCGCGGCCCAATCGGATTCACGTGCCCCCAATATTCTTCTACCTGGGGATGCACTTCGGGATCACCATAAACTTCAGAGGTGGATGCGTGTAAGACTTTGGCTCGACAGCGCTTGGCCAACCCCAGAATGTTAACCATCCCGACGGTCGACGTTTTGATGGTTTTAATCGGATTGTACTGATAGGCCACCGGTGAAGCAGGACAGGCCAGATTATAGATTTCATCCACTTCCAGATGGATCGGTTGTACAATATCGTGCCTCATCAACTCAAAGCGGGGGTGCCCGATCAAATGAGCGATATTTTGTTTACTGCCTGTGAAAAAGTTATCAAGGCAGATTACATTTTTCCCCTGCCCCACCAGCCGATCACAAAGATGGCTCCCCAGGAATCCGGCTCCACCCGTCACTAAAACAGAGTTCATCAGTTGTTCTTTATCCTTCGCGTACCTGTTTTTTACTTACGATCGAGAAAATAGCAGTTTTAAATCATTGCCTCTCACATGCTCAGTTTACAGCAAAACAAAGCAAATAGCGAGAAAAATGAGCCTGTCTGAAGTCGCATTCTCTACCCGATAACGGTTCGGGTGTTTTCTGATTTCATGGCCCGTCAGGAGTCACGAAGCATTTCTTTCGCCTCTGTAGTTCACTGAAACTTCATTGATTGTCTGATAAAGCAACTGCTTATCCTGCTCGATTTCGAAGTTTGACCGTTTCAGCAAAGCCGAATAAACGGTACTGATCTTCTCAAGCTCCAGCGGGAGATCAATTCTGGTTTGCAGCTCTGCCAAAGTTGTCGCAAGCTGATGAAACGAGCGAGAGAGAATGACCCACTCGGACCCGAGCCTGGCGTGTTCGCTCAAAACCAGTTTTCCCGAGACCTTACCCTGATCCATTGTCGAAATGCCCCCTATCCCAAAAGGGAGATTGGCATTCCGGCAAATCCGGGCCATTTTCTCCACCGTGCCATTCGACATCAGTTCAAACATGAAATTGAGTTTTAAATCAAGATGCAGGTCATTTAATCCAATGTGAATCTGAGTCACGCCGGGAATCCGAACGATCTGAGACAGATTCGACATGGCTTCTACGGTCTCTACCAACGGGATAATTTTCGCACGCTGATTCACGCGATGACAAAACCAGTTGATTTCGTCTATCGACCGGAACATCGGCAGCATTAAATAATCTGCTCCCTGATCGATTACGTTCTCAATTTCTGCAGAGGAATCGGGATTCAGCGGGTTCAACCGCACCAGTACTTCGGCCTGTTTAACGACTTTTTTGACTCTCGAAATATTTTCCAGTTTATGGTGGGAGATCACTGTATCCCTGCCCCCCTGTCGCTCTGCTTTCCCGAGCAATTCCAGATCAATGAAAATGCGATCTACGCCGCATTCATCGACGTATTTTGCAATTTCGGGGGAATCGGTGATATACAAATACTTCATTAGACAGACAGCTTCCTGTTGAAACGCGGCAGGTGGTTCTTCAGGATCAACAAAACGGCTCCAAAACAGAACAGTCCCAGTACTCCAGAGTAAACAATTAACAATACAGGCTCTGCAACAGACTTGACCATTATAGCGGAAAATGAAATCCCCAGTAATGTCAGCAGGATTAAAGCAATACAATGTTTAAAATTGGCACCTTCGATGACTGACACTTTTAATTTTAAATGTAACCCCATTGTCAGACTCAAAAAATGAAACCAGCTGGAAACGACAAATGCAAGCATGACGCCGGAGATGCCCATCGAATTTCTTAAGATGATCGAAAGCAATATCAGACAGACTAAAGAAAGCAGACTGATTTTGAAAGGAATCATCGTCTCGTGTCTCGCATAAAACACATTCATTACGAGAATTGAAAGGATCAGTGCCGGCATCGAAATAATCGAGATTTGCAATAACCTCGCAGTATTGGCAACATCCGTTGCTGAAAACATGCCGCGCTCAAACAACAGAGAAACAACGGGTTCCGCACTACCATAAACAACGACGGTAGAAGGAATCGAAACCAATAATATTAAACCTGCCGCCTGGCTGATTAATTTTGCTCCTTCAGCCACATTTCCTTCAGAAAAGATGCGACTTAATCTTGGAAAAATCACCATTGCCAAGATGGCACCGAACAATCCACGCGGCAATTCTATCAACTTTTGTGCATATTCAAACAGACTGATGCCCCCTTCAAATGCAGATGCAAAGGATCGTGATACCACCGGGAATGCGACAACAACCCCGATCGCAGTCAGAGCCTGAAAATATTTCAGCATCAATTTCCGATTCAAAGCCGAAAACCGCATTAACGATCGAAATCCACCTCGAAACGCGCCGATCGCAAAACAGCTGGTTAATTGCGTTAACAGTCGAAATGCTACTGCCACGATCACTGCCCAGGCGATGACTCTGACATTGTCGGGGGTGACCCAGAAAAAGATTGCCAGCAGAATAATTACGTTGAAAAACAGATTTCCATACGCGGGGATCATCGGCCTGTGATGGCCTTGTAACGCCGCTGCCGTGACGGCGGTGACAGCGCTGATCGGAAATGCCACTAACACGATCATGATTAATCGGCTGGCTTCACTGATTTGTGAAGGGGTAAATCCTGAAGCGAGTATCTGAGTAAACCAGGGCGCACAAAACGCCAGAATCAATGCAATCAGACTGGAAATTCCTCCGACAACAACAAAAGTCTGCACAATCAGCTGATTCGCGTTTTGTTCCGAAATACTCTGGCTTCTGCGATGCATTTCCGGGACCAGGACCGCTGCCATCGCCCCACCGATTAACATTGCATTCAGGATATCAGGTACGGAAATGACCAAAATGGCGAGATCGTTCGCATGCGAAACGCCCAACACTGAGGCCAGCCCCAGAATACGAACCAAGCCCGTCAATCGCCCCAGCAATATCGCAATGGCCACTAACAGTGCCGCTAATGAAACAGATCGCCCCATCATTTGATCGTAAACCTTCCTGAACGTTCAAAAGGTTTCACGAATAATGCTTTGATCCCGAAAACCAGATGCAGCATCGAATTTTAATCCCTCAAAAAGTCGCTTCTCTCATATGATTTGTTAAATCGTATAACGCTCTGCGTTGAAATATTGAATATTCTGACCAATCCATTCAGCGGTCTCCGCTAAGCCTGCTTTAAAAGAAACCCGGCGCTCCCAACCGGTTAACCGCTGGATCTTGGACGTATCCGCCAGAAGGCGATTGACTTCACTTTTTTCCGGGCGAATCCGATTTTCGTCACAGATAATGGGAACTTCCCGCCCGGTCACTTCCATCAGTAGTTTCGCGGTTTCTTCGATCGACCATTCTTCGCCGCTGCCAATGTTCACAACTTCTCCCTCGGCCTGTTTGCATAAGGCGAGTGCAATCATTCCGGCTGCGGTGTCCGTTGCAAAATTAAAATCACGCGTTGGTGTGAGTGCCCCTAATTTCAATTCGGTACAACCTGCCTGTAACTGGCTGGCGATTGTCGGTATGACCGCGCGCGCGGTCTGCCTCGGTCCAAATGTATTAAACGGTCTGGCAGTGACGACCGGTAATCCAAACGAGAGATAAAAACTCTCTGCCATCTTGTCGGCGCCAATTTTACTGGCGGCATAAGGCGACTGACCGACTAAGGGGTGATCTTCATCAATGGGAACGCGTTGCGCAGTTCCATAAACTTCCGAAGTCGAAACATGCACGAGCCTGGTTAAGCAGTCCGAATTCCGGCTCGCCTGCAACACATTTAAGGCACCTGTCACATTCGTATCTACGTACGAGCGTGCCGCAACATAACTATAAGGAATGGCAATCAGACTCGATAAATGAAAAACATAATCGCAGCCTTTGACGGCTCCCTGAATGCGTTCGGCGTCTCGGATATCCCCTTGAAGAATGTCAACCGCTTCCAGGACTTCGCGGGAGACATCATTCAACCAGCCAATCTGATTCCATGAATTGTAGTAAACGAGTGCCCGAACCCGGGCTCCGTTTTGTACAAGTTGCTCTACCAGATGGCTTCCAATGAAACCATCCGCTCCGGTAACCAACGTCTGTTGACCCGTTAATGACTCCGTCATACTTTGTTTTCTTAAATATAAAAGATGATGTTTAAAACAGATTAAGCAGCTCTGCGAAGATTTAATTCAATGTTCACTGCACTCTCATCAAGCTTTTCCGAATCACCTAATGTAGCCCTGACGATTTTCAGTTCCGTGCGTGCTTTGTCGAGTTCGGCATGCGTACCGATATCCGACCAGTATTCATGAACAGGAAACACAGCGACGCCGGACTTCTGAGAAATACTCAGCTCGATTAAATCGGTCATGTTGTAAGGTTGATTTTTAGGCACACGGCTCACAGTTTCAGGAGAAATGGCGTAAATGCCGGCATTGCATAAAAATTGCTGTGATGGTTTCTCTTCGAGGCAGACTGCAAACGCTCCTGCAGTCTTGATCACACCGTAGGGGATTTCAACGTGATAATCGATGGCTGCCACTGTGATGAGCGGTTGATGTTTCAAATGAAAATCGAGCAGATACCGAAAATCAATCGAAGTAAATACATCTCCATTCATCAACAGCAAGGGGCCATCAAGCCGGTCTTCGATGAGCGACAGCGCTCCGGCAGTCCCGAGTTTTTGCTGTTCACGTAAATAATGAATTTCAACTCCATACTGACTCCCGTTGCCCAGATGCGATTCAATCATTTCTGCCAGATAATTGACCGCGATATAGATCCTGCTCACTCCCGCCTGAGCGACTCTGCGTACCTGACGTTCAATCAGCGGTATGCCACCAACTTCGACCAGAGGTTTCGGCAGATTCTCCGTGAGCGGCAACAACCTGCGCCCCTCGCCGCCTGCCATAATCAAGGCACCGCTGAAACCTTCCGCTTTTCCTGTATCTTTTTCTGTCGTCAAATCGTTCAGAAGAATGACATCGACGACACAATTATGGGGGTCAACCAGGGGCAGTGATTCAAGCCTGCTTTGCTGCAGTAACGCGATGATCAAAGACTGAGACATCCCCGAGACAGCCTTGGTTGGCTTAGGGTTCATGATTGACGTCACAGGAGCTTTCAGATTGATCCCCGCAAGCAAACCACGACGGACATCACCATCTGTCACCACTCCCTGCAAACATCCGTCCGCGTTCACGACGACGGCAATCCCTTTTTGCCCTGCTTCAATGGTGCGGATTGCTTCCCGGACATCGGCAGATTCATTAATCAGACATTTTTCCATTGAGCCTATCCCTGGCCTGCGCTTCGTTCACGAACTGGCTTCTATTTGGTTTGTTACCTATGGCTTCGACACCTTCGATCCATCGAAACCGGTCTGTATTTTATTCATTACCCAGGTCATGGAATTGCTTTTGAGTCGTCTGGCCGTTGCTACATTCCCTGAGAATGCTGACGATCCGAGGCGCCGTTTGACCTTCTCCATATGGGTTACCTGCCTGTTTCCGGAGCTTCTGGAATTCGGGAGAATACAATGTTTTAAGTGCTGAAGCTATAGCGGTTTCAGTTGGTTCACAATCAATAACTAATTCCGACTTGATTCTACCTGTCTGACGATTTCCGATGTTAATCGTACCGATCCCAAAAGCAGGGGCCTCAATAATGCCACTCGATGAATTCCCGATCACAGCATCAACATATTGCATCGCCGATAAATACCGTAGTTGCCCCAGACTCACAAAAGACTTAAACCGATTTTCGTCTTTTCGGGTGAATTCATCGATCAACTGATTAATGATGCGACCATCTGTATCCGCATTGGTTTTGGTAAAAATAATGTTTGTCTCTTCCTGCTGCTCCAGCACATTCAGCAGACTCTGTACCTGCTGAACCGAAGTATTCTTCTCCAGAGTGACCGGATGAAATGTACACATCAGGTTACGGCGATTCAGCTTCATGCCAATCGATGTTTCAAATTCCTCTCGGGACATCAATTTCAAGCGGGTCAGATTATCCAGACCAATCGCACCGACATTAAACACGCGATTCGGGTGTTCCCCTAACTGGATCACTCTCTTTCGATAGGCCTCTGTAGATGTGAAATGAAAGTGGCTCATTTTGGTGATGGAATGCCTTAAAGCATCATCAAAGGCCCCTTCTGTCACTTCGCCTCCATGCAGATGAGCGACAGGAATACGGCTGATGTGCGCCGCGGAAACAGCGCTGAAAATTTCATATCTGTCCCCTAAGACAATGATCAGATCGGGCTGAAGACGCGCAAAGGCTTCAGAAAAACTAATCAGTCCCAGCCCCATCGATTTACAAATGCCGACCGGGGAATCAGAACTCATGACTACTTCCACTTTCTCGTCAATCGAATAACCGTCGGCTTCGATCTCCTGATAGGTGAGACCAAACTCGGGAGATAAATGCGAACCAGTGACAAGCAGCTGAAGTGTGAATGATCCTTCAGAAATAAGCGAATCTATTAAAGGCCTCAGTAATCCATATTCTGCTCTTGAACCGGTTACCAGGCAGACTGTTTTTTTCATAAATCGATGATTTCGTCTTCAAAATAATCACGCCGGGCGACCTGATTGATCATATCATCCCAATTCATCGGACTAATGCCGGTTCCAGGTCGTTTGACACAGAGATTTTCTTCCGTGAATGTTTCCCCTTTACGAATGAACTGAGATGCGACAATGCTTTTTCGTACGATGGACTTATTCTTTGACTCAGACGCCGATGGTTTCTTGAGCGAACTTCCTAATGATTTTTCCGTATTGCGAATGCCCCGCACCAGCATCATTAATTCATCTGGTTCCAGAGAAGCAGAATGGTCCGGGCCTTCCATATTTTTATCGAGCGTAAAATGCTTTTCGATCACGGTTGCCCCCAATGCGGTGGCTGCGATGGAGACTTCAATTCCCAGGGTGTGATCCGAATAGCCGACATTCACGCCAAAAGCATCTCGAATCGTTAACATGGCCCGCAGGTTGACATCCTGAATCGGAGTCGGATATTCCGTATTACAATGCAATACGGTGATGTTTTTACGATCCACTCCGCTCTCGATCAGAATTCCCAGGGCATCCTCAATTTCGCCCAAATCGGCCATGCCCGTTGAGAGGATCACTTTGCCAAATGTTCTGCCCACCTTTTTCAGATAGGGATAATTGGTAATCTCGCCCGAAGGAACCTTGATCATTTCCAGGCCGAGCGCACTGAGGAGCTCAACACTTTCCAGATCAAACGGGGTGGAAATAAATACGATCCCCGTTTGTCGGCAATAGTCAAACAGTTCACGATGCGCGTCTCGATTGATTTCCAGTTTCTTTAACAGGGTGAACTGCGAATCGTCGCCTCCGTTTGCGGTACTGTTTTTTTTCTGATACTCGGCTTGAGGCGCAGACTTACATACGAGTTTTTCCGTCTTGAAAGTCTGAAACTTAATGGCATCCGCGCCGGATTCTACGGCGGCGTCAATCATCTTTTTAGCGGTTTCCACGCTCCCGTTATGATTCACCCCTGCCTCAGCAATGATAAATACGCTCATCTGGCTGGCACTCCCTTGACTAAAGCTCCATCCTCTACATCATGTATGACAACAGCACCCGCTGCGATGACTGCATTATTTCCTATTCTCACGCCTTGAATCACGACGGCACCTGCGCCGACAAATGAATTGTCTCCCACAATGACGCCTCCACTGAGTACAACGCCTGGAGATAAAAAAGCCTGTCTTCCAATCTGACAGTCATGATCCACCTGAACTCCGGTATTAATCACAGTCCCTTCACCAATCGTCGTATCGGCCTGGATGATGGCTCCCGCCATAACCTGAACTCCCTCAGACAATTCTACCTCGGCTGAAACAATGGCCCGTGGATGAACCAGTGCGGGGATTTTGAACCCGCATTTCCGACTCTGATCGAATAATGCCTTCCTCTGTAAATTGCATTTAACGCTGCCGACTCCAATCGCGACATATTGAATGCCCTGATCCCGCAGCCCGGATAACTCTGCATCCGTTCCCAGCACAGTACATCCCTTTAATCGCGTGCCTGCTTTCAGCAGGGGATCAAGAATTCCAGTAATTTGATAATCACCGCTCTCAGCAATCAGGTCCATCAGGACTTTTGCATGTCCACCACCGCCTAACAGAATGATTGCGTTCAACTGTTTATTCATAACTGATCAAAATACGTCTTAATACAATCGACAACAAATTGAATATCATCGGCAGTCAGTTGAACACTCGAAGGAATCGAGATACAACGTTCAAAAACCGCTTCAGTCTCTTCCATCGCATACACCTGGCAGTCCCGGTACATGGACAGGGTATGCATTAATTTCCACGCCGGTCGCACCTGAATCTTCTGAGAAAGCAGGTATTCCATGAGTGGCTTTCGTTCCGCCGGCGGAACCAGCAAAGTACAAAGCCAGAAATTGCTTTTGGCCCATGGTTCTTCCCAGGCCAGTTCCACCTGAGGTATCTCCGAAATCAATTGGCGATACAGGAGAGCATTCGCTCGTTTGATTTCCAGAAAGGCATCCAGCTGTTCCAGTTGAGCCACGCCTAATGCTGCTTGAATGTTCGTCAGCCGATAATTGTAACCGACTTCATCATGTTCATATTCAAACGGTTTTCTGTTGGCCTGAGTGCTTAAA
>TARA_R110002095_G_scaffold62411_9_pt1 | contig 13275 bp, 5 predicted proteins | sample TARA_R110002095 | Tara Oceans TARA_R110002095 (sample SAMEA4397255) | marine metagenome | biome: Polar Biome; feature: [SRF] surface water layer (ENVO:00010504); material: water (ENVO:00002006), including particulate matter (ENVO:01000060) such as... | depth 5 m | reverse complement strand
GAGTTTGACGGATTTTATCAGGTTTACAGTACGCCTGATCTAGAAACCATTACAGTTAACTATTTTGGCGACGCAGATAATTTAACTAGTTTGACTACATTAACTGCGGTTGCTCCATTCTACAAACTAGCAAGTTCAAGATTTGAATATATGGAAGACGCTAGAATATACGGACTTAGTGAGCCGATCAATGGATGGAAAGTAGGAGACAAGATTTGGATTGACACAGATGCAGAAACAACAACAGCTACAGGTCAATCATATGACACTGAATCAGGTACCTGGAAAGTATACGAAAAAACAGAACCATGGGATTATGATCAAACACTATTAAAAGCTAGCACCTCATACAAAAAAGATGACGGGTTTGGTAAGAGTGTTAAATTAAGTTATGATGGGTTAACTGCTACAATAGGTAGTCCGTTTGCAAACTCTACACCATACAGTGGTGGAAGTGAAGAAATAACTGGCGTAGTTAATGTTTTTGCACAAAACTTCCAAGGTAATTTTGAAATTGGCACACAGTTAATACCTTATGCAGGTAATGCGGCAATAACAAATAGAGAATTTGGATATAGTATCGACCAAGCTAACCCAGGACAGGTTGTAGTTGGATCACCAGGAAGTTACGGCAACATAGGTTTTGTTTATGTTTACAACAGAGCAGAAGGTACTAGTAATTATGATGTTCCGCAGATTGTGTGGAGTGGAAACTTGTCAGCAACAAGACCTACCATGGACAGATTTGGTGAGGCAGTAAGTGTTGATCAAAATGGTACTTGGTTATATGTAGGTGCACCAGGTAGCGATAAAGTTTATGTGTATGGTAGGAATGATAACGTTACTCTAGAAAAAGATACAGTACCTATTAATAATAGAAATACACTAAGTCTTTCAGGTAATACATTTACTGCAAGTCCAGGAGACCATATTACAATGCCATCGACCGGTGGTGTAGCTATTGTTCTCGAAGGACGCTGGACAAATAATTCAAATATAATTGTTGACAACCTATCAGGATTTACTGGTACTGGTAATATCTTTATTAATAGCATTGACTCTTCTACTAATATTGCCGCACCAAATGGAAGAACATATACTATATCAAATATTAATATTATTACAACTAGCTTTACTCCAAATTGTTCACTGTCAGCTGAGTCACTTAAAGTATCAAACTCAAATAGAGTCTTTATTGCTAATTTAGATTATACTTTAAGCGGTACAACAATTACATTTAAAAATAACCTAGTTCAAGATACATATGTAATTGAACAGGCTCCTTATTATAGTCTAGCAAATACAATACAAGGTGAAGTCAACAGTAAATTTGGATCAGCGGTAGATTGTAGTCTCGATGGAGCACAGCTTGGTGTTGGTGCACCTAGTGGTAATGTGTTTGCTCGTGGCGGATGGCAGGCTAATGCTGGATCAGTGTTTATGTATGATAGGACTATTGAAGCATTTAACACAACTGGTCTTGCAGATTATATAACAACAGAAGATATTGATCTAGTACATCGAGTTACAGTAGAAGATGTTGAAGTTGATAATTATTTCTTACCGAGTGGTATTGGTAGTAACACATTAAGATTTATTAATCCACCGGCTTCAGGACAAATAGTAAAAATAGAAACAAATAAATTATTCTTATTAGAAACACTGTCAGGAGTTACTACACTAGAAGGTAATACTTCAACAGTACAGGCCAATGCGGCGTTTGGTACTAGCCTAACAATTTGTTCAAACAACTGTGCAATATATATTGGTGCACCATATTATAATAATGGTACAGCGTATGGTGTTGGTGCTGTTTGGAAGTTCCATAACAGAGGAACACTATATGGAACTAACACTGGCTTTACATTTGATCCAACATTTACTGCTGGCGACACCCTTAGATTAAACAATTTTGAAGTAACAGTTAGTGGTAGAATGATGCCAGGTAATGTGCTAGCTAGTACAGTTACTGAAGTTACTAGCATACCATTAATATATGCAACTAGTAATGTGTTAACCTTAAGCAGTAATGTAAGAGCTAATGTAGGCGATCTTATTAGTCAAGATTTAGGTAGTGCATATTATGCAAATGTTACAGTTATGGCTAATACTGCCGGTAGTGGATCAAGGCACTTGTCAACAGGTGGTAATATTAAACTTGGTGGTAGCCAAACTGGTAATCTATTTACGTTCAACAGTGGCACTATAAGAGTCAAAGGAGTTTCAACTACAGCATTCCCTGTTGCTAGTATTGACAGTCTGGTAAAAGATGTTAATGACGCTAACGTACTAGGTATTAGTTCAGAGAGTGTTAATTATCAGTGGCAGTTAAATTCAACAACTACAACTAGTAAAAACTTAATGCGTATAAATGCTGGCCAACCTTCGGGAAGTGATGGTGTGTTAGCTGATGCTGATATGCGAGTGTTTGCATTTATGCAAATCATTCTTAACCCTTACAATACCGTAGGTGAAAACTTTGGTAGTAAAGTAGTGTTAGCACAGAATGCCTATATGCTTGTGATCGGTAGTGAAAAAGGAACAACAAAAGGCTATACAACATTCGATACTAAGACAACGGTGTTAGATCAAACGTCAACAAGATTCTTTGATAGTATTTCCGGTAGTGGTAGCGTATATGTTTATGAACTTTATGATGATCCTCGTAACGAAGTTGAACAGCCAGGTCGCTATGCTTTTGCACAACAATTAAATTCAGGACAACTTAATCCAGGTGATCAATTCGGTACAGCCGTTGATACCATTAATGGATACATACTGGTGTCAGCACCTGGTGATGATACTACATTAAATGATGCAGGCAGTGTTTACATATTTAATAATCCAACAATGCAACGTGGATGGGATCTTATAAGATATCAACAGCCACAAGTTGATGTAAATTCTGTTAACAGACTTTATCTATACAATAGTTTAGAAAACGAAATACATACAAACTTACAGTTTATTGATCCAGCTAAAGGTAAGATAGTAGGACAAGCAGATCAAGACATTAGTTTCAAAACAGAATATGATCCAGCTGTATATAATAAAGGCAAAAATGCTAACACTAATTATTATTGGGGTACAGTACAAGTAGGACAAGTTTGGTGGAACCTCGAAGCACTAAGATACATTGACTATGAACAAGGCTCATTAACATATCGTAGTATTAACTGGGGAAGATTATTCCCAGGCAGTGTAGTAGAAATATGCGAATGGGTAGAAAGCACAGTATTGCCTAGCCAATACGTTGAAAATGGTGGCGAGGGTGTACCTAAGTTTGCAGATGACAGTCACTACGTTGAGATTACACAGGTAGATGAAACAACAAATATTATTATTAGCAAATACTATTATTGGGTAACTGATAAGACTAGTGTTGATCCGAATAACGATACACGTAATTTACCAATTGTGTCAATAGCAAATCTTATTGAAAATCCTAAAGAACAAGGAATTAGTTATGCGGCCATAATTCAACAGAATGCAGTAACAGTCTATAACGTTAGTCAATATCTGTCAGCTTCGAATACTATATTACATATAGATTATGATTATGTTATAAACACCAACATCATACACAGTGAATATGATCTAGTACAGAAGAAAAATCCAGACAGTCTTATACCATCTAGAATTTCAGATAAGATGATTGATAGTTTATCTGGTATAGATTCTATAGGAGATGTAGTTCCGGATCCACTACTTAGTGTAGCAGATAGATACGGAATATTCATACGTCCTAGACAAGGTATGTTTATTGACAGATTAAGAGCAATGACTGATCTTATTTTATACGTAAACAGTGTGCTAATTAAGAAGCCAATAGCAAGACAATATGATTTAACAGGTATGTTAGCTCAAGAAGCTAAACCTAGCTTGAAGTTAGGTGAGTATGATCTAGAGGTAGATACAGAGATAGATCTAGAATACATTAACACAACTCCTTTAGCTACAGGATATAAAGTATTAGTTAATCAAAATACAGAACAAGATAATCTTTGGACTTTACATTCATTAAACGCAGACAAGACTTGGGAAATAATACAGGTACAAAGTTATAAGAGTTCGTTGTATTGGAGTTACATTGATTGGTATGCAACAGGATTTGGTCCAGATGAGTTTATTGAATTTGTAGTTGAGACACTTCCAGATGTAGCCGGTGTTGGAGTAAGACCTGGTGATGAAGTTTTAGTTAAAGTAGCTAACGGTCAAGGTGGCGGATGGAATTTATTAACTGTTGCGGAAGATGGTACTTACGTTGTAGTAGGAATAGAAAACGGAACTATAAAATTAAATGAAACATTAGGTGACTTTAACGACAACGGTATTGGATTTGGTAACCAAGGATATTCAGCTAACAGATTTGATCAAAGCCCGAACATAGAAATTAGATATATTATCGAAGCACTTCAAAATGATATATTCATTAATGAGTTACAAGGTGAATTTAATAATTTATTCTTTGTAATGATTAATTATCTATTCAGTGAACAGAAAAATGTAGATTGGATATTTAAATCAAGTTTCTTATCAGTGACACACTTCTTGAGAGAACTAACTCAACCACCTGATTATATTAGAGATAATACTAGCTATTATCAAAGTTATATTGAAGAAATCAAACCATACAGAACTAAGATTAGAGAGTATATAACTGAATACAAAGGCGATGATACCTATCAAGGGTCAACAACTGACTTTGATTTACCAAGCTACTATGATCCTGAGCTTAAAAGATATCGTAGTCCAGATGGAACGTATCCTACAAAAGATACACAGCTATGGAGTACAGGATATCTCAATGAAGGTGGAGTAAGTACACTCATTAATGAGATGTATCCTCAATGGTATCAAAATAGAAACTTCCACGTTTCAACAATAATAATAACTAATGCAGGGCAAGGATATGCAAACATTCCTACAGTTACAGTATCAGGTGGCGGACAAGGAAATGCTAATATGCAGGCAACTGCAACTGCAACAATTGATGGCGACACAGGAACAGTAACTAGTATCACAGTAGTAACCGAAGGTAGTGGATATTACTTGACTCCAACAGTAACTATTAATGGCTCATCAAGCATTCCTGCAGAAGGATATGCAGTATTAGAAAATAATGATGTAAGAACATTTGATAGTACATTAAAATTTGATCGTATTACATATGACAGCAGTGTACAAAACTGGCAGTCTAATACATTCTTTGAAGCAAATACTATTGTAAGTTATCTTGGAGAAGGGTATAAAGTAACTGCAAATCTAACAACAGGAATAATATTTAATCCTAGTGATTATACAGTTTACTCAGCTGAGTTATTTAATAATGCAAATGATCGCATAATGGCATACTACGATCCACAAGATGATATGCCAGCTAAAGATCTAAAACAATTAATACACGGAATTGATTATCCAGGTGTAAAAGTTACAGGCATACCATTTAATCAAGGTGATGGATTTGCAGGATCAATAACGGCTAACGTAACCTTTAATGCCGCCCATGGTCTGGTATCTGGACATACAGGTAATCTAATAGTACAACCAGAAGCTGATGTTTTAATAAATTTTGCTAATGCTATTACAGCAAATGTTGGACAGTTTATTACACAAGATGGTAGTCTTGCAAATGTAACAGTATATGGTAATACTGTACAAAATGGAACTTTCCATGGCAATATTGTTAACTCACTAAGTGGCTACTTCCTTAAAAATAATAATAATAACTTTAATACTACAGGTAATTTATTCTTAGACGGTGCACCACTTGCCGCAAATGTATTCGTTGCTAATCTAGACTTTGGTGGAGCGTATACTTGGAGTAACTCAATCATTAGACCAATATCAAGTACAATTGGCGGTAATACTCAGATAGCGTTTGATGTAGTAGATGCGTCAATATCAGTTACTAAAGTTTGGTCATCAGTCAAAGTACAAGGTACTATACAAACTACAGCTGATTTCATAAGTGGATACACAGCGAATACACAGGCTAATGTATCTTACAGGGGTGGTAATGTTCAGGTAGATGGCATATGGAAATCTGCATATCCACTATCAGTAGATATTCTTAGCTCAACAGCCGGAACACGATATGATACTAGTGTATTTGATAATGTTGAATATGACGAAGATGGTATTGCTACTTCTAGTTCATATGATCTAGATACTATTATACGAAGTACATACGCAGGTGCAGAGTCAGTTGAAGAAATTGATGTTGATGGCGGAGAATATGTTGATACTTACGGAAGTCACGCACCACAAGAACTAATTCCAGGTAGAACATTTGATAGTTTAGAAATTGTAACTTATACTAAAATTAACCAGGGCGGAAATATTGCTAATGTAGGTAATGTAATTGCTTATAGACTTTGGGATAATATGGTCGATGACACAGTGTATACACGTGTTAGTGATTCGTTCAGTACTTGGTTAACAACAGAACTTACTGAAGGTGGTAAAGAAGACACACTTACAGTTGATGACGCAAGTAGATTAACAATACCAAATGCAGGTAAAAATACACCAGGAGTTATATGGCTTGGTGCAGAAAGAATAACGTATTGGAGTGTGATTGGAAATACATTAGGTCAGGTTAGACGTGGAACACAAGGTACAGCACAAGGATTACAAACTGTTGGCACTAGAGTAGTTGATGGAAGTAAAGATCAAATAGTTCCGAGTTCGGCACTTGGCAATGTTACACTAAGTGCAAATACAACATATGTTGCAACAACGTTTGTTCCATACATACTTGAATTAAGTGCAAACTTGCAAGCTAATGTAGGAGATATAATTACACAAGCGTCAGGCGGAAACGTTACAGTGATAGGTGGTAATTCAATTGCTAAATCAATATGGGTTAACTTTAATGGTACTGATAACTTTACATATTCAAATGTAGTTGTAACTTTAAGTGGAAACGTATCAGCTAATGTTGGTGATGTAATTACACAACCAAGTAGCGATGCAAATGCACAAGTATCAATATCAAATGCTGGTAAAACAAGTGTACAGATACGCTATAATGGTATTACACCTTTATTATTAGGCACAGGAAATATTATTGCTATTAATGGTAGTAATGTTACAATATTCCCTACAAATTCAAATGCTGTTCCAGTGTTATCATCAAACCTAACAGTTAAAGGTAGCTTTACTAATGTGTATCCGATTGCAAGAACGCTACAAGGCAACGTAACACCTTGGGTAGGTGGCGGTAATGTTACTATTGGAAAAGGATCAATATTAACTCAAACAAATAGTTGGTACTCAGCTGGAGCAAATACTGCTACAGATGGTAGAGGATTTGACGGAGATACTACAAGTCAAATATTATTCTTAAAAGCGGCGTATGCTGATGGATTATTTGATTCACTACCGGATTTAATAATAACTGAAGACGCGATAAATACAATATCTACAGAAGATGGAACAGACTTACTCGAAGGGGAACGCGGTTAAATGGCAATTAAAATAAGTGAACTGGCTAATATAACAGCCACAGTGCAGGGACTTACAGGAAATGTGTACTTACCTATGGTAGGTAATCTCATTGGCTTGCCGACCACTCTCAAAAGCACAGTAGACGAATTAAAAACATTTGTGGTAGCACAAACAGATGCAAATGTAGCGGCTAGTAATTCAGCAACAGCATTCGCTAACACTATAATGAAAGGCTATGTTGATGGCCAAGTTGCCGCGGCCAACGTTGGTACTGGCACAATTAGTTATGTTAATGGACAAATTAGTGCTGTTAATGCCGCAACAACATTAAGTAATACCATAGTTACTGCTGGCATAGTAACAGCTAATACAGGTATGATTGGGTTTGTTGGACTAGCAAATACTATAACAGCAACTGGTATAACTAGATCAAATCTTGCACTAAAAGGGTATACTGATTTTGCTAACACAGTTCAAGATAGTGTTATAACATCTAGAGTAAACACAGCTAATATAGGACAAATAGGGTACACACTTAATTTAGTTACTGTAGCAAATACTATTGTTACTGCTGGCATAGTAACAGCAAATATTGGGCAAATAGGTTATACAGACAACAAAGTATCAGTAGCAAATATTGGGCAAATAGGTTACACTGACAACAAAGTATCAGTAGCAAATACTATTGTTACTGCTGGCATAGTAACAGCAAATATTGGACAGATAGGGTATACAGATAACAAAGTATCAGTAGCAAACACTATTGTTACTGCTGGAATAATAACAGCAAACATCGGACAGATAGGTTATACAGATAACAAAGTATCGGTAGCAAATATCGGACAAATTGGTTATACAGATAACAAAGTATCAGTAGCAAATATTGGCATTAAAGGATATGTTGATGATGCTGACATAACAAGTGCATATCAAATTACAAACCCATCAGCTAATGTAGCACTTACAATAGCGGCAACTAACACAAGATTGCTAGTTGCACCAACATCAGACCCTGCACCAGTTAGTTTCTTTACAGATGTAACATTACCTAACACAGTGCAAGATGGAAGAATGTTAACAATTAGCTCGAATGTACAAATTCAGTTCTTAAGAACAATAAGTCCATGGGTAAGCACAGTAACAAGATTAGGAAACGTTGCTCTTGGCGCCAACACTGAAGTTAAATTGATGTTTGTTGGTGGTGGTACTGGTGGAATATGGTACAGAGTAGGTTAAAATACCCCATGGTTAATAAGCGATAAATAAGCATATGGACGATAATAAAGATAACAAACAGGAAACGGAAGTGACTCAACAAGAAAAGAAACCTGATGATATAGGTGGTGTTCACGTACAAGGTCATATTAAAATATTTGACCCTGAAAGTGAAGAAGTTTACGTAGATAAGCGTAATGCTATTCACTATGAAAATATGAGTGAAGCACTTGCACTTAGCGTTAGTAATAAAGGCACTGGATACATATCAGAAATGTGGTTTGGTAACGGTGGGACAACAGTTGACACAACTGGTGTAATTACATACTTGCCTACTAATACCAATGTACAAAACGCTGACTTATATAGTCCGCAGTATTATAAAATAGTTGACGATACAAATGCAACGAATACTGATCCTACAAGAAATAAAATAGTTGTTACACATACACCAGGATTTGTTTATACTGATATAATAGTTAGTTGTCTATTAGACTACGGTGAGCCTAGTGGGCAAAGTGTATTTGATAATAGTCAAGATTTAAATGGACAATTTGTTTTCGATGAGTTAGGACTCAAAGGGTATAGTACTAATGGTGCAGGAACAGGTAAGTTATTAACACACGTGATTTTTAGCCCAATACAAAAATCATTGAATAGGTTAATACAAATTGATTATACAGTAAGAATACAGACATTGACGAATTTAAGTAGTCAGGGATAAAAGGACTAGGGAAAAACAATGGCATATACCATAACTAAAACAGACGGAACCACACTAGGTACAATCGTCGACGGAACGATTAATACTAGCTTTACCAGTGTTACATTAATTGGTAAAAATTATAGTGACTATGGTCAATTAATTGCTAATGATTTAGTACATATGATTGAGAACTTTGCTCGTTCATCGAGTCCAGCTAATCCGCTCGCCGGCCAATTATGGTGGAGTACATCAACTAATAGATTAAGTGTGTATACAGGGTCAGCATTTAAAACAGTTAGTTCAGCAACATCACAAGGAACAGCACCCACAACAACAGTATCAGGCGATATTTGGTGGGATACCAGTTACGGACAGTTATATGTTTATGATGGAACAACGCCATTTAATGTAGCAGGCTGGAAATTAGTAGGACCTCAACGTAATGGTAGTGGTGCACTTTGGGAAACTATCACTGACAGTGGTGCATCAAGTCATAATGTTCTTAGTTTATATTTAGATAATGCACGTACACAAATAATTTCAAAAGATGCTGACTTTACTCCACAAACTCCAATTATTGGATACGCAACAATCAAGCAAGGTATCAATGGTAATACTAGTCTTAACTCAGCTACAATTTGGGCTACTGCAAATAATGCTTCATACCTAGGTGGTCAATTGGCCGCAAGTTATCTACGTTCGGATGCTGAAGACACTGCTACAAATAAAATTACATTAGCAAATGTTGTAATAGGACTAGATACTAATGCTAGTATTATTTCAGATTCAACAGGTAATGTTACGATAACTAACAACAAAGCTGGCGATATTGTATTTAAAAATGGTAGTCTAGAAACACTAACCATAGATAGCAATTCTAGTATGACTAGAATGGTTGCGGCAGATATAACAACTAATTTAACAGTTAGAACAACAGCAACAGTAGTTGGTCTATTAAGTGGAACAACAGGTACATTTAGTGGCAACTTATCAGCAGTAACACAAGGTACAGGTACAGCAGATACTACAGTAGCTACTACACAGTGGGTAACAAATAATTCAGGATTATATCCTTATAAGGTTAATAAAGCAAGTTGGACGTATGCTTGGATGGATACTACAACTGCTAATCTTGTGGTTGCAAATACACAGGTTCTAAGTGCAACAACTAGTGGAGTAGCATTAACTAGTGGAGCAACAGCAGTAACACAAGGTATTATTACTCCAACAGCATTCCATCAATATTTTGCTAACACTAGTGCATTAGGTAATACTACTATTGCAACAGGTAATTATGTTAGTAAAGCAACACAGTATTGGAGTGGTAGTGCAAAGTGGGTAAGTACAACAGAACCAGATGCAAGTGCTGGTAAAGATGGAGATTTTTGGTTCCAAAGAGAAGCATAGGTTTTAAAACAACGATAAATATAACTATAATATAGGTACATAGATAGATGGCATATACAATTACAACAACAGCTGGAACAACACTAGCATCCATAGCAGATGGGACGGTCAACAGCACCGCTACCAGTTTAACTCTAATAGGAAAAAACTATGCAGGCTATGGTATATTCCTCAATGAAAATTATGTTAAGTTATTAGAAAATTTCAATAGCAGTACAGAACCAAGTGCTCCACTAAAAGGACAACTTTGGTTTGATAGTACAAATCAACTTTTAAAAGTTTATAACGGAACAATTTGGAAACCAATTTCAAGTTCAGCAAGTGGAGCAACACAACCAGCAAGTCCGGTAACTGGTGACTTATGGTATGATTCAGCTAACGCACAATTAAAAGTATGGAGTGGTTCAGCATTTATAACTGTAGGACCAACATACACAACAGCAAGTGGAACTAGTGGAGCAGTAGTAGAAACAATCCTAGACGATTCTGCCGCAAGCCACGTTATTGTTAAATTTTATATCAGTAACACAGTTGTTGCAACTTTAAGTAAAGATACTACATATACTCCAGGAACAGGCATAAGTGGATTTACTACAATTGTTCCAGGATTCCAATTATCAACAGCGATTACAGGGGCAGTAGTTACAGGAACTGTTACTAATGCGTCATCACTGTCAGGCATTACATCAGGACAATTTTTACGTAGCGACCAAGCGGCTAGTACATCATATGCACTAACTGTTGGTAGTTTACTAGTAGGATCAGACTTAACTATTGCATCATCATCAAGTGATATTACAATGACTAATGCTACAGCTAACAAAGATATACAGTTCTTTGTTAATAAAGGTGGAGTTAGTACTAAGATACTTGAACTTAAAGGGTCAAATGATACTGCTACATTCTCAAATGCGGTTGCAGTTACAGGAACAGTAACAGCCACAGGAGCAGTTACACATTCAAGCACAACAAGTTTAGTTGGAATTACAACAGTACAAAATAAGATTTTACCAAACGCAGACAATACCATTGATATAGGTGCGAGTGGTACTAAATTTAGTACAATATACGCAACAACATTTAATGGAAGAGCTGTTACTGCACAATATGCGGATTTGGCAGAACGCTTTGAAGCAGATAAATCACTACCAGCTGGCACTGTTGTGTCATTAGGCGGTGTTAAAGAAGTTACAGCAGTAGGTGAAGATTTATCAGAAGATGTATTTGGTGTAGTAAGTACTAATGCGGCATTCTTGATGAATGGTGATGCAGGGAATGATATTACTCACCCAGCAATTGCAGTACAAGGAAGAGTTCCTGTTAGAGTACTAGGTACAGTAGAGAAAGGCGATAGATTAGTATCAGCAGGTAACGGGTTCGCTAGATCAGCATTAAGGACAGAGATGTCGGCATTTAATGTTATAGGTAGATCATTACAAACGAAAACAACAAGCGGTTCAGGAACAGTAGAAGCAGTAGTAAAACTAAACAATTAATTAGAACTATTTTTAGGAAAAGAATGTAATGGCATATACAAGCGGCGGAGAAATAAGAGAATGGGACTACAATATATTAGCGTGGGGAGGCAACACCAGTGGCACTTACACTGAAGCAGTTAATAATCTCGCTCTAGTCTGGGGTGTTGGTACAGGCCAAAAAGGATATGGCCAGGATGTTAGTGCGTTTCCAGTAGTTACTTCTGGCAGTTTAGTTACAGCGGCAAGCTGGAGTGGACTGGTATATCACGTAAATAAATCATTAGCACACCAAGGACAAACACAATTAGCTAACGGTAGTAATATTGGTATTGTTGCTGGAGAAACTGTTACATCATTTGCAAATGTACTAACAGGAACCACGCAAATTAACACTACTAATTTGTCACATTTCGCTGTAGGTACAAAAACAACAGGCAGTAACTTAGACGATGCAATAAGTTCAACTACTGGACTGAGTCTCTCAACAAACTATGACGTAACAGTAACATTTGCATCAGCTGATCAGGCTAGATACTTCTTTAACGCAGGTGGTGAACTACAATATAGAGTGAGTACCGTTAGTGGTGGTGGTACTGGTAGTGAATCGTCAGTGGATCGTCTGGTAACCGGTATTGGTGGTGTTGACTTTAGAACTACAGACAACGGTGGACGTACTGGTTCAGGTATTACACTAAACACCAATACTACATCGATTGGTTATTACGATCTTACTACCAGTGAACAAACGTTAATTAAAGTAACTGATACTACTGCGGCATACACTGCCAGCAATGCTAATTTGAATACATTCTACCAAGGTGCCACAGACAGAGGTGCTAAAGGAAATCTAGTTAGATTTAGAGTAAATCTATTTGTTTCTGACAAAACTTGGAACGATACTATCTCAATGACCTTACGTCACAGAGTGGACATACAGTATCCTTCAACAACTTATTTGGCCGCTGTCTCAGGCACTCCGGTGGTTGCGTTAGACTAATAAAACACACATTAAAAGCA
>TARA_R110002095_G_scaffold137217_1_pt1 | contig 13360 bp, 7 predicted proteins | sample TARA_R110002095 | Tara Oceans TARA_R110002095 (sample SAMEA4397255) | marine metagenome | biome: Polar Biome; feature: [SRF] surface water layer (ENVO:00010504); material: water (ENVO:00002006), including particulate matter (ENVO:01000060) such as... | depth 5 m | reverse complement strand
CATTTCCCGAATCGCATCCCGCAGACGGTATGATTTGATCGCGGTGTGCAGTTCTCGAATGGATTTATCGGGATGATGGTTATTGAAAATCATTTCCGCGGTATCGAACTCGACACCAATCTGCCCATTACGGACTTCTGAAACCAGTTGGCGGATGACCGTGGGGGAATTATTTTCACAGGCGACGCATAAATCCGTACCAATGTGGGAAGCAAACCGTGCCAGATCATTCAGCACTTCACAGACGAGGGAGAAGTTTCCTCCTTCTTCAGTCTGAATGGTTCCCGGATGAATGATTAATAATGGTCCCCGTAACCGCCAGGCAAATTCCAGGGCCGATTTAATGGTAGCGACTCTTTGATCGAGGAATTCCGGTTCGGTAAGTGCGTGCCGGGATGGCAGCCGCATAGAGGTGGTCGAGAGGTTAAATTCTTCCAGAAGTTTTCTGAAATGACGATCACCGGAGGCCCCGAACGAAGTGGGTGTCACCTCGTTCTGAACATCCAGTTGCACCCCTCGCGCTCCGATCTGGGATGCTGTCTTGATTGCCCGTTTGATCGGCATGCCAAAGCTACGGGTGGCAACTGCGAGTTTAGGTCGTGACATTCTTTTCCTTTTTGAGCCATTTCTGATTGCCAGTTTAACCGAGTGGACTAATTGCGACAATCAGGTCAACTGGCAAAGTTTATCTAACCGTCTGTTAAAAGAGAATGAAATCCTCTGGTTCATAGGAAGGATTGGAAAAACAGGGTTTTTCAGCCGGTTCCAGATTGAGATTCGATCAAAAAACGGACGATCTTTAGATAGAGGAATATTCATTCTCAGGAAACGTCCATGATACTGTCATCGCTTGTAACCTGCTACCTTGCATTACTGTTCGGTTTACCCGTCGAGGGGAACATGGTGGAAGATACGGTCCCCGTTTTGACCTATTCGTTTGAAACGAAAGAGGATCTGGATTTTGATGATCAGCCGGATGACTGGTCTCGCCGCAAAGGACCGGGATATCCCCAATACGTGGATGTGAGCATTGATCGAAAGATGGGGCGTACCGGACAGCAAAGCCTGCATTTTTCAGTGAACGGCGGACATGCAACCGTTTATTCCCCTCCTGAGAAAATTGATGCCGACCACGCCTATTTGTTTCGGGGTTTCATCAAGACACAGCATTTAATAAATGACGCGGCTCTGATTTCGATTTCCTTCCTGGACCACAAACGCCAGCGCATTCAAAAATTTGTGAGTCAGCCGGTGACCGGGACCCATCAAGGCTGGGCGGAAGTAACCATTGGTCCGATGACGCCGAAACCTAACGTTCGGTTTGTCGTCATTGGTTGCCATGTGGCTCACAACAAGCAGAAAGATATTTCAGGCGATATCTGGTTTGATGATCTCTGGATAGGCAGTTTGCCTCAGCTTGATCTGCTGAATAATTATCATCGTCATTTTGTCGATCATTCAGCGGAGATTCGAGTCAGTAGCCGTATCAGCGGGCTGAATCCAAAGAATAGGTACCAGCTTGATCTGGAATTAGTGGACAGCATGGATCAAAAAGTGGCTGAGTCATCGCTGGGCCTGATGTCGAACCCGGAAGATATCAAAGGTGACACAGACAGCCGCCTGCTGGAAGGGAATAAGCACACTGAAGTCTGGCGTCTGAAACCGATGGAATATGGTTTCTATGAAGTCAGGTCGAAACTGGTACGCGATCAGAAATCGATTCTGGCAAAAAAAACATCATTTGCGGTCATCGATCTGGTGGTGCCCCGACCGCGGGGGGAGTTTGGCTGGACGATCTCTGAGGATAATATTCAGTTGCCGCTCAAGGAACTGCCGGATATTGCCGCACAGGCGGGAATTAACTGGATCAAATTTCCTCTGTGGAGTGTAATGGGGTCAGAGGATCTTCAGCGACCCAGCCGGATCGCGGAAATGCTGGATCAATGCTCCAACAGGGGAATCACTCCCATCGGATTATTGAATCATCCTCCCAAAGATTTGCGGTCTCAATTTGCAAAAGACTGGCTCGGAGTCAGCGGTATTTTTACAATGCCTGCCAGTTTCTGGTCGCCTTCGCTGGAAGAAGTATTTGCCCGTTACACATCGCTGGTCAATTACTGGCAGCTGGGTGATGATGACGATCCGAGTTTTATTGGCATGCAGAACCTGAATGAAACTCTGAAAAAAGTCAAAACCCAACTCGACTTAATTGGCCGTGATACTCATGTCGGAATTCGTTGGGACTGGAAAACCCCGCTGCCTGCAAAGAGCCCGGGACACACTTTTTTGTCTGTCAGCAGTGGAGATCGCTTGTCCCCCGCGGAGCTGGCACAGTACCTGCAGATCTCCAAGGCATCGCAGGGAACCAGGCCGCTCTGGGTGACACTCACGCCGCTTCCGAAGGATAGTTACTTACCAGAAGTGCGGGGCGTTGATCTGGCAAAACGCATGGTGACTGCAAAATATATGGGTGCAGACGGAATCTTTGCTTCCTCGATCTTTAATGAACAACATGGTCTCCTGAATGAAAATGGTTCCCCGACGCTGTTGTTTCTTCCCTGGCGGACAGTGGCGCTGGCACTGCAGGGAGCAAAATATCTTGGTGCCTTCAATCTGCCAGGTAAAAGCACAAATCATGTGTTTATCAGAGATGAGGAAGCGATCATGTTCGTCTGGAATCATGAGCCGACAGAAGAGCGGATTTATCTGGGAGAAGACGTGTATGCGACCGATGTCTGGGGCAGCAGGATCGTTCTGGAGCGGGACTCTGAGTCGGGGCGTCATATTCTTCCCGTGACTTCCGCACCTCTCATCATTCGGAATTCGAATAAAGAAATTGCTTACTGGAGGATCGCTGCACAATTTGAAAAAGGAAAATCAAAGAGTGAGTACGGCGGTCATCCTGACGCGATCATCGGGAAAAATACGTTTTTGCAGAGTATTCGCGGAAAGGCTGTTTTGAATGTACCCAAGGGCTGGGAAACAGAACCTAAAGAGTGGGAATTCAATTCGGGGGCCGGCGAAGATTATCGTCTGGACACGTTTATGACCTTGCCTTCCAATGCAAGCCTGGGGAAAAAAGATGTTTCGATCGATTTCGAAATATTTGCAGAACGCAAGTATTCGATTCGCGTTCACAGACCCTATCACGTGGGGCTGGGAGATATTATGGTCAAGGTTATTGATAAAAAACTTGAAGGCAATTTGCTGGAAGTCGAGCAAATTATCATCAACAATACCTCACCGCTTGAAACACTTCAGTTTCGCTGCAGTCTGTTCATTCCCAGTATGAAACGCCTGCAGCGGTTCATTACAGAATTGAGAAATGGTCAGGATCGGAAACTGTATTACATTCCGGATGCAGATGCTTTGAAAGGTAAGGAACTCTGGATTCGTGCAGAACAGACGAATGGTCGGCGGATATTGAATTATCGCTGGATCGTCGGCGAAAACTGGGATCAGCCCGATTCGCTTCCCCAAAAACAGATTCCGGTGCAAGAACAAATCAAAGTCATCGATCCGGTCAAAGAGCAAGACTCGGAAGTGCGATAACAGATGCCTGCATCGATCGGAATTTCAATCAGGCTGCATGCAAATCTTCGCCGTCATCATCAACTTCTTCTTCCGGTTGCTGAATTTCGGTATCGGAAGAGAACTCTGGATCGGATTCAAACTCTGACACAGGTTCCGACTCCGCTTCGGAGATGGTATCCGGTTCGTGCGTATTTTGCAGAGGTCTGATTCGCAGCGTTTCGCCCATTGGCAGTTCGTCCAGGCTTTTCAGACCGAAGATTTCCAGAAACTTCCGCGTGGATTCATAGAGAAACGGGCGTCCGAGCGAGTCATCTTTCCCGTTGATTCTCACCAGGCCCCGGTCCATTAATTGTTTTAACATTTCCGCGCTCTGAACTCCGCGAATGGATTCAATATCAGCACGCGTGATCGGCTGGCGGTACACGACCATGGCCAGTGTTTCCATTGCCGGCGCAGAGAGTTTGAGGGCCGCCTGCCTTTGATGGAGTTTGTTGAGCCAGAAGGCATATTGCGGCTGGGTCATCATCTGATAACCGGTTGCTACGCGTTTAATGTGAAACGCTGAGTTAGTCGCAGCGAAAGTCGCGTTGAGTTTATCAATGATTTCGATGGCTTCTGCCGCATTGGCCAGGGTTGCCAGTTGTGAGATTTTCCGGGAAGAGAGTGCACTGTCAGAAACAAACAGCACTGCTTCCACTTTGGCCATCTTCAAGCTGCGCCTGGAATCGACATCCTGATCAGAGGCAAACTGTTGAAGTGTTCCCTGTGTCTGGCGAATCAAAAAATGCCACGCAAAAGCGGCTGCATTTGATTGCCCGGAGAGACGATGGTTGCCGGGGTATCCAGCAGCGCGGGCTGATCCCGGGTGACTGTTTAAAAGAGAAGGACTGGAAAACATTCGTGGTTTACCGAACCGTAAAGTTTTGAGTGTAGGTTGCCACTTTCTGACTGATTTCGTCTTCCACAGTCAATTTCATGACGTGGGGGCCCAGTGAAATATTGCGTGGTATTTCGAATTTGTAACTGTGAAAGTAATCTTTACGGGCGTTACGACAGAGGTCTTCGGTTGTATCGAAAGGGATTTCCGCAACCAGATCTCCATTGGAGCCCGCTTTGAAAATCTGAACTTTGGATTTTAAAAGTGTTCGATAGGAGCCGTCGGCAGTCAATTCGCTGGTGAAGTTTTCGATTTCAGAATAAACGAGCACCGGGCGGCCTGGCGTATATTCATCGCGTTCGAACCGTTCGTAACTTCCAAAACTGTTGATCTTGTGACAGAAGGCAACGTTTTTCAGTTTGAGATTCGCATGTTCCTGCAGACGGGCAGTGGCCTGCCTTAATTGTGAGACGGTCTGGGTAGCACGATCTGCCTGATTGGGAATTGCTTCACTGTCAAAATAGTTGGCAACGGCCCAGAAAGTCTGTTGCCAGAATTCCTGATCAGCAGGGTCAATTCCGGGAATCGCTTCCAACGCGCGTTCATGTTGATCGGCCATCAGATACAGCATTCTGAGATACACGTGCCGTTCAATAAAGTTCTGCTTCTCTTCAGGTGTTGAGCCTGTTTGTAATTGCGAAATTTCGGCTTCCGCGATAGAGATGAGTTGTGCCAGTTGACCTGCTGAAGAATAATTTGTCAGTTCTGCCTGATTGATGGCAGATGCCGTTTTCGGACCCACAGATTCCTGAATCGCAGGTTGCAGCTGGGAATTCGTAGGGTCAAATGTCTGCGGGGCACCATCCTGCTGTCCACTAATCGCAGTGCTTGTGCGCGTGATGCCATTCTGTAATGCAGAGGTTCCCTGCTGGAATGCAGAAGACAGTTTCGTTTTTAATGTTCCCACGACAGGGATATTGTTGAGTCCCTTGCTGATGGTTTGCGATGTGGTATAGGCTTGAGGTTGTGCGGGGTTAATGGCAGCCAGACCTGATTCAGGATTGACGCCGACAGCTTCCAGATTCCCGAGTCTCACCGGGTTTGGTATGGCGTTCGTTGGCAGATTGCCGGGAGCGAGCTGGCCGGGAGGTTGCAGTGTTTGCGCGCTGGTTTGTACAACCGGCGATTCAAGACCTCCTGGCTGCGTGTGGCCTAATCCCGGCAGCATAACAGGTGAAGTGACATCTGGTTTTTTTTCTGCCAGTTGTTCCTCCTGCTGTTGTTCCAGGCTGTTGACCATCCTCCTGGTACGGAGAATGTTTTTGATCATGTCCGGATCGACGCCTTTGAAACTGCTCAAATACTGAGCGCGTTCCTGCGGAGTCGCATCTTTCAGTTCTTCGTTAATATAGGCGAGGAGTTCGACATTATGCGTGGTGACTTTGTCCGGTTTGTCTTTGGAAGCTGTCTCTTTATCTTTCTTTGAGCTGGTATCACTGCTTTCAGACATGTCGTCGACTGCGACGACAGCTGTTTTTTCTTCGATAGACTTCTTTCTTGATGCAAAAACATTTCCCCACTTCCAGGGCGCAGCGGGGACTTTCCAGGCCACCGCCTGCTGACCTGATGTGGAAGCACATCCACTGATCAAGAATAGAATTAGAACAGCAGGGAGAACCATGCTGAGCCGAAATAGTTTCATTACGTTGCCCGGATCATAGGGGTAAGGGGCTTTATTTGTCAGGAGGAACACAAAAGCTGTGTTAATCGTTGATAATGTATCGGAGATGAATAAATCAGAATGGAATTGACGCACGTGTAAGTACATGAAGTGACAGGAGAGACGCTTTTTATAAAAAATTGGAATATGAAGCAAGATCGATTCAAGATCTCAGCCAATTTGGTCGGGAGACGTACGTTGTTCTGACAATCGGAACGCTGCGCGGGAGCGTTTTCAGGTGAGATTGGTGTTAGTAAGTGATTTGCAGGTAGTGATTTACGAATGAATGCTGAGTGGTCTATTTTTCGGTTTCTTTTTTGGCAGGGACATTGAAAAAATTTCCCCCTTTCAACTTCATGTCATCGGTGCCCCAGACAATCGGTTTGTCCCGTTTTGCGAGGAGGGGAATGTGTTTTGAGCAGTGAATGTAAGCCTCTTCGACTTCCACGAGGACCCGGCGCTCCGGTTTTTTCCCATCTTCGGTTGAGATGTCATCCCTGATCTCCTGTGGCGTTTCGGTCGCATCCAGAAATTCTTCGTTTTCCACAATGCGGGCTGTCCCATTGATGTGCAGTCCAATGGTGGTTTTGAAGAAGTCGAGAAACATCAAACCGATATGGGGGTTTTCCGAAATATTGCCAAGCGAGGCTAAGACGCCGTTTCCCCGGTATTCCGGATAGGCCAGCAATTTCCTGTTGAGAACCCGCACAAAACCGGGCAGACCGGCGCGGAATGAGCTGTCGCATTCGCCTCTGGAATCGGAGGTGGCAATCATCAGCAGTTCCTGCTCCCGGATAAACTCCTGCATCCGGGGGTTCAGGTAGTCGATCATCTGCCGGTCATAAAAACGGTCGGCTCGTTTCCGGGTTCCGTAACGTTCCTGAAGCGCGCGTTCGCCTTTTAATTCGATACAGGCTTCCTGATCTTCCATTAAGTAATCCAAACGTTCCTTGTGTTTTGAAGAGTGGCGAGCGCGATTGATCCTGATGGTACTTACGGCAATTTCCAGTTGCTGTCGAACAGTTCTGCCCAGACCGTTTTATTTTCGAATGTTCCGGATTCTGTTTTTTTAAACTGAATGATGGCGATGTCTCCCAATTTGGGGAAGAGCCATGAATTGGAGGCAAGAAAATCCTTTTCGTGCATCGTGTGGCCGGAATTAATCACCACATAACGATTCGGGTTTAATGGATTCGGATAGATCAGGGCAAGACCATGATGTTGTGTGTCATAGCTTTTTCCGTTGACTGTAATCTGATCTTGCGTCCATTCTACCGGTAGATCTTCAACGAGTCTGGCAATCAGAGCATTTGATCCCGGATCTCCGAACAGAACCAGATTATTGTCGGCGATGATCTGGTCGGTGACTTCCGTATCGTTGATGACCGGCACTTTCGCTCGCAACCATTTATCGAATTCCTTTTCAAACAGAGCCAGAACAGAAAGCGACCATGCATTGAGTTCTGATTTCCAGGGTTTGCCGGTACCTTTCACGCAGACGAAGGGCAGTGTGAAAGCATCATCAATCGGGCCTTGCAGATTGCGGCGTTTTCGCTGTTCCGGATTGTCGATGAAGGTTTTGGAGTCTTCATAATTCAGAACGTCCCAGCCGTTATTGCTTCTCACATAATACACCAGCGGCAGCAGGCCATTCGCGGCCGATTCCAGCGGGAGCAGGTTTCCATCCAGTTCGACTTTGGGCGCGACGTCCCGGGCGATGGAGAGGGCGTTCACATTTTCGGTGGTCAGCTCCAGGTTGCCTGAGTCTTCATCAATTCCCCCCTCCACAATAGTGGGTTCATACATTTCGTCGAGTTCCTCGATCGTTAACCATTCGCATTCGTTGAATTTGGGAGTGAAGGTGATAAAGCGAACTTCTTTTTTGCCGGGCCAGGCAGGGCGTCCTTGCCTGGAATGATTCAATAGATCAGCGAGGTAATCCTGATAGGCGGGCATCCGTGACTGGTGGGCAGCATCCGGGCTGATGTACAGCGGAATTTCAATGTTCTGCTCTTTCGCTTTCTCGACCATTCTCGTGCTGGAAACCAGCTGCTTGTCTTTTCCGCCACCATAAGTCACGACGGGGACGTTGGCGGCATTCAAGGCGTAATCAATCGAGTCATAGATGTGCAGCGTTTTGTGCTGGTAATGTGGTGGTTTTCCCTTGTGATTCTGATACTGATAAAAATCAACAAAACCGGCACCGGGACCGACGCCACTCCAGAGGGAAGGGTAATGCAAACCCAGATGCCAGGCTCCCGCGCCCCCCATTGAAAAGCCGCGCAGTGTGATTCGTTTTTTGTCGATCAGGTAGCGTTTTTTGACATCATCAATGGCTTCGTGCACATCGACTTCACCACTCCAGCGCCAGCCATTATCTGTGCGTCCAAAGGGTTCCAGGTGCAGCCAGTCGTGTCCTTCACCGGGCCCTCTGCGATTCGGGTGGGCGATAAAAAAGATTTCATTGCGTGTACCGCCGCGACCGTGCAGCTCGACGTGCAGAGGCCAGCGCTGACCGGATTTCGATTTGAAGTCTGCTGGGAACGTTAGTGCATAAGGCTGGACCGAACCGTCAATTTTTGAGTAGTAGCCGAAGATCACGGTTCCGGTCTGCTGCTGCGTCCATTCCGGAGTGCCTGCCTTGAGCTGTTGCGCCCGTTTCAATCCCGTTTCGAGAGCCTGATATGTGTCTTTGACGTACTGGGGTTTGTAAAATTCGTTATGTCTCAGAATCCACTCAGCTGCCTTAGAATAAACTTCGACATCAGCCAGTAATGACTGCTTGATATTTTGATCCTGCTTCAATTCGGCGATTTGACTTTGCAGCGTTTTGAGCTGGCTTTCCAGTTTAGCACGGTCTTCGGGAGTCGGTTCTTGCGCTTCCAGTTGTGAGAGGTTCGAAAAAATCGAGGCCGACAGACAGAGCACGAATGCAAGCGGGACACAAACGAGGCGATTCATGATGGTATCCTGATTCTGATGATGCGAGTATCTGTACGAAACGGACCGGCAAGCGACGGCGGCACGAACTCGGTTTGGTGATATCGGTTGGGAATCATTCCCGCCAATAATAATCGAATACCAGCCGCAGCGACATTCGTTATATGCACTCTAGAGCGCATCACATTTTACCATAGCGTCTTTCAATCTATTATTCTCGGTCCAAATGGCCTTGGAGACACTACAGTCAAACTGGCCACAGTCTAAGAATAACACTATCACGGATGGAAAGGCCAGGCAAGAGGCACAATGATCACAGTCAGTATCCAGACGATCAAAGTCAGCGGGCCCCCGATGCGGAGATAGTCGCCGTATTTGTATCCACCGGGGCCGAAGACCATCATATTCGTCTGGTAGCCGATGGGAGTGGCAAAACAGGAGGCAGCAGAAATAATGAGCGTGATCACAAAAGGCATTAAATCGACATTCAGGCTCGATGCCGCCGCGACGGTGATCGGAAAAATCAGAGTCGCGGTGGCTTTCGCTGTAATCAGATTTGTAAAGATCAACGTGATGAAAGACAGCATGGACAGCACAATCAGGGGGCTGTTGTTTGCCATGCCGATGAAAGCCGAGGCGATCGTGGTGGCGGCTCCGGAATTTTCAATCGCACGACCGATGCCCAGTCCGGCTGCGATGGTGATCAGCACGCCCCAGTCAATAGAGCGTTTGGCTTCGGTGGCGCTGCAGCAGCGGGTGGCGGTCATCAGTCCGGCTGCCACCATCGCCGCGACGATCATTTTGACATTGAAGATCGCCACCATCAAAATCATGGCTAGTAAAATCGTGCGGGCAATCCAGGCGCGTTCATGGCGGGGAGGAGTGGAGTCTTCCACCTGACTGACCAGAAAGAATTCGCGTGAATTTCGTTGCTGGTCAATAAATGAGGGATGGGCTTCAATCAGCAGGGTATCGCCGCGCTGCAATTCGATATCACCAATTTTCTTATTGATCCGCTGACCATTGCGGGCCACTGCGATCACGGCGGCATTGTAATTCGCGCGGAATTTTGCCGTGCGAATTGACATATTAATAAACCGGAAGCTGTCGGAAACGACGGCTTCAATCAGGCAACGTTCCGAACGCGGTCCGGAAAGTTTAAACAGTTGATCGGTGGCCGGTTTGAGTCCAGGTATTTTTTGCAGATCGATTACAGATTCCACAACGCCGACAAACACGAGCTGATCGTTGGCAGCCAGTCGTTCATTGGAAGAAACGGCGGCGATGACTTCATCGCGGCGGTCAATTTCCATCAGATACATGCCCGGCAGGTGACGCAGACCGGCCTGTTCAATGGTTTTGCCGATGAGCGGGCAACCAGGCTCGACAATCATTTCGACGGTGTATTCCCGCGGATCATCCATCGGGGTAATCGCCGGTTTTCGTTCCGGCAGCAACCAGCGTGAAAACACCAGCAAGTAAAGCAGACCGATGATCATGACCGGGACGCCGATCCAGGCAATTTCAAACATGGATAAACCGGGATGATTGTCATGGTCCTGCAGTAATCCGTCTACGACCAGTGTCGTGCTGGTGCCGACGAGCGTGCACAAACCTCCCAGAATAGCCGCATAACTCAAGGGAAGCATCAGATGTGAAATCGAAATGCGCATTTTCTTGGCCCAGTCGGAAATGACGGGCATCATCATGGCGACGACAGGAGTGTTATTGAGGAATGCGCTTAATAACGCGGAAGGGAACATGACGCGGGCCTGGGCATCGGTAAGTGATCGGGGACGACCGAGTAACTGTTGTCCGGTGAAGGCAACTCCTCCGGTTTGCCGAATGCCTTCACTGACCACAAACAGAAATGCAACGGCGATTAAGCCTTCATTGGCAAACCCGGCCACTGCATCTTTAGCCTGCACCACACCTGACACGACCAGGATGGTGAGGCCTCCCATCAGAATCGTATCAGCGCCGGCACGCAGAAACGTCAGCGAGCCGACGACTCCTCCCAATACCAGGAACGTTACTACAATTTGCCAGTCCATGTTGGTCAAACATCCAAAAAACGAAAGAGAGATCAGTCAGCAGCAGGTCAGACGATTTTCAGAAAACCCCTTTATTGATTGATCGCGAGTGCATCCAGAATTTCAATCAAAGGCGGATGCAAAGGGCCGTTGGTTACAATGACACCCTCATTATTCGTCAGTTCGTATCCCTGATCAAATTCCAGCGGTTTTCCATGGATGTCCGTCACTGTGCCGCCCGCTTCTTCCACCAGCAGGACTCCGGCTGCGTGATCCCAGATCTTTTCCCGATACCCGGCTCGGGTCGGCAGCCTCATGTAAATGTCTGCGTCACCTTGTGCGACAACCGCATATTTGGCCTGGCTGTCGAGCCGCCGCGGTTCTTTCTGGATACCCAGCTTCTCGGCCACCTGTTGAGAATGACCGTGCGAGCTGTGTCCCGATTCCACCGATTCGCAAAATCGCGACTGCGAAAAATCATCAGTGGTTGTGACACGCACGGGAATCGCTGCGCGCTCCTGATCCAGGGGAATCGCACAGGCTCCCTGACTGGCGACCGCGTAGTACAGCGTGCCCCTGATTGATTCCTCAGCCGGGAATGGTAAGTTCGGACAACCTAAGATGCCGACCACTATTTTTCCATCGACAATGAGGGCGAGTGAAACGGCGTATTGTTCCTTGCGTAGAAAACCTTTGGTTCCATCAATCGGATCCAGGGTCCAGAAGCGTTTGCTGAATTCTTTTGCGCCTCCCTGATCGATCCAGAGGCAGGTATTTTCGCCATCGGCATCGGGGATGCCGGCGGAGCTGAGTTCTGTAACAATCTTCTCCAGAAACTCGTGGTTTTCCGGCTGGCGTAACTCAGCAGCATCTTCTTCGCCAATAATCGGGTCTTCCGGAAAAGCGGCATTGATCGCCCGACAGATGACTGCCTGACTACTGAAATCAGCTACGGTTACCGGACTTTTGTCTTTTTTCTCCAGCACGTCATCAGTAATTGCTGCCTGTACCGAACGACAAATCAGAGCAGCCTGTCTGACTGCTGAGAGAGCTACCTGCAATTCGTGATGAAATGGTGTTGTCATAATTCTCTGTCATTCAGTGATCTGAGATTACATCCGTTTTCACGACTGAAGCAATCTCAGACCATCAAAAGCAACTCTTTGAAAGATAAGTCACAGGGGCAGTGTCACAGGTTCGTTTTTCTCACAACTTTGGGCAACCGCTTCTGTAAATTCCATGTATTTTACACCTGTGGCGAAGTCGGTGAAGTGGACGATTTCTTCCCCTCGAATTGCTCCGATAAACTCCGCTTCCACGCGCCAGCCTCCCAGGTCTTCCTGTGGAATCTGGATTTCTTTCATGCTGGTTTCCCCCAGATGTCCAACGAATATTTTTTCTTCCGGGGTGAACTGAACTTTAATGGTTCCATGATTTCCATAGAGGTGGATCTGCAGTCCGGGACCAAACAGAATCGAACCGCTTAGGTGGTAGATGGCATTCGCTCCGCCCTGGAGTCGGGTCACGACTTGCAGGCTTTCAGGGATGGTGACGTCGGCATTACCCTGACCCTGTGAAGAGGGGCGTTGCGGCTCGAAGATGGAACATTGTGCAAAGACCTGTTCTGCGGGAGGCACCCAGCGACTTAAGGTTTCGTGCAGGATCCCCATGGTCAGAACATTGTTGCCGCTGATTTCCTTATCCTGCCGCCAGTGCAGCTTTTTGCTGTAGTCCCAGAATGTGTCGTCTGCTCCCAGGACGATGACTTCACGCAGGTTTCCCAGATATTTTTGCGAAATCAGCTTGATGACTTCCTGATTGCACTTCAAGCCGAAAGGACTGGGGACAATCTGAGCAATCAGATCGGGGCGGGCCTGAGAGACTTTCAGCATCTTCTGTGCTTCGGCCAGATTGCGCGCCATTCTGGCTTCGGTCAGGACATGTTTGCCTGCTTCCAGAGCCATACAGGTGATATCACAGTGCAGATTAGGCCAGGTCCCGATCACTACGGCATCGATCTCGGGATCTTCAACCAGTTCCTGCCAGTGAGAATAGGTTTCTGGAATCCCAAATTTACGTGCGACTTTTTCTGTCGATGCGGGAGTGGAGTTCACGACCCCCACAATTTCGACGTCTTCGAGCGCTTGAAATCCCGGAATATGGCGACTTTTCGTATTTGCCCCTGCGCCAACAATTCCGATCCGTATCGTTTTTTTTCCCATTAGTGTACGTAATCCCGATAGTCCAAGATGCTTC
>TARA_R110002095_G_scaffold144399_2_pt1 | contig 13363 bp, 10 predicted proteins | sample TARA_R110002095 | Tara Oceans TARA_R110002095 (sample SAMEA4397255) | marine metagenome | biome: Polar Biome; feature: [SRF] surface water layer (ENVO:00010504); material: water (ENVO:00002006), including particulate matter (ENVO:01000060) such as... | depth 5 m | reverse complement strand
TACCGCCGCTTTATCCAGATGTATTCCGATGTCGTCCTCGGGGTGGAACACTACCATTTCGAGGAACTGCTCGAAATCCTGAAGGAGGAAAACGGTTATCTTCTCGATACCGACCTGCTTGCCGACGACTGGGAACGGCTTGTCGGACAGTACAAGGCAAAAGTTGAAGAGGAACTGGGCCAACCCTTCCCGCAAAGTGTGCAGGATCAGCTCTGGGGCGCCATCGGGGCAGTGTTCAGTTCCTGGACGAACACACGCGCCATCACCTATCGCCGCCTGCATGATATCCCGGCAAGCTGGGGCACGGCGGTGAATGTGCAGGCCATGGTGTTCGGTAATATGGGCAATGACAGCGCGACCGGCGTTGCCTTCACTCGCGATCCGTCGACGGGCCAGAAAATCTTCTACGGCGAATTCCTGGTGAATGCGCAAGGCGAGGATGTGGTCGCCGGTATCCGCACGCCGCAGAATCTGACCAAACAATCCCGCCTGGACGCCGGGGGCGAACTGCCGTCGATGGAAGAAGTCTTCCCGGAGGTTTTTGCCGAACTTGTCGATGTCTATAAAAAGCTCGAAGCCCATTATCACGACATGCAGGATATCGAGTTCACGGTGCAGCAAGGAAAACTCTGGATGCTGCAGACCCGTTCAGGAAAACGCACAGCGAAGGCGTCGCTGAAAATCGCTATCGACATGGTCAATGAAGGGCTGATCGACAAGAACGAGGCAATCAAGCGCATTGATCCGGCGTCCCTTGATCAGCTCTTGCATCCGACGCTTGATCCAAATGCCGAGCGGAATGTCATTGCGCGCGGACTGCCGGCAAGCCCCGGCGCCGCTTCCGGCCAGATTGTCTTCAACAGTGATGAGGCGGAGAAGCTCGCGGGCGAGGGAACGGCCGTCATTCTGGTCCGCGTCGAAACCAGCCCCGAGGACATCCACGGCATGCATGCGGCGAAGGGTATTCTCACCAGCCGCGGCGGCATGACCAGCCACGCGGCGGTTGTCGCCCGTGGTATGGGTCGGGCTTGTGTCTCCGGTGCCGGATCGCTCAACATTGACTATAAGAACGAGACCTTGAGCGTTCTGGGCGAGACCTACAAGAAGGGCGATATTGTCACCATCGACGGCGGCAGCGGCGAGGTGATGCTGGGCGCGGTCGACATGATCATGCCGGAGCTTTCCGGCGAGTTTGGCGAGCTGATGTCCTGGGCCGATGAAATCCGCCGCATGAAAGTGCGGGCCAATGCGGAAACCCCGCTCGATGCGGAAACCGCCCGGAAATTCGGCGCAGAAGGCGTCGGCCTCTGCCGGACCGAGCATATGTTCTTCGATGCGGAGCGGATTGTCTCCGTGCGCCAGATGATCCTCGCGGAAACGACCGAGGAACGGCGCGAAGCGCTTGCGAAATTGCTCCCGTACCAGCGCGGCGATTTTGTCGACCTGTTCCGTATCATGGCGGGCCTGCCGGTCACTATCCGCCTGCTCGATCCGCCGCTGCATGAATTTCTGCCAAAATCCGATGAGGAAATTGCCGACCTCGCGAAGGCCCTTGGCGCTGATGCGGGCAAGCTCCGTCACCGGGCGCTGCAACTGCATGAGTTCAACCCGATGCTCGGCCATCGCGGCTGCCGTCTCGGCATTTCCTATCCGGAGATATACGAGATGCAGGCGCGCGCGATCCTTGAGGCCGCGGCGGACGTCAGCAAGGAGCTGGGCGATACCGTGATTCCGGAAATCATGATCCCGCTGGTCGCCACGGGGCGGGAGCTGGAAATCCTGAAAGGCAAGATCCGCGCCGTTGCCGATGCAATCCGGGACGAGACGGGCAAGGATATCGAGTATCTGATCGGCACGATGATCGAGCTGCCGCGCGCCGCGCTTCGCGCCGGGGATATCGCGCGGGATGCGGAGTTCTTCTCCTTCGGGACCAACGACCTGACCCAGACCACCTATGGCATCAGCCGCGACGATAGCGGCTCCTTCCTTGAGGATTATGTGAGCCAGGGTATCTACGAGACTGATCCCTTCGTCTCCCTCGATCAGGAAGGGGTGGGCGAGCTGGTGCAGATTGCCGCTGACCGCGGACGTGAAACCCGCGCCGATATCAAGCTCGGTATCTGCGGCGAGCATGGCGGCGATCCGGCGAGTATCGATTTCTGCGAACGGGTCGGCCTCGACTATGTGTCCTGCTCGCCCTATCGCGTGCCCATCGCAAGGCTGGCCGCAGCACAGGCCGCCCTCGGCCTCCAGCGCGTCTCTGAAGCGTAAAATAAAAAGCCCGGATCGCTCCGGGCTTTTTATTATTCGATCACGATTTTCGGGCCGGAAGGCGCGCCGAGGCTCTGCTCGATCTTTTCCTGCACGCGCTGGCCGATCTCGCGGTAGATTTTGGCGTGGGCGCTGTCGGGCGCGCTCGCCGTGATCGGCGTCCCGGCGTCGGATGTCATGCGGATATCCATATGCAGCGGCACCTCGCCGAGGAAGTCGGTGCCAAGTTCCGCCGCCGTCTCGCGAGCGCCGCCATGGCCAAAGATGTCGGATTTCTCGCCGCAGGACGGGCAGAGGAAATAGCTCATATTCTCGACAATGCCAAAGACCGGCACATCGACTTTTCGAAACATATTCAGACCTTTGCGGGCGTCAATTAATGCGATGTCCTGCGGCGTCGAGATAATCACCGCGCCGGTTAGTGGCACTTTCTGCGCGAGGGTGAGTTGCGCATCGCCGGTACCCGGCGGCATATCGACGACGAGCACGTCAAGTTCGCCCCAGTCGACATCGAAGACCATCTGCTGCAGCGCGCTCATGATCATCGGGCCGCGCCAGATCATCGGTGTGTCTTCCTCGACAAGGAAGCCCATGGACATGACTTTCAGGCCCCATTTCTCCATCGGGATCAGCTTCTTGCCGTCTTTCGATTGGGGTTTGCCCTTGAGACCCAGCATGCGCGGGAGCGACGGGCCATAGACGTCCGCATCCAGCATGCCGACCTTGAGGCCGAGCGCGGCAAGGCCGAGCGCGATATTGACGGCGCAAGTGGATTTGCCGACGCCGCCCTTGCCGGAGGCGACGGCAACTATCGCGGCAACGCCCGGAACCTCGGGCTTCTGCGCGGGCTGCTGCTGTTGCGGCTGGGCGCGGGACGGGGCCTGCGGCTGAGGCTCGGCGGATTGCTCCGCCGTCAGGACGGCACTGACCGATTTAACGCCGGGCAGGCTGAAGACAGCCTCTTCGCATTTCTTGCGGAGCGGTTCCATTTCATTCGCGTCCTTCGGATCGATCTCCAGCGCGAAGCCGACATTGCCGTCCTTGACCACCAGCCCGGCGATCAGGCCAAGCGCAACCACACTCTTGCCCGTCTTCTGATCGATGATTTTCTCGAGGCAATTGAGGATGGTTTGATCATTTATCGCAGACATGCTTGAAAACTCCCGCATCGGACACAAAATGGTAGTCATAGACTAATTAACTCCGCAACATTACACGCTGGCAGAAAATAACGGTTTCCGGCGCGTGTTCCGTTGCAGAATGTGACAGGGTGTCATATAACGCGACTACGCAAAGTTAGCAAACGCGCAGAGACGGCGCAGGAATATAAGGAGAGGCGAACATATGCCTTGGAACAATCAGGGTGGCAATGACGGAGGCTGGCAAGGCGGCGGTGGAAATCGCGGACCTTGGGGTCAGGGACCCAGCGGCCAGCAACCGCCGAATCTCGAAGACATTATCAAGAAGGGCCAGGACAGGCTGAAAGACATCATGCCCGGCGGCAGCGGCGGCAAGATCGGCATCGTCATTTTGTTGCTGGTGCTCCTCGTCGCGTGGCTCATTAGCGGTTTTTATAAAGTCGAAACCACCGAGCAGGGCGTCGTGCTGCGCTTTGGCGAATGGGTGAAAACGACCCAGCCGGGCCTGAACTATCATTTGCCCTATCCGATTGAAACAGTGCTGACGCCCGAGGTGACGAAGGTTAACAGTGTCGAGATCGGTTTTCGCCCGACGCGCGGTGGCGGCTCTTCCCGGGTTGAGGAAGAAAGCCTGATGCTGACCGGAGACGAGAATATCGTCGAAGTCAGTTTCACAGTGCTATGGCGGATCAATGATGCGGGGGAGTATCTCTTCAATATTGATCAGCCGGACCTGACCATTAAGGCGGCGGCAGAAAGTGCCATGCGCGAGGTGATCGGCCGTACCGACCTGACCGCGGCCATCACAGAAGGCCGTTTGTTGGTTGAGACGGAAGTTCTCGAAAGACTTCAACAGGTCCTCAATGACTATGGTGCGGGCGTCCAGATACTGCAGGTGCAGTTGAAAAATGCGGAGCCGCCAGCCCAGGTTATTGCGGCGTTCCGGGATGTTCAGGCGGCGGAAGCCGACAAGGAACGTGCCCAGAACGAGGCTTTGGCTTACTCCAACGACATTATACCCCGCGCCCGCGGTCAGGCGGAAATGATCCGTCAGGAAGCTGAAGGCTACAAGCAGCGTGTGATTGCGGAAGCAGAAGGTGAGGCGGCCCGCTTCGTCTCCATCTACGAAGAATATGCCAAGGCGCCCTATGTGACGCGTCAGCGTATTTATCTTGAAACCCTGCAGGAAGTGTTCACAGGTAAGCAGAAAATGATCATCGATATTGGCAAGGAAGGGTCGCAAGGCATTGTCCCCTACCTCCCACTCAATGAACTGCAGAAAGGGGCAACCAAACCATGAACAAGACAATAGTGACAATACTGGTTGTTCTTCTGGTGGCTGTCGGTATCGTGGCATCGAGTGCGCTCTTCACCGTCCACCAGACGCAGCAGGCCATCGTTATGCAGTTTGGTAATCCGGAACGGGTCATTCAGGAACCGGGGCTGAATTTCAAGCTCCCCTTCGTGCAGGATGTCGTTTATGTGGACAAGCGTGTCCTGTCCGTCAGCACACAGCGTGAAGAGATTGTGACCCGCGATCAGAAGCGCCTGATGGTGGACAGTTTCGCGCGGTTCCGTATCGCCAATCCGCTGTTGTATTACCAGTCATATGGTAATCTGCAGATTGCCTATCAGCGGCTTGAGACGATCCTGAACTCGCAACTCCGGCAGAATCTTGGTCGGCAGATCCTGAACAATATTGTTTCGGGGGAACGCTCGAACCTGATGCTGCAAATCCGCGAGCAGGTCAACAAGGAGGCCGCGTCCTCCGGCATTGACGTGATCGACGTGCGTATCGTCCGCGCTGACCTGCCAAAGGAAAACAGCGAGAAGGTCTTTGATCGTATGCGGTCGCAGCGTGAACAGGAAGCAAAGGAAATCCGGGCAACGGGTGCGGAAATCGCCCAGCGGATTACCTCCAATGCAGATAGGGAACGTACGGTCCTGATCGCCAATGCACGCAAGGATTCAGAGATCCTTCGGGGTGAAGGGGACGGGGAAAAGAACCGTATCTTCGCCCAGGCCTTCGGCAAGGATGAAGGGTTCTTCTCCTTCTACCGGTCGATGCAGGCCTATCGGCAGTCCATGTCGGATGATGATACAACGATGGTGCTCTCCCCGACATCGGAATTCTTCCGCTTCTTTGACCAGCAGAACGTGGAATCCGCGCCTGCTAAGTAAGCAAGAATTGAAACGGCCCGTATAAAACATGCGGGCCGTTTTTTTTAAGGGGTTATTGGTGTGATAACGGATTTCCTGCTGGCGCTGGCGCTGATCCTGTTTATCGAAGGCACGCTTTATGCCCTGTTTCCCGATGGCATGAAGCGGATGATGGTGTCGGTGCTTGAAACACCCAGCCACACTTTGCGCATATTTGGTCTTGTCGTGTCCGTGCTTGGTGTTATTTTTGTCTGGATACTCCGGGGATAGCGAAGGTTTTATGCCTGAAATTCAAGGAGTTTTGTAATTAACCAACAAAATTTGAAAAACGGGTTTCAATTGCACATTTCTGCCTTATTTGATTTCTAGGTACATACGGCGACATGCGCAGGACGGGCGGTCCGGCGGATGAACAAGAGGGGTTAATATTGTCAGTTGATCCTCTGCCCGCGATCTTCAAGATTAGGCAGGGAATCGAATTATAGAAGGAAGATAGACTTGTATAACCGATACTCAGCACGGCCGAAATCGGCAGAGATTGGCGCTCACTCCGTGCCCGCAAACGTAAACAGCGCGCGGAAATACGGCGTTCTCATTATTTCAACCCTGACGGTGTTTACCTTGATGGCGCTCATGGCGGTCAGCGCAAAGGCGCGCTCCGCGCCAGACAGTTTCGCCGATCTTGTGGAAAAACTGTCCCCTGCTGTTGTGAATATTTCAACGACCCAGACCGTGAAGGCGCCAAGTGGTGGCCTCCCGCAGTTGCCGAAAGGTCATCCGTTCGAGGATTTCTTCAAGGAATTCGGCAATCGTGATAACGGCCAGGAGCGCGAACGCAAGGCGACATCGCTCGGATCCGGTTTCGTCATTGACGCCGATGGCGGCTATGTCATTACCAACAACCATGTGATCGAAGGCGCTGACGAGATCAAGGTGATCTTCAAGGACGGCGAGGATCTTCCCGCAACGCTGGTGGGAACGGACCCGAAGACCGACCTTGCCGTTTTGAAAATCGATCCGACGGCGCGTCCGCTCATTGATGTGGAATGGGGCGACAGTGACAAATCCCGCGTTGGTGACTGGGTGGTTGCCATTGGTAACCCGTACGGACTTGGCGGCACGGTAACGGCCGGTATTGTTTCGGCGCGCGGGCGTGACATCCGCTCCGGTCCCTATGACGACTATATCCAGACAGATGCCTCCATCAACAAGGGGAATTCCGGCGGTCCGCTGTTCAATATGGACGGTCAGGTCATCGGCATTAACACAGCGATCTTTTCGCAGTCCGGCGGCAGCATCGGGATCGGCTTTGCGGTTCCCTCCGAGCTTGCCGTGCCGGTAGTTGCGCAGCTTATCGAGTTTGGCAAGACCAGCCGTGGCTGGCTCGGTGTGGTGATTCAGCCGGTCACCGAGGAAATTGCCGAAGGGCTTGATCTCAGCGATACCGATGGTGTGCTTGTCGCCGGTGTGCCCGAGGATGGGCCCGCGTTCAAGTCCGGCATCAAGGCCGGGGACGTGATCCTGAAGTTCAATGGCGAACCCGTCACCGAACCACGGGAACTCTCGCGCCTGGTCGCGGAAACGAAAGTCGGTTCCGAAGTCTCTGTCGAGTTGTGGCGCAGCGGCAAGACTATGAATTTAGACGTTGTCCTTGGCGAGCTTGAGAAGGCGGAAACCGCCATGGCCGGATCGTCTTCGTCAGAGCAGTCCGGCAGCGATAAAAGCGTCGATCTGCTCGGCATGGAGCTTTCTGGCATCAATGACGCCGCGCGGGAGCAGTTCAGCATCGGTGCAGATGTCGAGGGTGTTGTCGTGACCAATGTCGATCCTGACTCGGAAGCCGCCGAGAAGGGCATTCGCGCCGGTGATGTTGTGGCGGAAGCGCAGCTTGAGCCGGTCACGACACCGGAGCAGATGAAGGAACGGATTGCCGAAATCCAGGAGACGGACAAGAAATCTGTCCTGCTGCTCCTGAAGCGCGGCGATAATTCACGCTTTATCGCCCTGAAGCTGAACAAGGAAAGCTAGGCGAGAGAGTTACCCTTTGAAACGAATGGCGCCCCTCCGATGAGGCGGCGCCATTTTTTATGCCGCTACGAAATCGCTGTCGCGATATCCCTGATAATAGAGCAGGGTGGTCAGATCGCCGAAGCGAATGGCCGCGTCGGCCGCCGTGATGGCCGCCTGCTTGGCGTGATAGGCAACGCCGAGGCCCGCCGCCTCGATCATCGGGATGTCATTTGCCCCGTCACCAATAGCCAGTGTTTTGGCACGATCGATATTCTTCTCTGTCATCAGCTGTTTCAACGTGGCAAGCTTCGCGCTGGAGTTCAGGATCGGTTCTGCCGCGATGCCGGTCAGGCTCCCGTTCTCGAACAATAGCTCGTTGCTCATATCCATATGAAAGCCGACCTGATCGCGCACCCGGTTGGTGAAAAAAGTGAAGCCACCTGAGACAAGCGCCGTATAGACGCCGTTCGCCCGCATCGTCTGAACCAGGGTCCAGGCGCCCGGGGTGAGCCGGACCCGTTCGTCAAATACCTGTTGCAGAACCGGTTCGCGCAAGCCTTTCAGCATGGCGACGCGGGCGCGAAAGGCGTCGTTGAAATCGAGTTCCCCGTTCATCGCCTGCTCGGTAATGGCGGATACTTCTTTGCGAAACCCGGCAAAATCTGCAAGCTCGTCAATGCATTCGACGGTAATCATGGTGCTGTCCATATCGGCGAGGAACAGCTTCTTTTTCCGGTGCGCGGTTGGCTGCAGGCAATAGTCGATCATGTCGAGGAGGCCGGAAGCGGAGAGGCGGGCCTCGGCCTCCTCAAGCCACGGGCCGGTGAAGGCAATGTCCACCGCGCGATCCTCCGAAAGCCAGTCGGGTTCTGCGCAGGCCGCGCCCGCTTCGGTGAGTTCCCGAGCGGCGGCCTCAGCTATGTTGCGAATTGACGCGCCCGCTGTATGATCAGTGACAAGTGTAAGAACAGAAGTTTGAGCCATGGTAATCGACAGATATTCCCAAAATGGATAAAGACCAGCCGCAAACCCACCGCCAGAATGGTTGCATCCTGCTCGCGGGACCGACCGCCAGCGGCAAATCCGCTTTGGCCATTGTCATAGCAGAGGAATTTGACGGTGTCATCATCAATGCGGACAGCATGCAGGTTTATGACGGCCTGCGTGTCCTGACCGCCCGGCCGAGCGCGGCGGAGGAAGCGAGCGCCCCGCACCGGCTTTATGGCGTGCTCGATCCTGCGGATTACTGCAATGCGGCGCGCTGGCGCGATATGGCGCTGAAGGAGATCGAGGCGGCGCGGGCTGCCGGAAAGCTGCCGATCCTTGTCGGGGGCACAGGCCTGTATTTCGATATCCTGACCAAAGGCATTGCGGAGGTTCCCGACATCTCCGAGGAGGTGAGGGGCCGCCTTCGCGATCTTCACAAGGCCGAGGGGAACGCGGTCATTCATGCGCGGCTGCGCGAGAAAGACCCGGAAATGGCAGCCCTGCTTAATGAGGGTGACAGCCAGCGACTTCTCCGGGCGCTGGAGGTGGTGGAGGAAACCGGCATTACATTGGGCGAGTGGCAGAAGAAAGCCCCAACCGGGGATATACTTGAAGGGCCGCGTCTTTGGCTGGCGCTGACGCCGGAACGGGACTGGCTGTACGCCCGCTGTGATAAACGGCTGGACTGGATGATCGACAGGGGCGGGGCGCTCGCCGAGGTGGCGGGTTTCATGGCGCGCCGGCTCGATCCGTCGCTTCCGGCGATGAAGGCGCTTGGCGTGCCGGAGTTGATGGCGGTGCTGAAAGGCGAGATGGCTCAGGACGCGGCGCGGGAGCGGGTAAAAATGCTCACCCGCCGCTATGCAAAACGGCAATTGACCTGGGTCCGGAATAAGATGTGCGAAGCAAATCGCTCTTCTGCGCAAGATTTGGAAAGTTTAAAGGCCGAATTCTTTCCATTTATTCGTCGATTTTTGTTGACGGAGGCCAATTGAAGGTCTAGTTTCTCCCGAATTGGCGGCTTTCCGAAAGGTGAGCCTGTTTTTGACCGCCCGGTATCGTGCCGGGCGTCTTTTTTCTATTGAACTTTTTAAGACAAAAGCCGAACGCAGAATTAGGATAGTGACGATGGCGAACCAGGAACTGACAGGAGCGGGAATAGTAATCAAGGCGCTGAAGGATCAGGGTGTCGAGGTGATTTTCGGGTATCCTGGGGGCGCCGTGCTACCGCTCTATGACGAGCTGTTCAAGCAGAACAGTATCCGTCATATCCTCGTCCGTCAGGAAGGCGGCGCGGTTCATGCGGCGGAAGGCTATGCCCGTTCCACCGGCAAGCCGGGCGTCGTTCTCGTGACCTCCGGTCCCGGCGCGACCAATGCGGTCACCGGCCTCGCCGATGCACTGATGGACAGTATTCCGATTATCTGCCTGACCGGGCAGGTGGCGACCCATATGATCGGCAATGACGCCTTTCAGGAGGCGGATACGGTCGGTATCACCCGCCCGGTGACCAAGCATAACTATCTGGTGAAAGACGCAAACGATCTCGCCCGCGTCATGCATGAGGCCTTCTTCGTGGCGACCAATGGCCGTCCGGGCCCGATCGTTGTCGATCTGCCGAAGGACGTGCAGCTGGCGACGGGTACTTACGTGCCACCGTCGATGGTCAAGCACAAAAGCTATAAGCCGCAGATCAAGGGCGACCTCAAGGCCATCAAGGCGGCGGTCAAGCTGATCTCGAACGCGAAAAGGCCGGTTTTCTATACCGGCGGCGGTGTCATCAATTCCGGCCCCAAGGCCTCGAAGCTGTTGACGCAGCTTGTCCGGCTGACCGGCCATCCGATCACCAACACCCTGATGGGCCTCGGCGCCTATCCGGCGAGCGACAAGCAGTTTCTCGGCATGCTGGGGATGCACGGCACTTATGAGGCGAACCATGCCATGCATGACTGCGATGTCATGGTCTGTATCGGCGCCCGCTTCGATGACCGGATTACCGGGCGTCTCGATGCTTTCTCGCCGAAATCAAAGAAAATTCACGTCGATATAGATCCATCCTCGATCAACAAGAACGTGGCTGTCGATATCCCGATCGTCGGAGATGTCGCCCATGTCCTGGAAGACATGATCAAGGTCTGGAAATCGGAAGTACACAAGCCTGAAGTGGCGTCGCAGAAGAAATGGTGGGCGCAGATTGAGAGTTGGCGGTCAAAAAACTGCCTGAAGTTCGAGCAGAAGGGCAAGGCTATCAAGCCGCAATATGCCCTGCAACGGCTGAATGAACTGACGAAAGGCATGGATCGCTATTTCACCACGGAAGTGGGGCAGCACCAGATGTGGGCGGCGCAGTATCTTCAGTTTGAGGAGCCGAACCGCTGGATGACCTCGGGTGGGCTGGGCACCATGGGCTATGGCCTGCCGGCGGCGATGGGCGTGCAGATCGCCCATCCGGATGCGCTGGTTGTCGATGTCGCGGGCGAAGCCTCGACCATGATGAATATCCAGGAACTTTCCACCATCCTGCAATACCGCCTGCCGGTGAAGGTGTTCATCCTCAATAACGAGTATATGGGCATGGTCCGCCAGTGGCAGGAGCTGTTGCATGGCGGGCGCTATTCGGAGAGCTATATGGAAAGCCTGCCCGATTTTGTGAAACTGGCGGAGGCATTCGGCTCCACCGGCTTGCGCTGCACCGATCCGGACAAGGTCGATGACTGCATCAAGGAAATGATCTCCATCAAGGGCCCGGTCGTTGTCGATATGATTATCGACAAGACGGAAAATGTCTTCCCCATGGTACCCTCGGGCGCCGCGCATAACGAGATGCTGCTGGGGGACGAAACGGACGATGGGGGTCCGAAAGTCACGTCGGATGGACTGTCGCTGGTATAATCGACCCCTATTTCCTTCGAAAAGCTATGGATTAAACGCTAATGCTGGTTTAAAAGAGACCGCGCTTGCAAAGGATATGTCTGGACAATGACTGAAAATACCGAAATTTTCCGCCATACCATCTCTGTTCTCGTCGATAACGAGTTCGGTGTGCTGGCACGCGTGGTCGGGCTCTTCTCCGGTCGCGGATATAACATTGAAAGCCTGACCGTGGCCAAGGTTGACGAATCCGAAAATCTTTCTCGGATCACGATTGTCACCACGGGAACGGCCATGGTGATCGAGCAGATCAAGGCGCAGCTGGGTCGGCTGGTACCCGTTCACAAGATCGCCGATCTCACCATTGATGGGCCGAGTGTCGAGCGGGAGATGGCACTGGTGAAGGTGATCAGCAAGGGTGAGAAGCGGGTGGAGGCCCTTCGTATGGCAGATATCTTCCGCGCCCGCCCCGTTGATACAACAGAGGATTCCTTTGTTTTTGAGGTGACGGGCGTGCCGGAGAAGGTGAAGGCCTTCATCGGCTTGATGGAGCCGCTGGGCAAGGCGGAAGTCTGCCGGACAGGTCTCGTTGCGGTGCATCGTGGCACGGACGTGATCTGAGGCTAAAAACGTAATTACAATATTTGAATGGACGAAAAGTTTTAATCGAGAAGGAACGATAGGATGCGCGTATACTACGACAGCGACGCCGATGTAAATCTGATCAAGGGCAAGAAAGTTGTCATCGTCGGCTATGGTAGCCAGGGCCATGCCCATGCCAACAACCTGAAGGATTCCGGCGTCAAGGACGTGGCCGTCGCGCTGCGAGAAGGCTCTTCCTCAGCGAAGAAGGCCGAAGAAGCAGGCCTTAAGGTTATGACCCCTGCGGACGCAGCGGCCTGGGGCGATGTGATCATGATGCTGACCCCGGACGAGCTGCAGGCGGACATCTATGAAGAAGAGTTGGCGCCGAACATGAAGGAAGGCGCGGCACTTGTCTTCGCGCATGGCCTGAATGTGCATTTCAATCTGATCGTGCCGCGCGCCGACATGGATGTGTTCATGATCGCGCCAAAGGGTCCTGGGCACACGGTTCGCTCCGAATATCAGCGCGGTGGCGGCGTGCCCTGCCTTGTGGCCGTGCATCAGGATGCCTCGGGCAACGCGCTTGATCTCGGGCTTTCCTACGCTTCCGCCATTGGTGGTGGTCGCGCCGGTATTATCGAGACCAGCTTCAAGGAAGAATGCGAAACTGACCTCTTCGGGGAGCAGGCGGTTCTTTGCGGTGGCCTCGTGGAGTTGATCCGCGCCGGGTTCGAAACATTGGTTGAAGGCGGCTATGCGCCGGAGATGGCCTATTTCGAATGCCTGCATGAAGTGAAGCTGATTGTCGACCTGATCTATGAAGGCGGTATCGCAAACATGAACTACTCCATTTCCAACACGGCGGAATATGGCGAGTACGTTACCGGTCCGCGGATCGTGACGTCGGAGACCAAGGCGGAAATGAAGCGGGTTCTGGACGATATCCAGACCGGTAAATTTACGCGCGACTGGATGCTGGAGAACAAGGCGCGTCAAACGAGCTTCAAGGCAATCCGTGCCCGCAACGATGCGCACCAGATCGAGGAAGTCGGTGAAAAACTTCGCGCCATGATGCCCTGGATCGCGGCTGGTCGTCTTGTGGACAAATCCAAGAACTAGGGCTTGCCGTAAAGCCAGACTGTGATAAAAAGCCGGCCACTGCGTCGGCTTTTTTTATGCCGGGCGTTTGGGGCTCTCTTATATATTAGAGAAAAATATTCGATTGATCCTCGTAATTTATGGTTAATCCTGTTTGCGTATTTCCCCCATCTGCTTTACAAATCAATTGCCTGCACGCGGGGGAAAATCGTATTTATCAACTGATGGTGGGAAATTATTAA
>TARA_R110002095_G_scaffold198085_1_pt1 | contig 13403 bp, 13 predicted proteins | sample TARA_R110002095 | Tara Oceans TARA_R110002095 (sample SAMEA4397255) | marine metagenome | biome: Polar Biome; feature: [SRF] surface water layer (ENVO:00010504); material: water (ENVO:00002006), including particulate matter (ENVO:01000060) such as... | depth 5 m | reverse complement strand
ATACGGGGAAACCCCTCTTCCCGACTACATGCGTTGATTTTTGCTGATGTTGTCTTCACTCCCCGGCTGGCTATACCCCGCCAGCCGGGGAGCCTGCGCTGGAAACCGTACTCAAGAAGTCCAGCAACGGCTGGATAAATTTCAGTCCCTTCACCACGAACTGCAGTTGCGGATCTACCCCCGCACTTAGCCAACCAAAATGCCCATCCTCAATCTGAACAGCCCCGTGCGGATAGTAACGACGCTATGGTCAATAATATTTCGCACCGGCGTTTTTCAAGACAGCTGTGCGGCTCTCGACGCGCCCCCTGCTTGACCTTGATCTAACTTCAGGATTTATAATTCTAGTGGGAGGTGAGTCATGTAATGAACCGAACACGTCACCAATTGGACGCCTTCTTCAATAAATGACACCAGATGAGCATCGTATTTCGTATACAAGATACAAAATACCGACTAAAGTGATCGGACCTGATAACAATAAATAAAGGTGACTACCACGATGGCCGAGTTGCAGATTGATCAACACAACAGTCTTTATTACGTCCATCACCCGCTGACATCCCCCGAAGGTGTCACCTGGGTGTTCTTCAACGCGCTGACCGGCGATACCGACATGTGGGAAGGGCAGATCGCTGAGCAGCTGCGCTCGGCCGGTCACGGTACCCTGAGTTTCAATTTCCGCGGTCAGTCCAATAGTCGCTTCGACAAATCCCTGACACTGAATTCCGACCTCATCATCCGCGATGCCTTGCGGCTGTTAGATAACGTCATTCCGGAACGGCCTGTCCTGTGCGGGTTATCCATAGGTGGATTGTTCGCCGCCCGTTGCTGGCTGTCCGGTCTTCCGCAGCTGAATACCCTGGGCTTGGTGCTGATCAATATGTTGCGCCGTGATGGGCCTCGACTGAAATGGATCAACGATGCGCTGGTGCGCGCTGTTGAGCTGGGCGGACTGTCACTGTTTCGCGACCTCTACGCCCCTCTGCTGTTTAACCAAGCCTGGCAGCAGGAGCACCGGCAGCAGTTTCTGCAGCCCGGCCCCTATACCCCGTTGGCGCCTGATTCAGGCCACTACAATTTACTCAAAAACGCAGGCAGCAGCGACTGGGACATTCCCTACGAGCAGCTGAAACTGCCGGTACTGGTCGTCACTGGGATGCAGGATCACGTGTTCCTCGACCCCGCTGATCTTGATCACCTCTACCGGCGCTTGCCCGATGCGCGCCATCTCAAGTTCGACAATGCCGGACATATTCTGCCTGCTGAGCGCCCCGAAGAACTTACCCGGGGCTTACTGGATTTTGCAGCGGAGCTGCGCCCATGACCCTCTGGCAGCGTCACGCCAATCTGGCCTATGCCGCCGTGTTTGTGGGTGTTCTGGGTCACGCCTCCACAGAATTCTTTGCCATTCTTTCGGGTATCAGTGGCCCCGAGCTGTCGGTGTGGCGATTTCTGCTCGGCGGCGCCGGCTTGGTCGTCATTGCACTGGCACTGCCCGGCAGCCGTGATCTACTGGCCCCCCTTCGTGCCAGACCCCTGTCGGTGATCGGTCTGTCCCTGCTGGGCGTTACCATCGGTTATCTGCTGTTTCACTGGTCGCTGGATTTTGCCTCAGTGCCGCAGGTTGCCACACTGGTCACCACCATCCCGATCTTCGTTGGCCTGTCCAACCTGGTCATCAATCATCAACCCATCAGTGGTGCCAAGATCGCCAGTGGCATCTGCGCTCTGGTGGGCATCAGTCTGCTGATTTCTGACGGCTATATCGCCCGTTTAAGTGGATCGGGGCAAGACCTTATCGGAATATTTCTGGCCCTGGGCTGTGCGGCTGCCGTTGCGCTCTACTCGGTTCTGGTGAAGCCGATGATTGGCGAATTCGGGGCCTTGCGGATGACGGCGCTGACTATGTTTCTCGGCGCGCTGGGCCTCTGGCTGGTGGTGGGACTTTTCTTTGGTATCTGGACATCGCCAGTGCGTCTGACTGAATTGCCCGAAACCAGCCTACTGGCTCTGCTGGTCATTGGGCTTTGGAACACCACCATCACCCAGTTTCTCTGGATTGGCGGCTTGGCGGCGGTGCCAGACATCACCCGGGGCAGTTATCTGTTTTTCCTGAAGCCAGTCATTGCTGCCTTTTTGGCCGTGGTTTTTCTCAATCAGGATATAACGACCATACAAATGCTGGCGATTGTGGTGATTACTTCTTCCGTGGCCTTCGAGGTGTTGCTGCCAAGATTCAGCCCGGGATCAACCACCAAAGTCTGATCCAGCGGGCAGTATTGGCAGGCAGTTAGCTTCCGCCGGATCTCTTCGGGGCTTAAACTACCTGAACCCTGCGATGATGAGAGCTCAACATGTCTGCCCTTAAACCCGTTGCTGTGCAGCCCGACCTAGTCAACCAGGTGTATGTGTCCCTGAGGGACGCCATCTGTGAGGGGCACTTAAAGCCAGGCGAACGCCTCAATCAGGATCAGCTCGCCGGCCGATTGCACGTCTCAAGGCAACCGGTGGTGCAAGCTATTCAACTGCTGAAAAGTCAGGGGTTCGTGCGTGACACCGGACGCAGGGGCGTTGAAATCGCGCCGTTGTCAGCCGCAGAGGCACTGCATCTGTACCAGATCAGGGCGGCTCTGGATGGCCTGGCGGCAAGGGAAGCCGCGCGGCTCAATCCCGGCTTGGCGAGGATCGAAGGACAGACGTTGATCGACCGCGGTCGGCTCTGCAGCCAGAAAGGCGATGTTTTGGAATTGGCCCGCGCTGACATGGCCTTTCACCAACTGGTTTACCGACTGTCCGAGAATCCTTTGATTAACGCCACCATCGCACCGCACTGGCATCACCTGTTGCGCATCATGGTCGTGGTGTTGAAGAACGTGCCGCCGGTGCTGGCGGTTTGGGATGAACACGCCGCTATTCTTCAGGCGATCAGCCAGGGAGACGGCGTCGAAGCGGAGCGCCTGGCCCGGCGTCATGGCGAACAGGCAGCCCAACGCATCGTCCCCCGACTGAGCTGATCAGGTACTGCTAAGTCACGCTCTTTTGCTATTGGGTACGGTGATAAGTGATTAAATTGCTCATCGCAAGAAATGCGACAAGTTGAGCAGCATACCTGCCGTTGCACCCCAGATAAAATAGTCTTTGTAGGGCATGGCGTAAAAAAAGCGCTCCTTGCCGTACAGTAAACGGGAGTGGCGCTGACGACTCTGCGGGTCGACTAAAAAGGCGAGCGGCACCTCGAAGGCCTCATCCACTTCGAAGGCGTCCAACTTAAGATCAAACGGAGGGGTGACCAGTCCAACCACCGGCGTCACCACAAACCCTGTACGGGTGATGTAATCATCCAGTCGACCCAATAAGCGGATCCGATCAGACATCAGTCCGATCTCTTCTTCGGTTTCCCGCAGGGCTGCCTGCTCGGCATCGGCGTCATCCGCCTCGGTGCGCCCGCCAGGGAAACTGATCTGCCCCGGATGATTGGAAAGGTGCTTGGTGCGACGTGTAAACAGCACCGTCAGTCCCTCGGGGCGAACAACAATAGGGATCAGCACGGCTGCCTCAATCAGGGTGCCTCGCGCACTGATCTCGCTGACCATCTCCGGATTTAGGTTATGGTCCCCTCGGTGCTGTGCCAAGGCCATCATTTCACCTTTAAAGCCGACCGGGGTGTAGCCCTCAGCAGAAAACTTACCAACCATCCAGTCAGTCTTCATCCGTGTAGCCTCTTGGCAATAAGGCGTCGAGTACAGGGGCTAAAAGGGGACATTTACGGCATCACACAAAAACTTCATCAATGGCTTTCCTTCATTAAAACTCTTCAAAATGAGGCTATGGCAGTCGTCCGAGTAGAGCTGATCGTGGTTTAGATTGCGTAGGGCGATAAAGTCCTTTCGCTTGAGGTCAGGCAACAACGGATGCTCTTTGTAATATCCGCGAGGAGGGTTCTTCAGGCTATCGCCAGCCAGTTCAAAATTACGTGTAAACGCAGCGTTATCGCGTGCGGCCAGCCAGCATTCGGACGATTGATCAATCGCATCGCGAATGGCTCCGAGAGCCTTGCTATCGGGCCGCCAAATCCCAACGCCGAGAAAACACGCATCGATACCAAAATGGATATAAAACCCCGGGGCGTGAACATCCTTGCCCTGCTCATGACGGAACTGAATGCCGACATTGGTCTTGTACGGGGTTTTATCCTTGGCGAAACGCGTGTCGCGATACACCCGCATCATTGACCCACCACTCTTGCGTGGGCTGGCAACGAAATGACGGGAGATCAATGCCAGCTCCGGCGCCAGCGATTCAATAAGGCTTAAAGCGGGGGACCTGACCTTATCCTCATAACTCTGCTTGTGCTCATTAAACCAATCTCGGTTGTTGTTGGCAGACAGCAACTGTAAAAACTCCAGCGTCTGGGGTGAAAAATAGGCGGCACTCATCGGTATGTTTCCTATGCTTTCTATAGCTACAGATAGCCAACAATGGGCTTAACGAATTACCCGTTACCGTCCGGCCCTAATCCAGAAATTAGACCTTTCTCCCCCGAGCGAGAACAGAATCTTAGAAGCAATCCCAAAGGTTGAATCTGTCTGCCTTTCCATGACCTTGAAATTTATCTCTGCAGTCTTATTCTCCTTCAGCCAAGTGAGCGTTGCTTTACCGTCACCGGTCTCCTCGATCTTCACCCTCGGTTCTTCAGCGTCATTCATCACCGTGCCGTCGGAGGTGACAGTCAGGTAGCTGATTTCACCGTTAGATATATCTGTATCACGCCAGCGACCGGCGAATACGTTATTTGTTGTTAACTTTTCAAGATTAGGGAACATGGCTAAAACCACGCTACGATCAACCCCTGAGATCTCTTCACCAAGCCCGTATGTTGTTATTGTTGCATCTTCGGGGTCGGTGTCAGAAATGAATTTTCGTAGCCGTCCCTTGTGGATTGAGTATTCCTGGAGTCGCGCGGTGCCGCCAATACTAAGCTTCTCGTCCCCCCCGAAAGTAAATCGCGAATTACCCCACCTAGTGGCATTCGCCAGCACAGGGAACTCTACGACGGTCAGCGTCCCTGGCGTAAAGTAACTCGGAAACTTGGTCTGCACCTCGACCGTCTCTTGCGTACATTCTCCCGCGGTTTGACCGTTAGTATCAGATAACGACGTCGACATCTTCACGCTGCCACCGATCTCGAACACATCTTTAAGTCCTCCTTTAGCGTTTACAGCAACCTCAAGGCCAACGGTACTAGTAGAACTGCGCATAGTGCTTGCGTAGGAGGAGCGAGAGATACTGATCGTCGTCGTTACTTCCTCGGCTTTTGTCTGGACCGTATGACTACCTAGTCCATCGAACACATGATAATAGTAGCCGATGATAATGTTTGATCCCTTTATGACATCCGCCCCTTTAAAACGTACTGGGTAGTGAGGGAGGCCGTTGATGATTTTGAGCTCTCCTCGGCGATGTATATCCAATCCATCCGGGGCAGTTGCTCCCGGTTTGGTTTGAACCGCACCTAGATCTAACGATGCCTTTAGGGAGTCTTCGTACAATAAACCGCCGGCTGGAAACCAGTTCCCAGGGTCACCGGCGAAGTATCTCTCACCCAAGGCGAGGTGATTGGGGTGCAGGCCAGCGTTACGATTATTGCCTGAGTCGTAGTATCGCGCATCTGTGTTCATCCGCGAGTCGGCGTCCATACGACCTGCCTTGTAAAGGCTAAGTCCACCGGTTCGAATGGCGGTCCCATCGGGAAAGTGGCTGAACGTGGACACAATCTCGCTAGAGGGTGGACATCGGCGGTAGTGGTCAATGATCTCGGGATCAAATTTGTCCGCGTTGAGATACGCTGCAAACGTATCAAGATCCGGTTTCACCCTGTTGTATCTGATCTCGATCCGGTCGAATGGGATTTCCAGAAATTCCTCATCCGGCAGTGGTTCGCGAGTGATCCGTAGATAGTTTATCTTGAGTGCTGGTCCAAAAAGTTCGGAGGGCAGGTCGGGATTGTTACCAAATGCGAAGCTAAGAACAATCCGAGGATTTGCACTGTCAGTGGTGATAAAGACTCCCGGTATTGCACCCGTGTTACTGGCCCATTTTAGACCACCGGTCCCCGTAGCAATTTCAAGCTGCAATGGGAATCGACGGTTCTCGATCATCCGAAGGTGCTGGGGTGTTGGCGGCAAGTTGGTGAAGATTGTTAGGGAATAGCTAATGTATGGGCCATCGAGATTGGCCGGGAATTCGTCTGCGGGAGGGGGTATTAGCGGAACATAGGGCCCTTGAGCAAGAGCACGAGTGTTGCACAGCGCTGTCACAAAAAGGGTAGCGAAGATAAGCCTGGCCAGCAATCGCATAGACTTCATAGCGGCTTTACATCTAGATTCTGCGCGACTACACATCATGGATTTTCTGCTATTTGGCAACATTCAGAGGCACCTTGTTTAATCGAATATATCAAGATCGAATCCTATCTTCATCAGTTCAGGCCCGCTGTTTACGTGCTCTATCTCGGAGTAAATCGCAGGTTGCATGAGGTATTCGCATAGCAGCCAAACTGCATATACGCTGCCAAATCCCCACGCATTAGCAGGCTAATAAAAAGCTCAAGAACTTAACCGAGCCCGCATCGGTATGTAAGGTTGACGGACCCTCTCTCCTTTTATAAACATCTTCGTACCTTTGTGGATGAGCAAGCATCCAACAATCGATACATGAACTTAGCGAATCTATGAGGATCATTCACGAATAAGGTGAAAGGACATGTGCTTACAAGCATAGGCGAAAAAAGTGCAGTCAAGCTGCTCCGAGACAACGTATTCGAACGCCTCAGTTGCCAACGCGTAATTTGAAATATTAGTAGTAGGGGGGGGGACCGTACTGCCAAGTGTATTGCTAAAAACTTGGGATTGTATAGGCGCTTATTGGACGGTATGGGTATAAAAAAAGCCCTCGTAGCCTTTATTATGTTGGCTTTGAGGGCTTTTTTGGGTTCCGGTGGAACCCTCTTTTGGTGGAGCTGGCGGGACTTGAACCCGCGTCCACAATGTTTCCGAACCAGTGATACTACATGCTTAGTCAGTTATTTAATTTAACTCTTGAGACTCCGACTGACAGGATTCTATAGAGCGAGCCAGATTCGTTTTAACGCTTCAGCCCCTAGCGAGACATCCGTCGCGATTCTGTATGGGATGACCTTCCGTACCACAGCCTACAGACAAGCATGTGTGGAAGGGCGCTATGCAGGTTATTAAGCTGCTAGTGCGTAGTTTTCGTCGTTTGCAATTAAGCATTGGCAGTGTTTATTAACGTGATCATTTACCACTCACGGCATGCACACAGGACATACGCACCATGTCGAAACCAAATCAGCCCCGAAAATGTTGTGTCCGGTATGATCGACCTGATGGTCGAGTCAGACATCTCCTCTAAATATCTACACGCCTGTTAGAGCGGCAGTAGATCAAAAAGTTCGTTTTGAATCAGTTTTTATTCATGATTCGTTGTTTTTGGCGACCCCAGTCACGATCTTTCTCGGTCGCGCGTTTGTCGTACTCTTTCTTGCCTTTGGCTAGGCCAATTTCACACTTAACCTTGCTGCCTTTCCAGTACAGCGCCAATGCGATGCAAGTATGGCCTTTCTGTTCGGTGCTGGCAAACAACTTGGCCAACTCGCGTTTGTTCAGTAGTAGTTTGCGCGCGCGCGTAGGCTCGGCAACCACATGGGTACAGGCTGTCTGCAACGGTGTTATGTGGCAGTTAAGTAGCCAGGCTTCACCATTTTTTAAGAACACATAAGAGTCGGTTAGTTGCGCCTTGCCTGCTCGCATGCTCTTCACTTCCCAACCGGCAAGTACAAGCCCTGCTTCAAACCGCTCGTCGACGTGATAGTCGTAACGTGCACGTTTGTTCTTGCAGATATTACCGTTGGATGAAGTTGTTGTTTTGTTCTTAGCCATGGGCGGCGATTATATAGAGCGCTTGCAGCTAAAGCGAGTGGTGGATAAAGGTTCGATGAATGAGGTGTGATGTTCCATGCCGCGGGTTTTGTTTCAGCGCTGCATTGCTATAAAATCCGCCCCTGATTTCTTAATCTCTGGTTTGCTGTATGCGCGATCGGCAATCGATACATGGCTCTTGGGCAAGTCGCTGGACGTTTATTCTGGCTGCCACCGGTTCCTCGGTGGGGCTGGGTAATATCTGGAAATTCCCGTATATCGCGGGCGAAAATGGCGGTGGTGCTTTTGTACTGGTTTATCTTGCCTGTATCGGATTGGTCGGTATTCCGATCATGATGGCGGAGGTGCTACTGGGGCGGCGCGGTCGCCAGAGTCCAACCAATACGTTTCGTGAGTTGGCGGTTGAAGTCGGGAGCAGCCGGCGTTGGGCTTGGCTGGGACTATGCGGGGTGGTTGCCGGAATGATGATCTTCGGCTTCTACAGTGTGGTATCCGGCTGGGTGCTTGCCTATGTGGTTTACGCAGCTGAGGGTAGCTTTGTTGGCGCTGGCGTCGATCAGATAGGGGCATTATTTGCAGGCTTGCTAGCGGATCCGCAGGAGCTGGTGATCTGGCATACGCTGTTCGTTATATTGGTTGCTGGTGTTGTGGCTCGCGGGGTGACTAAAGGATTGGAGGTGGCGATTCGGATTCTGATGCCGCTACTGTTTATTCTGTTGTTGCTGCTGCTGGTGTACGCGATGACCTCAGGTGCCTTTGGTCAGGCGGTCTATTTCCTGTTTCATGTCGATTTTAGTGCGCTGAGCTGGAATGCGGTACTGGTGGCGCTCGGGCATGCATTCTTTACCTTGAGCCTGGGGATGGGGTCGATGATGGTGTACGGCTCCTATATGCCTAAAAATGCATCTATTGGCGGTACAGTATTGATTGTGGCTGCTTTGGATACCCTGGTGGCGCTGGCTGCGGGTTTGGCGATTTTTCCTCTTGTGTTCTTGAATCAGCTCGATCCTGGCGCCGGTCCGGGTTTGATGTTTGTTACCCTGCCGGTTGCTTTTGGACATATGGACGGCGGTCAGATTTTTGGTTTTTTATTTTTTGCGATGGTCGCCATAGCAGCCTGGAGTTCGGCGATTTCTCTGCTTGAACCGGTGGTTGCCTATGTCGTGGAGCGCTTTCGCATCTCTCGTCTTGAAGCCTGTGTGATCCTGGGCGGGATCGTTTGGGTGTTGGGGGTCGGCGCGCTGACATCCTTTAATATAGGTAGTCAGTGGTCGCTGGGCGGAATGAATTTCTTTGATCTCTTGGATTTCCTGACGGCTAATGTGTTGCTGCCATTGGGCGGCCTATTGGTCTGTATCTTTGCCGGCTGGTGGGTGGGTCGGCGGATTACCCGAGAAGAGCTTTCGATGCGCTCCGAGTGGGTGTTCACGGCTTGGTTTTTTGTTATTCGCTATGTCGCTCCGGCTGCCGTTGCAGTCGTATTTATTGCAAACCTGTGGCAGAAGGTCGCAGGATAACGGAGATAGGCATGACCGATGTTGATCGCAGTGCGCTGGTTTTGCATTCAGCCGAGCAGATGTTTGATCTGGTTAATGATGTGCTGAGCTACCCCTCGTTTTTGCCCTGGTGTTCTAGTACTGAGCTGCTAGAGCAGAGTGCTCAGCATATGGTAGCGCGCTTGAGTGTGGCGAAAGGTGGTTTTAAGTATAGTTTTATTACCCGTAATACTATGACAGCGCCGGACGCTATTCTGATTGAGCTTGTAGAGGGGCCGTTCAGTAGCTTGGCGGGATCTTGGCGCTTTACCGTCTTGGCGGAGGATGCCTGTAAGGTAAATTTAAATCTCAGTTTTGGTTTTAAGGGTAAGCTGACAGGGCTGGCGATGGGGAAGGTGTTTAATCAGATCGCTATAGCGATGGTTGACGCTTTCTGTATCGAGGCCGACCGCCGTTACGGGTGTTGATTCCTTAGTGAATTCATAGAGCGCTTAGAGTGTGCTTTGTTAGCCCGGACTCGAAAACCAAATCGCGAAGATGAGAGTGAATATGATTAACGTTGAAGTTGCGTATGCGTTGCCGGATGAACAAAAGATTTTTAAAGTAAAGGTGGAGCTTGGCTGTACCGTCTATGAGGCTGTGATCCGGTCAAAAATAGTCGAGTATTTTCCTCAGATCGATCCAGATAATGACCCTATGGGGGTGTTTGGAAAGGCTGTTCGTGACCCGCGTCAAGAGGTGCTTAAAGCGGGACAGCGAGTGGAGATCTATCGACCGCTTATTATTGACCCGAAAGTTGCCCGTGCTAATCGCGCTGCTAAGCTTAAGGCGGAGCAAGAAGGTAAATGAGTATATAAGCAGTAAGGCTTATTGTGACACGGGGGCTGGAGTGTCTTTTGATAGCTCACTCTCAGTGAGGTGCTCCTCTGTTGGGTAGTCGCCTGTGATTTGTGAAAGCGAGTCATCTTTAAAAATCAGCACCAGCTGTTTTTGAATACTTTTTTGACTGCCGGGCTTGAGACTGTAAAAGTAATCCCAGCGTGACTGGTTGAAGGTATCTGCGATCATGGGGGTGCCGAGAATATACTTAACCTGGTTACGATTCATCCCAAGTTTTAGCTTGTCCATCATCTCTTGGGTGATACGGTTGCCCTGCTGGATGTCTATTTTATGGACGCCTGGAAAGTAGGTACAGGCGCTGATAGTGGTCAGCGCTGAAAGCAGAATGGTAACGCTAATAATAATTCTTTGCATTTGGATACGGCTTCACTCAAACTTGAGCGTAGATAATACATCATTCTTCAGGTTCAGCTAAGCGCTAGCGCAGACCTTCTTTAACTAAACAGTGAAGATCATGAGTTCAGAAAACCAAGAGCTTCGAAAAGCGGGTCTTAAGATAACCCTGCCAAGGGTCAAAATTTATCAGATTTTGGAGCGTGCAGGTGAGGGTGATCACTGGAGCGCAGAAAATATCTATAAGATTCTGATGGAGTCTGGTGAGGATGTCGGCCTAGCGACGGTTTACCGGGTACTAACGCAGTTTGAGGCGGCGGGACTGGTCGTCAGGCATCATTTTGAAGGAGGTCATTCGGTTTTTGAGCTTGCTTCAGATGAAAAGCATGACCATATAGTTTGTGTCAAATGCGGTCGGGTGAAAGAGTTTAGCGACCCCGAATTAAATCAGCGCCAACAGCAGATAGCCAAGGATCTCGGCTTCAGTATTTCTGATCGAACCGTGTATCTCTATGGGGTTTGCGAGGGTGGTTGTCAGGAGTTGCTTTAGTCGCCCTGGATCCAGATGTTGGGGTCAAGCCAACTGGTTGGATGATGGTTGGATAAACGCGGGAAAAGAGAAAAAATACCAAAAAGCCGACAGTCTGTCGGCTTTTTTGATTGTGTAAGGTCGACTTTATAAGTGTCTCAATCCAGCGCCAGCATCTCTGCGGCATGATCGATAGAGCGCTGGGTAATGTCGATTCCACCAAGCATTCTGGCTATCTCCTGTATTCGTTGCTTGGCATCCAGGCGCTGAATGCTACTGCTGCTGTGTCCCCTGTTCTGCTGCTTGCTGACATGCAAATGATGCTGTCCTCGCGAGGCGACTTGCGGTTGATGGGTCACGCAGAGTACCTGGCTGTGGCTACCCAGTTCCCGTAATAAGCGTCCCACCACCTCGGCGATGGCACCGCCGATGCCGACATCAACCTCGTCAAATGCGAGTACCGGTGTGGCGGAGGTCTGGGCGGTTACAACCTGAATAGCTAGGCTGATCCGTGATAGTTCGCCGCCCGAAGCGATCTTTACCAGCGGTTTGGCGGGTTGTCCAGGGTTGGTGCTGATCAGGAACTCTACCTCTTCGAGTCCGTAGGCTTTGGCGGCGCAGGCGCTGAGTCGGACTTCAAAATTGCTGGCGGGCATGCCCAGCTGAGCCAGTTGCTGGTTAACCTGTTCGCCGAGGCGGCAAGCTGTCGTGCTGCGTTGTTGGCTCAGTTGCTGGGCGAGTTGCTGAAATCCGTGCTCGGCATTGCGACAGTCTTGGGTAAGCTGTTCCAGGGTGCTATCGCTAAGGCTGAGCTCGGCGAGCTCCTCAGCCAGTTGTTGGTGTAACTGGGGGAGTTCATTTGCCTCGATCTGGTGCTTGCGTGCGACCTGATAAAGTAGGCTAAGCCGCTCTTCAACCTCTTCCAGTCGCTGCGGATTGAGCTCGGTACGATCGATGAAATGGCCAAGCTCTAATGAGGCTTCTTCGATCTGGATCAGCGCCGAGTTGAGCATTTCGCTGCTGTTGCTGAGTGTTTTGTTGTCAATGTTCAGCGCGGCGAGCTGTTGCAGGCAGCTGTTGAGGAGGCTGGCGCAATTACCCTCGTCGGATTCGGTGGTGCGCTGGCGAATTGCATCACAGGTTTCCAATAGGGTTTCGGCGTGGGCGAGTTGCTGTTGTTCCTGTTCCAGCTCTGGCAGTTCGCCGCTTTCAGGCGCGATCTGATCGAGTTCCTGGACCTGATAGCGCAGTAGTTGTTCGCGTGCGTCCTGTTGCTCGCTGCGGCTGCGGAGCACGTCCAGGCGTTGTTGCAGCTGTTGCCAGTTACGGAACTGTTGTCGAGTTTGGCTTCCCAGCGCATCTAGATCTCCAAACCCATCTAGGAGTGGACGGTGGTGGTCTTTTTTGAGTAGCTTTTGGTGTTCGTGCTGGCCGTGGATCTCGATCAGTAGTTCGCCCAGTGCGCGGAGATTTTGCAGTGGCGATGGCTGGCCGTTGATATAGGCGCGTGAGCGACCGTTGCGACCGACAACGCGGCGCAGGATGCATTCATCATCCTGGTTGAGTTCATTCTTTGTCAGCCACTGGCGTGCTAAAGGGAGCTGACTCAGATCGAAGCTGGCGCTGATGTCGGCGCGCTCGCAATCGTGGCGAACCATGTCCGAGTCGCCACGATCGCCTAAGGCGAGTCCTAGGGCGTCAAGCATGATCGATTTGCCAGCACCGGTTTCACCGCTGATGACGGTCATGCCCTGTTCCAGTTCGAGATCCAGTTGGTCGATCAGAGTGAAGTCGCGAATACTCAGGTGGGTCAGCATGGGGATCCTGCCAGGGTAGATTTAATAAATATGTTTATTTATACAGTAGTTTTTGAGGCTATTCCAGAGTCTTTTAGATTGTCTGTTTAATAGCCTTGAATCTTAGAGTGCCATCCCCATATAGGGGGCTCGGATAGCAATATTTACACCCATCCCGCTGAGTCTTGGAGGCATTGATGGTAAACGAAGATAAGGCACAGGCAGCGAACCCGGAGGAGCTTGTGGGCTCTGAGTCGGCGGCAGGCGCCGCCTTCGAATCGCAGGTAGACGGCAGTACTGGAAGCGAAGCGGCAGCAGAGCAGAGCAGTGAATCGTTGCGTCAGGATTTAGATCTAGAACTTGAGAAGGCGCAGTTAGCGCTAAAAGA
>TARA_R110002095_G_scaffold194380_1_pt1 | contig 13407 bp, 9 predicted proteins | sample TARA_R110002095 | Tara Oceans TARA_R110002095 (sample SAMEA4397255) | marine metagenome | biome: Polar Biome; feature: [SRF] surface water layer (ENVO:00010504); material: water (ENVO:00002006), including particulate matter (ENVO:01000060) such as... | depth 5 m | reverse complement strand
GCGACCGTTTTGTCGTGAACGTGTCATTCTCAGCCCTCGCCATGAGGGTCGGCCTGTGCGTCTGGCGGTCATTTTCCACGCCACTCCCGTCACAAGGGCTGCGCCACGGGTGTGTCAAAATCAGTGAACGTTTGCTGTTATAACGAACTCGAGGGTGCGGCACCCGTCAGCGAGACGCAATCAGTCCAGGATCGGCTGTCGCCCCTGCCGGAACTCTTTGAGGCGCACCCGCAGCCGGGTCATGCCCAGGTCGCGCAGACAGTTGGCGGCGGCATCCAGGGATTTGAATCGCCGCTCTCCGCCGCGTTTCTTTTCCAGGCGGTAGTCGATGTTTGCGCAGCTCAAGACTACGTAGAGATCGGCGGTCTCGTCTTCAACTACATACGCGGTGTGAATGGCACCGCTCTCGACCAGCGTGGTCAACGTTGATTCAGGCACGGATTTTGTCTGTCGATCCATGATTGGGCTCCCGTTTTTAAAGACTGGGAGTTCAGTCTAGATGATAGGGGAAGGCAGGCGCGTGGTGCTGGGGGTGAGGGTTTAACGTAACACGGAATTAGGCGCAGTCGTCCTCATTCACCGCTCCCGGCCCGGTCATTTCGACATAACGTTCAACGTCTTCACGCACAAACGGCCACCGAATCGCCCCCTCGACCTCACCGGATAGCGCACGTTGTTGCAGCAACATGTTGATCGGGTGGTCGTCGTCCCAGGGCCTGACATCACGCTCTGCAATGGCGGTCAACGGATCGGCCGCTGTAATCACCTGCGTTGCCCAAGCCAGCCATGCATCCTGGGCGGACGTGGGCGGCCCATTGGCCAGTAGCTGCCGACGTGCGGCCTGGAGATACCCCCGCCCGCGCTCCGCCTGGTGCCACGTGCCCACCTCGGTCCAGAGCTGATCTGCGCGGAATTTCCAGGCTTCCTGGTGCTGCTTCAATGCGTCAGTGAGTGCCTGCTCGTGATCGCGCTGCGCTTGCTCACGCGCCAATCGGCCACGGCGGGCCGCCAGTGCCGCGGCGGTGCGTTGCAGCGCCGGAAAAAATTCGTCTAATTGATCCTCCATCGGCACGTCCGGTGAGTCTTCCCAACCGTGAGGCCCTGAACCCGCTGCCGGTTTGATCGTCAGGTTGAGTAACCCGGTAGGCTGCAGCACCTTGGCGTGATAAACCGACCGGCCGCGTTTGAGATCATCTCTATCCCCATCGGTGAGTTTCCGCACAACCTGGCGGCATCGTTCACGCAACCGGAACGTTAGCGGGTGAGCCTCTACGGTCACGGTATTGACGTAGGTGCGGATCTGCCACTCGGTACTCGTCGGCCAGCCATGTTTAGCGCAGGCTTTGAGGAGCGCATTGAGGATACAGAGGCCTCGGTGAAACTGACCCTTCGAGACATCGAGCGCTGCGGCCTCCGTTGCATGTCGAGGCAGCCACAGCGTCACATCATGTTGATGGTACGGCGGTCGGTAGTGTTGGCGAGCAGCCAAAATAGCGGGATGAGGTTTGATGAGGCGTTTGGGCACTTTCATCTCTGCTCTCTTCATCAGTTGTTAGAAGCAACGACTAGAGCTTGAATGGAAAAGGACTACCTCAAGCGGTATTCAGCTCATGTAGCCGGTCGCGGTGCATCTTAATGATAACTTCTGGATTCTTCTCCCAGTTGTATCGAACCACATGATATGGAACTTCTGCGCCCAAGAATGCGTTGAGCTGTTTTAGCGTTTCATAGGGAGCCCCGTCGATCTCAACAATTCGATCAACATTTTGGATGGAGAATTTGAATCCTCGCTTTGCGTAAGTGTCAATTTTGATGCGGTCATCGTAGCCTTGTTGAAGGGCTGCCTCTATCGACAGATTCTCTTTGCGTATCAAACGGTAGATTTTGTTTAGACAGAATTTTAGGTCCTTACACGCCTGTTTAACAGATTTGTAATCGACGCCTTTAAATCGGCATTTTCGCGCACCCATTAACTTGTTTTCCCACAGGTAACTGCGGTCAATAGGCTCTTCACCCAAGATTTGTGCATCTGAGTGTCCGAGCTCACGTTGCTTGCGGATCGCTCCGGGTGCTAGATCATGGTCTCGCTCCGCGGCTGAATGAGATGGATACTTTTCCCCGTTGAAACTGGTTGGGATTGGCTGCGTAGTTTGGGGGCGTGGCTCAATTCCAGCGGCCTGCTTAGGCGTCCAATCGAGTACAGTCAAGCGGCTTCGCATTACCGGTTCGGTGACGCCGCAGTGACGAGCGAACGACGCTACCGACGAAAACTCCAAGTCGTCCATCTCAACCATTCGACCCAGCCCTGAATTCCAGGCACCTCCAGAGTTTTTGTTATAGCTATTTGCTGTTTTTTTGATGGCTTTCCGCTCAGCCTGCATCATTGCAGCAGGCGAAGGCAGTTGCACGTAGTGCGGACCATCGAATGCACCCTCTCCTTCGAGAGCCAACGCCTCATCGAAACTATTGGTTGAGTATTTCCGCCGTGAGGCTGCGGAGAGGTGTGAATTGTGGCGCTTTTGCACGTCGATCGTTATCCCGAAATATGCCTTCCCAGTGCTTTTGTGAATATACCAGTACAGATAGTAGGTTTCGTGGGAACGTACAGGCTCTTTTACCCGACCTATCGGAGTAAGTGCAGCTTCAATCCTCCAGCCGAGGAATGAGAGTCGATTATTAAGCGTCTTGAAAGACACATTGTGGTGGTGTGCGGCTTTTCGCTGAGATGACCAGTGTTTGCCGCTCGTATCAGTCAGTGGCTTGCGGTTGCGCTGATCGGGACCGAGTGTTATCGCGTATTCCCAAGCCTTCTCTTCGTCGAACGGGATACCTTTACTTCGCGTTTTTTTCGTTTCTTTGTGATATCGATCGGTCAACCTGGAGTAGGGAATTCGATATTCTCGAGCCAACTCAAGCTCTGATGCGAAGGTCTTGCCGAAAACACGGATCTGCATCGCATTGGTGTTGGATTTAGGAAGTACACTGATTACGCCTAACGCGTAAAGGTCTTTTATTCTGTTACGAACGGTTTCACGATTAAGAGCGTACCGACTAGCGAGATATTCTACCGATTGACTCGGATTTTTGATGATTGCGTCACGCAAGGATGGGGCAACATCGCTAATCTCTTCGATGCGCTTTTGCTTCTCCAGCAGAGTATCGATGATGGCATCTAGGCACTGGTCGGAAGAACGAATAATAGCGGCGGAGAGCAGATCCTGAGTAATGCCAAGACTCTCCGCTAAAGCTGTTTGGGTCGGAAAAACCTTTCCACCATACGCCCATTCCGGGCTGCCACCTTCACGATGTGCGTCAGCAATGACGGTAGTTATCTCACCCGATGATCGCTGGAAATAAACCCGCCCACGGGGTCTTGTAGATGCTGCTTGTCTGAGTGGGTGTTTCATAATCGGTGCCCTCCCACTGGGGACCGTGGTAGTTATTTCTTATTGGTATTATAGGTAAGTATTTACTAGAGTAATTATAATAACTGATTGATTAAAAAGATCTTTTTATACATTTTCACAGGACTGGATATTCGATTGATAGAAGAATCAAGGCATTAGGTCGGTTTAGGGCTTTCAAAATTCAAAACCCCCTTCTGAAAACCTATGTTTCGGCCGTTTTTTTATTTCTAGCCGCTGTAGAGTTTGTGTGGATGTCGGCTCTTGGCCGATTAGTGATCGGGGTTAACCTGCATCCATGAGAAATAGCACAGGTGTAAGAGATGAGCACAAGACAAGAAAAGGCTGGCTATACATATACGAGCATTCTTACTAACTGGGCGATCCATATTGCACCACTATCGGATCGTGACCGTGTCGCTTTTTCCGAATTAAGGCCTGGGCTAATGCCTGCAGTTTTGACGGGACAAGTCGTCGACGACAAAGCTGAACGGTTTCCAAGTGGAAGCGCAATGATGACATCCCTACTTGTTGGTTTTGACTTTCAATCTATGTCGTGCATATCAGCCAGCGGCTCGACCTATCAACTCGTTGGGCGAGGGGATATCCAAAGAAGCGGCATACCTTCCGACTATTCTCAAGCCGTTGGAGAGACCATCCTACGAAATCGAGATGTACTGTCTATCACAGGGGAATAAGATGAAAAGACAGGCTCAACGGCAACGCCATCGTCGGAATAAGGCGATGAATCGCCAACTTTGGTGGCGGCTATTACGTGGCCGCGGACGAGGCATCGCTGTGATGAAGTTAGTCTGGCACAACAACCAAGCGAGCCAACAAGAACAAACAGGTGCGGCAAAAGGGATGCTAGCTCATACACCGATCAAATCGGAGATACTTGATGAGCTTACTAGAGATGAGGGCTTAGCCCAATTACTACCGAACGAATGGGAGAGTACGGGTTGTGAAGGCACCGAGATAATCCAGTCTCAGGTGGTAATCAAGGCATTCAAGCGAGCCTGTGAGTTTCTACGATTGAATGTGGCCGAACTTTCTCATTGCCCTCCTCTGGCTCTGATCGATGTAAGCCTGGGGCTGTTGAGGTTTTTTGGTTCTCATGAAGGTTCGGCGGCATGGTTACACGCCTCAAATTCAGGGTTACCGCCCAACCCCGCGGAGCTAATTCGGCGGGGGGGGAATTTCAACTGTAGCCATTTATATGAACCGGTATATGACGACCGGCAAACCGGTGATCGACACTGATACGAGTGATTTGGCACGGCTCACAACGAAACAGATGGGAGCCGCCCTTAGAGCAGCACTAAAAGTCCTCGAAAAATGGGGTTGCTCTCTGAGTGAAAACAGCGCCTTGCTGGGAGTCACTGAGGCTGATTTATTGGACCTCGAAAACCTACAGAACCAACCCTTGACGACTTTCGAGATAATGGAACGAGCCTCCATGCTGCTGAACATTCACGGCTGCTTAAGGTCGCTATTTTCTTCTCCCAAATCCGTTTATGGCTGGGTACGCAAGCCCAATAGCCATCCTGTTTTTGCAGGACGTAGTGCACTCGAGGTCATGCTGTCAGAAGAAGATGGAAGTGGCATCAAGCAAGTTCTCAACTATTTATCCAGCCAAGTTTAGGTTCACCACGAAATGGCTATCGTGATTGATATTTCTAAATTAGATTGCCATTTATCACAAAAAAGACCGCTAATTTCACAGTTATGTCGAAACCCCCTCGAAATACCCTATGTTTCGGCATAAAAAAAATTCCCGGTCAGGGTAGGGTTACGGTTGGTCAGTTGCTACTAATCAACTGCCAGCGAGAGCTTCAAATAGCTTAAACCACAGGCCCCTGTATGACCGATACAATGAATCAAGACAACCTGGACGTCGAAGTTGATGGCACCCACAGTGAATGGAAGGAGTACTTTGTCTTACAGATAGGGTGTGGGGCAGAGTACAGTTCGAAGCGGCAAGAGGGGAAAATACCCATCACGGTGCTTGAGAAAGCGATAGCTGACGGTAAACGCAGTGCGAAGGAAACCGTCGATGTGTTGAGCGACTTCTCTAAACGATATTTTTCTTCCGCTAGAGTCAAAATAAGAAAGGATCAGATTTTATCCGAACTCGAAGATGAGGCGTTCTCTCCGGCAGTCGATATATATGCGGGTGGTTACGGATTGACCAATGCTCATGTTGATAAAATCAAACAATTCGCCATCGTTTACCTCGCTAAATCGTATAAAAATATCGTATCAAAAGAGTATCAAGACTCTCTTCCTGACTGGGCTGACGCCCTGGCTGAGCAACTAACGCTTAAACACAGGCAGGAGGCAAGTCATATCCAAACGGCATTGGCTTATTCAGTTGAAGCTGATGCACCGTTGATAGCGCTGGGGAAGATGGCTTTTGAAGCTTCCCCGGAACCTCCAGGTCCTGAACATGATTTCGTCATTGAGTCCTCGATTTTAGCGCTTTCGAAAGTTCCTCCTGTCATAACGATTCTTAAACTGGATGATCGTGGTCGGCTAAAGCCTACACAAATTCCCTTCAAGGCCGAGGAGCATTTCTATACGCTCTACCGAGCATTTAGTACGGAGGATTTGTATAAAGTTGTTATCAAGTCCTCCGTTAACCCGTATGAAAAAAAAAGACAGTTCGAATTTAAACGCTTAGAGCGAGGTAGTGACCTTGTCAGTAAGGCTCAAGCCCCCTCGGAAGAGGGTTAAGCAAACCCTACAACAGCGACGTAAGCAATAAGTACAGCGGTAATATCAAAGCTTGATCGAAGTGGAAGCACAGAATTTTTTTTGATTTGTAGTGCACAGTAAGAATATGAGGGATCGTCACTGTCTCCACTGGGGTTTAGTGGATCAAAACAGAACACTGGCATATCGATACTAGGGTCTTCTGCCTGCTTCCGAGACTTTTCGTGAAGTGCTTTGATCGGTTCAAAGCCGTATTGTTTTGCGTAAGCAGCTATTTCGGCTTTGCTACGGCGTTGGTAGAGCTTGATCGATTCCTCTTCAATTTCAAAGTAATCCAACACAGCTCTAAGCAATTTGAAACTCGATTCAGTTTTGAGCAGGATTTGCCGGTTTTCTCCTATCATGTGTGGCAGCTCCTCAAGTCGAACAGGGCTCTCGGCAGGTTCAGAGTGCTTCCTGTTGCGCTCATGACGAAACAGGGCCTTCCAACTTGGCGGTTTAATCTGGCAGAGGTAATCTGTTTTTGAGTGAGCCCATTTATTTGCAGGTTTGTATTTGGTCTTGTTGTATTTCATCCTAGTGCCCACCTTTTCGACACATTGCGACAGTTTCTCCATAAACTCATCAGGAAGCCAGAGCATCTCTGCAACCTGTTCCTTGCGCTTACCATGCGCCATCAGCTTTAACGCTCTTAATGCCAGTTCCATAGTTGGAGTCTCAAGTGAAGGCCCCATTGCTAAGAGCAGCCGCTCGTCCAGATCTCCTTTTATCGGTAAATCCATCGGATGCAGACATTTTTTGTGGATGGAGTACTGCCCACCCTCCGATAGTTGGGCCAAGCTGTCGGCCCATTCAGCCATAAGATGATTGTAGTGAACCATACCAGTCCGAGGGTGTGCGTGGCCCATTAAGCGAGCAAGCGCCATCGAGCTTCTGCGTGACGGTAATGAATATTGGCCAAGTACCCTGCGACGTAACACGGCCCAGTCCACCGTTTTTGGCACTAGCATTTCGGTGAACGGGGTTCGAATATCAAACAGGACGGCTGCACAAAAACAGTGGAAGGAGTGACGACAGTGGTGGAGCACCGTGGTGTCATTTCCAGTTACAGCGCGCAGGATATTGATCAGAGTTGCACTAACAAGAGGGATCAGTGGTGATGGGCGGCCGTCGATGCCATTACTGACTAAGTGGGTAGTTTCACGTAGGTGCGAGTCTGTTAATGCCTGACCTTTGATGCGGTTTATTATCTGGAGCTCAATCTGCGAGAGTTCGAAAAGCAATGGTACCGCACGTCGGGAATTGTCGGACTTCAGCCCTCTGAAAGCATTTACTCGTACATACACCACGATGCTGCCATCACCAGTGTGATCGTGCCAGTCCCGTAATTGCATTCCTGCTGCTTCTGACACACGCAGACCAAACCGGTAACAGCACAACAGAACAAAAGCGAGCTGAAGCTGGAATTCATCGTCCTCTATGTCTAGCCCTTTGAGTATAAAATGAAGAGCTTTAAGGTATTCATGCTCCAGAATGATCCCAGGTGATACCGAGCGGCTAGCTTCCGGCAAGTCGAGTTCGGACCAATGAGGATGGGCTACTCCTCTAGTAGCAGCCCATTCATGAAAATTGACCAGGCGGTCACATAGATACTTGAGAGACTTTGGCGATCGATCTTTGGAGTCAATAATGCCCGCATAGAAGGTGGTGACCTCCTCCGGTTCAAATGCTAAGAGGTCTTGGTCATAAGCCAAACCGCAAAAGGGCCCATCCAGCTCTGAAAAATATTGCTCGACGGTATTTCGAGCAAGGCTCGCACTAGAGTTCAGACACCCTTCTTCTATTCGATGGGCTATCCACTCGCCGAGCAGAAGCATGGTTGCGCTAACCCGGGTTTGCCACTGACCACAAATATCACGGATGGCTCTTGTGCAGCCGTCGGATCGCCCGGGTGAATATCCGCTCAGGATTTTGCGAATCGCTGCGCTGAATTGACGAGCGTTCGACTCAAGACTCGCTTCGTCAGAATCAGCCAGAGGGCTGGCCCGAAACTTAGAAACTTGGCTATTTATTAGTTTCTCAATTTCATCCTGCGGATCTGTAGAGGATTCAGCGTTTTGTTTTACATTAACTTTCTGTCCTGATCGAACTCGAATCCAATCGCATAAATTGAAGCAGGTTGACAGTACACGACCGCTCAAGGTGGCTGAAAGCATTCCTGGTAATTCAACCCTATTGGCGCCGTCTACGACATGACAAAGTGCAGAGAAGAAAGTTGTCGTTTTATTGTCTTTTAGGTTCGACTTAGAGTGCAGCAAATCCACGAGGGGGATCAGTAGCTCCGGAACAGAGCTTGAGCTTTCCTTAAAGGAGTACTTTGATGAGAGCCCACGGGCAAGAAGTGCGGCAGCAGTGAGGCTGACGTGATGCCTCTGAACGGGCGTTGTTAGATTGTTTATATCGAGTTTTTCTTCGTATTCTAGATAGCTTTCACCTTCGACGTACAATAGCCGCGCATGGCAGTTACGCATTAAGTCGGACAGTAGTTGCCGGTAACAAAGACGGTTTTCGATAACCAATAGAGCGGCCCCTACAACAAGACTGTCTTTCTTGGAGAGATATGTTGGCGAAAAATTACCGTTCCAGCTTTTAGCTAGTTGATTCGCAGCGTCTTGAAGCGCATGCCAGGTAGGCAACGTGTTAGGGATGGACTCCCAAAAGGGTGAGGTTTCAGGGGTGTGGTGTAGGTATCGCGTTTTCACCTTCAATAATGACTGACGCTTGAACTCTTGTGACTCAATCCAACGCAAAAGATATGAATATCGGACGGATGCTTTAGGGTGAGGTGTATGTTTATCAGTGAAAACCATTGCGTTGATTAAGGCGTCAAGTGCCTCATCTGAGATGTCGCTGACATTCGCCGTCTCTTTGTCAGCGCCGAGGTGTTTTTTAAGTAATATCTTGATATCGTCCTTTGCGGATCGTCTTGCAGAGCGATCTGAGAGGCGTCGTTGAATCACTCGCGCGTGTGAACCGTACGGCTGAGGCTTTTGCGCCGCATGGCTTTGATGCGGCTCGAGTGTCGGCTGCGAATACCAAGAGCTAATCGAATTGAATTCTAGGCTGTTATAGGTAGCTTCAATGTCCCTTCTAATTGAGTCCATGTCTGTTGACCAGCAGCGAATCGAATAGTCACCATAACTGGCAACGCCCCGCTCAGAGTGTCCCGCCAAGCCGTCAATAACCTCGGGATCTACCCTTTGTTCAGATAAGCGCTTAATTAATCGATGACGAAAAAGGTTGTGAGGGAGGTGACTCTTCCAAAGCTCCAGTGCATCCATAGACTCGCCTGCAACACTTCTCCATTGGAACTGTTCGTTCAAATAGAAGAAAAACGGCAGGGTCTGTTCAGTTTGGGGGGCAAGAAGCGCATTGATTTGATCAGCCAGCGGTGAGCCTATTGCTTCGAATGCTGTGGCAAGATAGCGGAGGTGCGCCAAATATTGGGTTTGTAAGTGCTCTGATAGACTGGCTGGAAGCGGGCATAATCTGCCTTGGTGGGATTGGCGGTCATGCTTGTCATCCACGTAGACGAATCCATTCTCCCAATTGAAATGGCTAAGGCGCTCATAAGGATCACGGATAGGACGCGCTCCGGTGGCAGCGTGTATAGCTAGCACAGTATAAGTAACAAACGCATTGTGAAATGCGACCGGAGATTCGCTACGAAGAGATTCTACTTTCTCGCGTAACGCCGCTACAGACGCATGAAGGTGTCGTTCAAGAGGGTCCAGTTTGCTTCCAAAGACGACGATGCCATCGTGGGGATTTCCTGGAGCACAGAATGAAACATTAGTAGCTGCTCTTAAAGTGCCTAGGTCTATCGTTGTATAGGCACAGGCGCCAGGCACCGCAGAATTAGGATGAATGCTATACAGCCGCGATTGATTAGTATTCCCTGTCTGTTCATAGATGTGTTGCGGTAAGACTTGTGCTGTCATTCGCTGCTTGATTCGAGCAAGAGGGCCGGTCATTTGTTCTTCGAACCACTTTTCAAGGGGCATCTTAGATAGCAGCTCCCAATGTTCAGCGATACAAGACTCGTTTTTCGGAAATGTCCCGAGCAATGCCTTCAGGGACGAGTGATACGTTTCTGGTATATGCAGATGCACTTCATTTGCGTAAGACGCTAAGAATTCTCGTTGCTCCGGGGAGGGTTGCCATGAATTGACCCTATAAGGCGCATTACGTATCAAACTAAGCTTGTGAGGGCAGAGTCGCCATTCGTCACTAGGTGTTTGAGAAATAAGGATGCGCGCAGTCTGAACCATGCTCCTAGCAGTATGGATGGCGATCCAAGCGAGAAAACCTCCTACTCGCTCCGCTAGTTGTCCGGAAGCATGCGTCGACTCAAGCCAGCCCTGAAAGGTCGGTAGCTCATTTGGTAACAGCCTTTCCCAATCCCAAGGCAGGTAATGCGACTGCTCCGCAGACTGAATCAATACAGACCGGGTGGCAAGCCGTTGCTTAGACATGGAAATATGATTTGATACATCTACGGCGACGAGGCCTTCTTCCTCTTCCGCTAGACCATCACCGACTGGAGCGTTTGCAGGTGGAATCCAGAACAGTTTGTCGTGAAATGGGTTTATAGGACGAGGCTCAGGAACATCAATCGAAAATGGGAAAGGTGCTACCGCTACCTTTCCTGAGCGAATAGGCTTTCGCTCGCCAAGGGATGCTCCAACAATGGCGAGTAAAAAACTCTTGGAGGCCTTGTCTGATTCGTCGGCGGCCAACTGCATCGCTGCCGTCCTAAGGGCTGCATTAAAGCGTTTAAAGTCAGGAGGGCTATGCCATTCAAGTTCGCTTTGTATACGATAAAACAGCCTATTGATGAGGGCCCAGCGTTCAGCACTGTGTTGCTTGTCAGGCAGTTGGTGAATAGACGAATACTCGATAGTCAAAAATCGGGCGATTGTTTGGATGTTTCCGTCGAGTGACTCGTTGTGCTTTTCAACGAGCGAGATCGCCTGTACTACAACCCAAAGCCGAAGCCGCTGCCTCCAAAGTTTCAGGTCACTATCATCACAATGCCCCTGGTCGCTGATAATTAAAGCCAGAAGGTACTGGTCAGTTAGGCGGCCACGGAGGATTACATCAACTGGCTTATCCTTGAGTGCGGAAACTGCATCAAGTGAGGAAAGCTGTGTTAAGCCGGATAAGAACCGGAGGATGTCTTGGCAAACTGGGTTATCACTCCACTCAGCCAATGTGGTGCTATGTAAAGTAGGAAGCTGGGTTTGGAGGAATCGGCGGAAAAACTTGATTGCGCTGCTACCCCACACAGGGATACGCTTGGGTTGTTCGGGGAACTGTAAGCGGAGTGCCGTAACGATCACTTGAAATTCAGTTAATAAACCTGTCGAAGCGGCCCACTCAAGCAATGGTTTGAGGGTGGGATCTAGCCTTAAGGTCGTTTCAGAATCGTCATTGCCGGTAGGTTTGTGCCGGTCAGTTGCTTGTTTCGTTGTGGTCATGAGCCAATTTAGCCTTTGTCGCCAAGCAAGAGAAGATTAAAATAACGCATATTTATAACAAATTACAACTTTCTACCCCTCCGGAGGGGGTGTAGTATCCTCCTTCTCATAACCAACACTGCCTACATGCAGCTACGCCGTAATCCCCCTACATTGACGAATAGCCTCTTTGACGGCTGGAATCAGGGGCGGCGCAACACTGAGCGTGTTCACTCCACATTGCAGCAGCTTCGCAACATACTCTGAACGGCCGGCTAACTCCCCGCAAACCGAAAAAGGAATGTCAGGTACGTCAAGGTGCGCGATCTCGAGAAGTCTAAAAATGGCCTCGTGAGTGTCATCAAAAAAGCGCTCCACTGCTGCATTCTCCCGGTCTGCGGCGAACGTGTATTGCGTCAGGTCGTTGGTACCGAAGCTCACAAAATCGGCGTATTGAGCGATGTGGCGCAAAGAAAGGGCAGCTCCTGGCGTCTCGATCATGGCACCCAGTTTTGGCACAGGGGAGATTTTGGATTGCGAGGCGAGCTCCTGTAACCATTCCCTCACGAATTGCATGTCTTGCGGCACGGTGACCATCGGTACGAGGATATGCAGATTGAACTCTGAGGACAGAATTAAAAGCACCTCCAGTTGGGTTTTCAAAAGATCTGGGTACGCTTGAAGAAAACGGATGCCACGCAGGCCCAAAGCAGGGTTGACCTCTCTAAACGACCCCATAAAAGGAAGTGGTTTATCCGCCCCGACGTCCAGCAAGCGCACATAGACAGGCAGGCCCCTCGCGGGCTCCAGGGTCTCTCGGACTACATTCAGCAATGTCGCGGCATCAGGTGGTTCCTGCATTCCCAAAAATGCCTGTTCAACGCGGTATAGCCCAACGCCATCTGCCCCGCTATCGATTGCTTGTTGGGTGTCCACTGCACTGGCAACATTCGCGAAAACCGGTATAACCGTGCCATCCTGTGTCACGGCGGGTTCAGCGGCGCATGCAAGGGCTTTCTTCCTGGTCTTCTGTTGCTGTTTATCTTTGGCGTGAAAGGCATCTTTCTGCTGCTGGTCTGGATTGATAATAGCTTCGCCAGCATCTGCATCAACCAAGATGCTTGCCTCCGCCGATACCCTTTGCAAAAGTTCAGGAAATCCAGCAACGCAGGGCAGGCCTATTTCACGAGCAAACAAGGCAGCGTGAGAACCTATGCCTCCAAATTCCAACAGCGCTGCCGAGACGTTCCGGCGGGCTAGGTATATCGTATCAGACGGCAGCAGACGAGTGGCTACCAGAACGCTACCATCGGGAATCTCCTCCAATGCGTGACCACGAACGCCAGCAAGTGAATAAACTAACCGTCGCGCCAAGTCATGCACATCGTCGGCTTTCTGTCTGGCTACCTCCGCTTCCATCCGCAGGAATCTAAGCTCCCAACGCCGAAAAACGCTCTTCACTCCCGTACCGGCGCTGACCAGTTCTGCTCTTATCTCCTGTTCAACTTCGGCCTTCAGGCTGGGATCCTGCAAAATAGCAATGTGCGCAAGGAACACATTGGAGAGATCTTCGTCCATCTCATTGCTAACTTGACTCGCCAGGGCTTTCAGATCATCAGACACCTTCGCAACGGCCAAGGTATATCTCTGTAGCTCACCTTCGACCTCCAAATCCTCTATATCGTAAAATTCATCCAGCCGATCAAGAACATCCCTGTGTAGAAAGGCCTTGCCGCTCCCCATCCCCGGGGAAAGCCTCTTCCCGGAGA
>TARA_R110002095_G_scaffold160647_1_pt1 | contig 13436 bp, 13 predicted proteins | sample TARA_R110002095 | Tara Oceans TARA_R110002095 (sample SAMEA4397255) | marine metagenome | biome: Polar Biome; feature: [SRF] surface water layer (ENVO:00010504); material: water (ENVO:00002006), including particulate matter (ENVO:01000060) such as... | depth 5 m | reverse complement strand
GTTTATGTGGTATAAATACGTGATCAAAAACGTAGCTAAACGGAACGGCAAAACGGTGACGTTTATGCCCAAGCCTGTCTTCGAAGACAACGGCTCTGGTATGCATACTCACATCTCACTCTGGAAGGGGGGAGATACCTTGATGTATGGTGATGGTTATGCAGGTTTGAGCGAAACAGCCATGCACGCGATCGGTGGAATTCTGAATCATGGCCGTGCCTTGATTGCACTGTCGAATCCGACGGCGAACAGCTTCCATCGTCTTGTGCCCGGTTTTGAAGCGCCTGTCACACTGGCGATGAGCCAGCGTAACCGATCCGCTTCCTGCCGAATTCCGATGTATTCCGGAAGTCCCAAGGCAAAACGGGTTGAGTTCCGTTGTCCTGACCCGACTGCCAACGGTTATCTGAGCTTCACCGCTCTAATGATGGCCATGATTGACGGAATTCAGAATAAGACAGATCCGGGTGAACCATTGGATCGTGACATTTATGACATGACGCCGGAAGAATTGGCTGAAACCAATGTTGCTCCCAAATCTCTGGATGAAGCGTTGATTGCTTTGGAAGAAGATCATGCCTTTCTGACAGCCGGCGATGTCTTCAGCGAAGATTTGATCAAATCCTTCATCAAACACAAGAGGACCGAAGAGTTGGATCCGATTCGTTTGCGACCTCATCCCTACGAATTCGATCTCTACTATGATGCTTAAGTGTGATGCAGATTCTGTAATCACAGAGTGATAGAAATCAACTCGCAGTAAATCATCTGGTTTGCTGCGAGTTTTTTTTACGCGAGAGTGGTGTGTGTCAAAATGGCATGTTTTTACAGTGGGCTATGGGTGCCAATATGGCATGGTTTCTGTTTTGGTCTGGGAGGATGGATAATCTCGCGAGTGTTGTAAGTTACTTGTATTAAAATGGTTGTGTTATCCGTGACAGGTCTGTGTCGAAATTGGCATGTTCTGTGCTATGTCATCTTGTGTCAAAATTGTAATTGTGGAAACCTTTCGGGTTTCGAATTTAATAAGCGGAATCTGTTTTTTTTAAGGAGACGAGTCATGTTAACGACACGCGCACACAAACTGGGTTTTCCTTTTTCTGCGAACCTCCGTTCTGAACTGGATGATGCATTCGGTCAGGTGTTTGGAAAATCGTTGTCAGGGTTTGAAGGTGTTTATTCTCCTCTTTCGGTTTGGGAAGAAGCAGATCAATACCATATTGCTCTCGACGTTCCTGGTATGAAAAAGGATGACCTTTCGCTGGAATTTCAGGAGGGGCACCTTGTGCTGAGTGGAGACCGAAATCCTGTGGAAGGACGTGAGTATCTGCATAATGAACGCCGTCATGGCAAGTTCAAGCGGGTAGTTCAGCTTCCGGACTGGGTGGATCCGACTTCAGTCAATGCGACCCTTGATGCAGGAGTGTTAACGGTTGTTCTGAATAAAAAGTTGGACCTGCAACCTAAACGAATTGAGATCCAGGATGTAAGTAAACCTGAGTAGATCAAAGTTCGTACGCACCTTGTGTGAAAGTTTGTTCGTTGCGACCCCGACCGGCTTAGAGGCAGCCGGTCGGGGTTTTCTTTTTATAGGACTTGATCTTTGCTATTTTCTTCGGGTTCGCAGATAAGGTGCTGTCTATTTCCTGTGCAGCTTCGCTTAAATGCTAAGTCGTTCACGTGTTGTTTTTGTGAGTTCCCGATCAAGATTTCGTGGTTTTCCAGCCAGTGCTTTTTCTGGATAAATGCTGTAAAGGTTTCTGTGGGAACCGGTTATGGTTTTCTGGTTCGTCCGGGATGTCAAAGGGGCGGCCGGGTACGGCACAGCAATTGCGAAGTGTCTGTAACAGATTGTTTACCAATGCGCTAAATCACTTCAGCAGATGCGAACAAAATGAATTGTTCTGATGGTCACTTTGGAGTTCAGAAATAGATAACAAAGGTCTGTGGTTAGCAGACAATCTTCCATGACCCGATTCAAACACTGAAATATTCAGTGAGCGCGCTCCCGCATCTGTAGATCGACTCGATGAGTCTCGAATCAAATTTCATAATTCAAGGACCGAAAGCGATGTTACCAGGATACTTAATAGACATGGATGGTGTCATTTACAGAGGGACTGACCTGATTGAAGGGGCAGTCGGATTTATCAATGAATTAAAAAAACGGGATCTGCCTTTCATTTTTTTAACGAATAACAGTCAACGGACCCGCCGTGACGTTGTGACGAAACTGTCACGGATGGGAATCACTGTTGGTGAAGAACACATCTTTACCTGCGCCATGGCAACCGCCCGATTTCTTGCGCAAAGCAAGCCTAACGGTACAGCTTACGTGATTGGAGAAGGGGGGCTGTTGCACGCGCTCCATCGGAACGGTTATTCCATCGTAGATCATGATCCCGATTATGTTGTTGTGGGCGAAGGCCGGTCGATGAACTTCGAGATGATCGAAGCGGCCGTGCGCATGATTGAAAACGGCGCAAAACTGATCGCTACGAATATGGACCCGAACTGTCCAACGCAGAATGGTCTCAGGCCAGGGTGTGGGGCCATCATTGCCATGCTGGAAGCGGCTACCAAGAAAAAAGCGTTCAGTGTCGGGAAACCGAGCCCTGTCATGATGCGGACTGCCCGGCAGGAACTCGGAATTTCCTCAGCTCAGACGACGATGATTGGCGACACCATGGAAACGGACATTCTGGGCGGCGTGGAAATGGGATACCGTTCCGTGCTGGTACTCTCGGGAGGTACATCACTTGCGGATCTGGATTATTACGCATATCAGCCGGATCTGGTGGTCGACAGCATTGCTGATCTGAATAAAGAGGAGTTCTTTCAATTTAAGAGTGCCCGTTTCCCCAAGGTGGAACAGCTGCTGGCCTGATTTTCCAACTGTCGAAAAACGGTTTTCTGCGAATTGGCCTGATTTTCACTCTGATTGGCAGAGAACCGGTTCATGCGCGCATTGAGGTATTTCTGACGGTTCGCTACAATTTCTGAAAATGAAGTGGTGAAAGCAAAATCTCACTATGTTTACAGGAATTTGTTTCAACTCAGCGATCTCCCCCTGGCTTCCTTGCAAGTGGATATCGCAGCAGGAATACTTGAATGGCACAACTGACGCAGGCCGATTTAGCAGGTCTCAACGAAGCATTTGAAGAACGAACTCCCGATGAACTGATCCATTGGGCGCAGGAAATGTTTGGCTCCCGACTGGCGGCGTTATCGTCGATGCAGCGGGCGGGCTGCGTTGTTGCACACATGCTGAGTCAGATGAAAGCCGAGATCCCGATTCTGTTTGTTGATACCGGTGTCTTATACCAGGAGACTCTGGATACCCGTGATCGGCTGATCAAAGAGTACAATTCAAATATCGTCACGCTGGTGCCGGCGCGGACAATGGAGCAGCAGACAGAAGAATTGGGGATCTTGTATCTTTCAGTGGAAGGGCAGGAGCAGTGCTGTGATCTGCGTAAAACACAACCATTACTGCAGGTAGCCGAGCAGTATGATGCGCTGATCGGCAGTCTGCGTCGTGCTGATGGCGGACAGCGTGCCAACGTGCCCATTCTGGCGATCGACCCGGCGATGAACTGCCTGCGAGTAAATATTCTGGCGAGTTTATCCAAGGAAGAGTTTCAGGCTTATCTCAAAGACAACCAGGTCATCACGAATCCACTCCATAAACAGGGATTTCCGACGATTGGCTGCAACCGTTGCACGACTCCTGTAATGGAAAGCGAACCGATTCGTGCAGGGCGCTGGCGGCACCTCGGTCCCTGGTCGCAGTATTGCGGAATTAACCCGACCGATGTTGCCGGGAAACAGTCACCTGCCATCGATTTGCCGCAGGATCTCGTTGATCGGATTCTGGGACGCGAAACAGACTTTATGATCTGATTCACGTCATCCGGTATGGTCGTTTTGAAGCCGGTTCCTTGAGAAGTGATTTGTATTTCTCTTTACGCTTTTGTTATTCTGAATGAAGCAACAGACGTGTGAAGGTAGATTCAATCATTTTCAATGAAAAGGCCGGCCATGAATGTAAATCGATTCCAGAATACGTGTGGCGCATTATTCCGGATATTATGCCTGACGTTCGTAGTCTGCATGGTACCTGCGGTCTGTTTTGCAGCCGCAAAGACGCCCCCCAATATTGTCATGATTGTCAGCGATGACCAGGGATATAAGGACCTCGGGTGTTTCGGCAGTCAGGAAGTGCTGACTCCGCATCTGGATCGACTGGCCAGGGAAGGCGCGAAGCTTACGAATTTTTATGTGACCTGGCCTGCCTGCACTCCCAGTCGAGGCAGTCTGCTGACGGGACGTTATCCGCAGCGGAATGGCATTTATGACATGATCCGGAACGAAGCGCCCGACTATGGTCACAAGTACAAACCCGCTGAGTATGAGGTCAGCTTCGAACGTATTGGCGGCATGGATGTGCGTGAAGAGTTGCTGCCGCAATTATTGAAACCCGCTGGATATGTCAGCGGGATTTACGGTAAATGGGATCTGGGCGTTCATAAGCGATTTCTTCCTCTGGCACGCGGTTTTGATGACTTCTATGGATTCTGTAACACGGGCATCGATTATTTCACGCATGAACGCTATGGCGTGCCTTCGATGTTCCGCAATAATCAGCCCACAGAGGAAGATAAAGGCACGTACTGCACCGATCTGTTTCAGCGGGAAGCCGTCCGCTTTTTGAAAGAAAATCATCAAAAGCCATTTTTCCTCTATCTGCCGTTTAACGCGCCGCATGGTGCGTCGAGCCTTGATCCCCGCATTCGGGGCGGCGCCCAGGCACCAGAAAAATTCAAAAAGATGTACCCCCATTTGAAAGACGAACTCGTTACAAGGAAAAAGACGGGCCGTTATGAATTTCGCGAGACTCCCAGGGGGCCCGTGATCACGCAAGGGGTTTCGGCCAGCAAACGCCGTCTGGAATATGTCGCCTCCATCACCTGCATGGACGCTGCGATCGGCGAGGTTCTGGACCTGCTCGACCAGTACCGCATCGCTGACAATACGATCGTGGTCTTTTTTTCCGATAACGGAGGCGGCGGAGGTTCTGATAACTCCCCTCTCACAGGCAAAAAGGGAATGATGTTTGAAGGGGGAATTCGCGTTCCCTGTCTTGTACGTTATCCGAAAAAAATCAAAGCCGGTACGGTGAATGAAGAGTTACTTACCTCGCTGGAACTGGTTCCGACCTTCCTGAAAGCAGCGAACATCCCTTTACCGGAAGACATTGTCATCGATGGTTACGATATGCTCCCAACCCTGATAGGGCAGACTGAGTCTCCACGCAAAGACATGTATTGGCAACGACGGGCCGATAGCGCAGCTCGTGTGGGAAACTGGAAGTGGGTGGAATCCGCAAAAGGAAGTGGCCTGTTTGATCTTTCGCAGGATGTAAGTGAAAAACATGATCTTTCAAAAATGAATCCCGACAAACTACAGGAAATGAAAGCGCACTTTGCCAACTGGAAAAAGGAAATGTCAGAGGCAGAGCCCCGCGGCCCCTTCCGCGATTTTTAGCCTGAATTTCAATTCCGTCTTTGCGGCTGAGATTCATCGTTTTGGAGAAGCGGTTTCCGAATCAGATTGAGTCACCTGCCTGCTGGCCCAGATCGCTGTCAGGCAACACAGGATCAGCTCCAGTAGCCAGAAGAGATGTGGCCAGGGATCATTTAATTTGGCGACAGGGGAAATTCGGTGTTGCAGGTAGGATGAAATCTGCAGCAGGCGCTCTTCGGTCTCTTTTCTTTCCGTCTTCGCTGCCTGGAACTGTTTGAAAACCTGTTCATATTCCTTGCGTGCCTGGGGGTCTTCCGGAGGTTCACCAGTCGAAAACATACGGTCGATCACCATGGATGTCCGGTCTGCTTTGAACTGTTTCAGAGTGGCTGCTTTGTATCGATCATGGGAGAGATACAGAACCAGAGACTGTCCGAAAATGATCAGGCACACGAGCGTCAGAGTCAGTTTACTGTTGATCGTCAGTCCAAACTTGACTGCCAGTGTGGTCAAGGCACCGCCGGCAATCAATCCATATACCACCGCATAAACGAGGAGCAGTTTGAGTCGTTCAGGGAGATGAACGGCCAGCAGAGACAGGGCCGTGATCAGCACCAATGCGACGAGCAGCCACTGCAAAAATCCGGTTTTCGAATTTGGCTGAGCAGGTTGAGATTCTGAAGGCAGTTCCGTCATGAGCTCGATTTCATTTTGATAAACGGGCTGATCCCAGGCCACAGGCGGTTTGAACACGCTCCAGAACTTCCTTACCTTTTTCTCTGGCTTTTCGCGCCCCTTCGGCAAGAATGTCGTTTAACGTGTCCGTATCTGCGGACAGTTTTTCCCGACGTTCTCTGGCTTCGCCGAAATATTCGAGCGCCGCTTCATGGACTGCCTGCTTGGCTTCCCCATACCCCATGCCGCCTGCACGATAACGTGCCGCCAATTCTGCCTGCTGAGTTTCATCAGCAAAGAGGCGATATAAGGCAAAGACGGCGCACGTTTCCGGGTCTTTAGGATCTTCGAGTGTGGCCGAATCGGTTTTAATCGACATGACTTTTTTACGCTGTTTTTTGGGATCTTCAAAGATCTCAATGACATTCTTATAACTTTTTGACATTTTTTCGCCGTCGATTCCGGGGACTTTGGCCGAGGTATCCAGAACCCTCGATTCCGGCTGCGTCAGAGTTTCGCCGAACAGCGTATTAAAACGCTGTGCCACATCCCGCGTGACCTCGACATGCTGAATCTGGTCCTGACCTACCGGGACCAGATCGCTGTCGTACAGCAGAATGTCAGCCGCCATCAGAACGGGATAGGTAAACAACCCCGCATCCGCGGCAATGCCTTTTGCTTTTTTATCTTTATAGGCGTGACATTTTTCCAGCATACTCATTTGCGTGATGGTCATTAAGATCCAGGTCAGACTCGTAATTTCGGGAATGTCTGATTGCCGGAACAGCGTGGCCTGTTCGGGGTCGAGCCCCAGTGCCAGCAGATCAATGGCGGCTTCCTGAGTATTCTGGCGAAGACGATCAGCATCGCGGATTGTAGTCAGCGCGTGTAAATCAGCGATGAAATAGAAGGCCTGCTCGTTATCCTGCAGATCAATATACTGTTTGATTGCCCCAAAATAATTTCCCCAGTGAAAGCGGCCTGTTGGCTGGATTCCGGATAACACTCGCATGAGATAATTCTCTTTATCGCTTTAAAATCTGGTGTTGATTGAAACTGAAACTGAGTTAGGAAAACAGAAAGGGGCCTGCGTCGGATTTATCGTTCTGGATACACCAGCGAACCCACAAGTTCACTCACATGGGAGCATTTTTCTTCAAGAACAATCTGTTCCAGTTCTCCGACTAATTGTGCAGCCAGTCCAGGGTTATAAAAATTAGCTGTCCCGATTTGAACGGCAGAGGCACCTGCGATGATGAATTCCATGACATCATCAATATTAGAAATGCCACCAACGCCTATGATTGGAATATCGACGGCACGAGCAACCTGACAGACAACCCGTAATGCGACCGGTTTAATGGCAGGACCACTCAGACCGCCAAAAACACCACCTAGAACGGGCTTTCTGCGACGCCAGTCGATAGCGGTGCCTTGAACCGTATTGATGAGTGAAACAGCATCAGCACCCCCTGCAGCGGCTGCCTGAGCAATTTCCACCACACTGGTCACGTTAGGCGTTAATTTTGCAATGACGGGCAACTGGCAGCTCTCTGTGACCTGCCTGATCATTGTTTCGGTAAGCTCGGGTTGCGTGCCATAATCAACGCCCCCGCTGACATTCGGACAGGAGATATTCAATTCCAGACCGGCAATCTGATTCTGAAACGCGTCGAGGCGCGAAGCCATGACAGCCATTTCATCGATGCTGCGGCCCGCGATGTTGACGATGAGTGCAGTCTCGAGCGACGCGAGGTAGTGCAGGTGTTTTTCCAGAAACAGATCGATCCCGTCATTATCCAGGCCGATGGAATTTAAGAGACCCGCACTGGTTTCAATCGTGCGTGGCGGCGGATTTCCGATTCGAGGTTCCGTCGTAATCGTCTTCGGAATAATGCCGCCCAGCTTGGAAAAATCAAGAAATGCTGCCATTTCGCGAGCGTAGCCAAATGTACCGGAGGCAACCAGGATCGGGTTTTTGAGATGCAGACGGTTTAGCGTGACTGCTAAGAGATCCGTTTGAGTAGGGGCGTTCATCGGATAATAGTCCGTTGCAGCCAGGAGGCCGCATGCTCGTTCTTAAAATATTTTTGATAACAAGAGGAGTGCCATGAAAACGCCTTGCGATGAGGTCCGTTGTCAAATCATTGCACTAGGCAGGGATTTTCAGGGTGCAGGAATCTTCAGGGCAGGGATCATTCAGGATCCACAGGAAGTTATCTTAGCGTTCTCTGAGTTCGAGAGCCAGTAAGTGTGCTACTGAAAACACAATCCTGAAAAGCAGAAAAGCTGCCTGAATGGAGAATTCGGCAGCGGAACAGCATTATTTTGATGATAGTCGATGGCCTGGTAACGGCCCTGATGGAATGACCGATAGCCATCTGCTTCAAGATGGAGTATTTAAATCACTCCGCCGTGTGTTCGGTATGGTGTGGCAACGTCAGGCATATCCAGCCCCCAGATTCGTTCCCAGATTTTGGGAATGTGCCGCATACTTTCTGATTGGAAAATTAATTGACGAGCACGATCATCTCTTGAGGATGAATAGATGGGAACCACGCACCCGACCTGAGTAAGGGATACTGCAATTAACATGCTGGCCAATAATAACTTACGCATTTTTTTCTCCATGATATGGTTGTGCCATATTTGCTGGTGTTGATCCCAGGCATCGATCCCTTAATTCAAACCATTGAATGGAAGGCATCAAACCGATATCGAAGGGGTTTAAAGTGCTGAAATGTGAATAGAGGAGGCTAGAGAGGCAGGATTATAAAAGCCACATTTAATCTTCTCTATATCGATTTATCGACAATCAGATCAGGAGACTTTGGTAAAAAATGCGGATTATTCTAATTATTGTGGTAAATCTGTTTATCCGGTGTTATCAGGGAGAGAAAGCAGGTGTGGCTACGGTTTATTTGTTCATATTACAGTGAGCTGGCAGTGGCGATGAAATAAAAGAGCCGGTCTGTTTGTGTACAATCAAAACAGACCGGCTATGAGAAAATTCATACCAGTTTTTCCACACTAAACACTTCAGGAAACAGGTTTAAGGCGTATGCTGGGAGCCCGAATTGTAGGAACCGTTGTTATAGGTTCCCAGTTGCGGAGATCCTGTTGCTGAACCTGGACTTTGTGGAGCCGCTGGTGGGGTTTGATGCGGTTGTGTTGCAGCCGCAGGAGAACTCACCGGAGGTTGTGAAGCAGCAGCCTTAAGTCTGGCAGCTTCCTCTTCCAGATCGCGCACACGTTTTTCCATTTCCTTACCAGGCTTAAATGTAACGACGTATTTTTCTTCTACGTCAACACGTTCACCTGTCCGTGGATTCCTTGCCTTCCGCGCTGCCCGCTTTTTGACTTCAAAGACGCCAAAATTGCGGAGTTCGATACGCTTGTCTGTGACAAGGGTATCAACAATCGCATCGAACGTTTTTTGCACAATCTCTTTCGTTTTGAGTTGTGTCAGACCAATCTCTTCCGAAATCACTTTGACAATCTCTTTTTTCGTCACGACTGGGTTCTCCCAATTCTGAGAAGCCGTCGGACAGCTATGCCCTTCCGCTAGGCAATCCAGAGCCGTCTCAACTGTAATGGGTTACACGACTTAGTGTCATAGTAGATTATTTCCCACAATTGAACAGTAAGTCAAGACCGATCTTTGGCTGAATGCCACAAACACAGGGCGCTCTGACATTTTTTCTCGCCATGAACGTAATTCTTACAAGTCTGTTATTTCTGAGAATCTTACAAATTCAGATAGTGACACGAGGTTGTAAGTCATTTGTATGTAAGTAGATATATCGGTGATGACTCTCCCCGGTTATGGCGAGTCAAAACGTACAGAGGTCCATAAAAAGTGTCAAATGGGGAATTCAGATTTTCTTTACAAACTTCGAACGAAATTCGTAAAAAGAGGGCTGGAGACTGACTTTCACAGTAATTGAGAGCTCCAAATCCTTTTCACAACGCAACTTAATCAATGGAAATTAATTGAGTTCGACAGGATGTTCAGAGCAGTAAAAGTCATTCGGAGAGACGTAACCCGTGTTAGAATCGCGATGCATTCCTGATGAGTCAGCAAACCAAATCGGGGGCGCTTATCTGCATCAAAAAAAATAAGGTCGCAAACATTTCAGTAATCACAAGTCGGTTTGTGAGGCACGTTTTTGAATCTCATCAAAACTCACAAAGGCCCCTTTTCCTGCGCCGGGGCAGTTGGGAGAAAGCGAATCCCAACTTGCTTTACTTTCAAGATTAGAATTCCAGAAAGGCCATGTTCGGCACTGTGCAGGACGGGCTGCATAAATGGTGCAGCCTCTCTTCTCAGGATCAAAGAAGGTACAATCACCGTTCGCAAATTCAGTTAATGAACGCCGACCTGCATAAAGCCGCGTATGCATTAACAGGATTTCACCTTTGGATTTTCCCGTTAGTTCTGCAATAGCCTCGATTTCTGATTCGTCGACCCAAACGACACCGGGGGCACCAGTACAACAATTGCCGCATTGAGTACAGGTAAAGTGTAAACCATCCTGATACCAGGGGGCTTGTTCAGAATTCTGATCACTCATTTTTCAGATCGTTTCTCTGTATTGTGTTAAACTGTAGTTTTGCTTCTCTTTTTGTAAGTTACTCGTGCGAATATGTCAAACACAAACGAAGTATTGAAGGTGGGGGGAATCGTTCTCTGTGGCGGTGAAAGTTCCCGCATGAATTATCCCAAAGCGTTGTTGCCTATGGGAAAAGAGCTGATGCTACAACGGATCGTGCGAATTGTCTCAACAGTTGTTTCACCTGTGATCGTTGTTGCCGCACAGGGACAGGATTTACCACAACTACCCGAGTCGGTATCCGTGATTTATGATAAAGAGCCGGGAGGAGGTCCTCTCTCGGCGATTGGTCAATCGCTGGCTGCGCTGCAAGACCAGTGTGATGCAGCATTTGTATCTGCCTGTGATACACCACTGATACAGGCTGAGTTTATTTCAACGATTATTTCCGCCTTGGAAGACAATCAAATGGTCATGGTTCAGGAAGGTAAATGGTACCATCCCCTGGCTGCCGTTTACCGCACATCGCTGATCCAACCGATTCAGCGTCTGTTAAACAAAAACTATCGACGACCCATCGATCTGGCAGAGAACGTCAAATCCTGTTTTCTCGATGCCGAGGCGTTGCGCGAGATTGATCCCCAGTTACGGGGACTGCGGAATATTAATACCCGTGATCAGTATTTTGAGCTGCTCCGTGAAGCAGGCCTTGAACACTCGACAAAGTTACCCTTTGAAGACGCACGGTTTTGAAGTGAAGTGAGAAAGTTGGCTATCCCTCCAGCCAGCTTTTAGACGGGCGTCATCACTCTGGCTGGAGGGGAGCCTACTTCAATTTACCGTTGGGTACCAGGTGTACCCGGGCAGGCTGACTCTATGTGAGAGCAATGACTGTGCCAGTAAAGAGTGAATCTGAAATCCCCGTGAATACTGCTTATTCAAAGTGAATTTGAGAGTTCAATAGAAAATCCGTCAGGCTCGGGAGGATCAGGAACACTGTCTGCGTCTGTTTAAACGACAGGCTTGTCGATTAATCAGACGCGTAAAATCGAGTCGCAATCTGATCACCAAGGATGCTGAGCGAGTTCTGGAGCTGTTTAAGGCTGCTGCGATGTTTTTAAATCGCGTTTGATTTCCCGCAGAATGATCTTTTGTTCGGGAATCGCCTGATAAAAATGCAGTTCTGCCTGTTCGTATTGATGCAGGTCCAGATTTTCAGCTGCGATTTCCAGAATGCGATCTGCCATTTTCTGGATGGCAGCATCGTTCTCATCCGGGTTGAAAGGGACTGCCAGTGTGACGCGAAATGTAACCGGATTTTCCTGTTTGCCTTTGAGTCGTCCCCCTTCCACACGTGGTCGGGATTGGGGGAATTCCCTGGCCAATGCATTTTGTGTCTCTGCAAAGGAGAAGGTATTCACGGCCTGGAATACATAAAGCGATCCTGACATCAGCAGACCGAAGATCAGCAGGCTGAGGACAATTGTCCTGCCTTTGAATAATTTCGGCTGTGATTCAGGATCGTGAATGGTCATGGATGACTCAGAATTGCAAAACGTAAAACTTTCAGTTTTCCAGCTTGGCGGCAGCTTTGTTGATGGCCTGCAGATACGCTTTCGCGCTCGATTCAATAATGTCTGTGCTCACACTGCGGCCCGTATAGATTTTCCCTTCAATGCGAACTTCCACTCGAACTTCACCCTGAGCGTCCTTTCCGCTGGAAACACTGCCGACATGATATTGTTCGAGTATTCCGGAGATTCCTGAAATCCGCTCGACAGCTCGAAACACTGCATCAACGGGGCCATCGCCGGTAGCAGCATCGCAATGAATTTTCCCGTTTTCATCCGCGAGCTCAATTGTTGCGGTGGCAATCGTGCCGGTTCCTGCAGAAGTGTGAAACCGGGCAATTTTCCATTTTTCCGGCGTGTCGGTGACCTGATTCTCGATCAAGGCGACAATGTCCGAATCATAGATTTCCTTTTTCTTGTCGGCTAACGTGATGAACTCATTGAAGATCCGCTCGAAGGTTTCATCATCCAGAGTATGTCCCAAAGATTTGATCCGATCGAGAAAGGCATGGCGTCCGCTGTGTTTCCCGAGCACGAGATTTGTCCCGACGTAGCCGACATCATCCGGACGCATGATTTCATAAGTCGTACGTTCCTGAAGCATGCCATGCTGATGTATGCCGGCCTCATGTGCAAATGCATTCTTGCCCACGATCGCCTTATTGCGTTGGACAGTCATGCCTGTGACCGTCGATACGAGGTGGCTGGTCGGATACAGCCGCTTCGTATTAATATTCGTATTCACGCCGTAATAATCAAACCGCGTTTTCAACGCCATCACGACTTCTTCCAACGCACAGTTTCCCGCACGCTCGCCTAAGCCGTTGATAGTGCATTCAATCTGTCGTGCACCTGCTTCGACAGCCGCCAGACTGTTGGCGACGGCCAAGCCGAGATCGTTATGACAGTGTGTGCTGATAATAGCCTGATCGATGTTGGGAACATTATTTTTCAGCGTTCTGATCACGTCGTGAAAGTGGGCAGGGGTCGCATAACCGACGGTGTCGGGAATATTGACCGTCGTCGCACCAGCTTCAATCGCCTTTTCAACGACTTCACAGAGGAAGTCTTTCTCGGTTCGGGCGGCGTCTTCAGGTGAAAATTCGATATC
>TARA_R110002095_G_scaffold56114_4_pt1 | contig 13446 bp, 10 predicted proteins | sample TARA_R110002095 | Tara Oceans TARA_R110002095 (sample SAMEA4397255) | marine metagenome | biome: Polar Biome; feature: [SRF] surface water layer (ENVO:00010504); material: water (ENVO:00002006), including particulate matter (ENVO:01000060) such as... | depth 5 m | reverse complement strand
TCGCCATCCTGGGTCATATCAAAATAATGACCGGTGCGGGATCCATAACGTGCAAGTTCGTATGGCGGAGAGGAAACCTCTGTGATGCTGTTTGCGTTCTGTTTCTTGCCTGTCGCATACCGCAAAGGCTGCAGGCAAGGCTTGCGATGAACCCGGAGAGACTTTGCCTGTTCCTGAATGGGGCTGGGGTCAGGAGTCGCAACAGATCGGTTCGAAGGGGGACCGAAGAGGAGCCGACGAAAAAAATCAAATAAGCCCATTCAGAAATCCTGCAGTCGAGTCAGTACAACAATCAAAATAATGAAGAATAAAACAAAGATGGCCAGCGGGCCGCACAACCGATCCTGTGGCGAAGTGTTGATCCGATAAGAGTCTATCGGAGCGACACTTCACGTGTCGTAGAATGGTCAATACTTCTCCCGCGGGGTATCCCCGCAGTGATCTGAGTGATCGATTAAGATTCAGTCAGATCAGAACTTGTGCGACCCACTGCCCATCGTGTGTGCAAATCGTATCCTTTTCGTGAGATGCGTCAATGTTAAGTCGAGTGAATCTGGATAAAGCCTATATTTTCCGGCAGGATTTCAGTAATGTAAACGGATCTATAAAAACTGAGTGAATAAATGACGAGAGGCAAGTTGTAAGAACTGCAATTGCCTTGATTTCGTGACCGCGATACATTCCGGGCAGAATACGAAATTTAAGGAAGTGCTTCCCGTCGGCTCTGGGGCTGCAGTTCTGATCGTCTATGGTTCCCGCGGGATGCGGGAATCGCTTTGAGGGAAATGTATACAGAAAGTTTAGCTGATGCTGGGAAATGTGGCTCCCACAGAATTTGATTTGCGTTTTTCTCTGTTTGGAATTCCGGTGCGCGTGCATCCTCTGTTCTGGGCAGTCTCGGCGTTCATGGGCTGGTATCCTGATGATCTGAAATTCACCTTGATCTGGATTGCCTGCGTGTTTGTCTCCATTCTTGTACACGAACTGGGACATGCTGTGATGGCAAAACACTTTGGCTGGCCTCCGGAAATTGTCCTGTACCACTTTGGAGGACTGGCCATGTTTCAGCCTTATTCAGGAATGACAACGCAGCGTTCGATTATCGTCTCTGCAGCCGGACCCCTGGCCGGTTTTGGTCTGTACGGCGGAGTCTTTTTTTTCAAGTATCTTTCAGTGAAATACGGTCTGTGGGATAACCTGAGCCATGCAGGGCTGACCTACGTCAGCGTGGCCTTTCATGACCTGTTATATATCAACCTGTTTTGGGGATTGATCAATCTCGCGCCGGTGCTGCCACTGGATGGGGGACACATCTGCGAGGATGTGTGTAAAGCCGTCAAACGTTATCGCGGCGATATTCTGGCGATGCAGATTTCGATGGTGGTTGCCGGCGGACTGGCCTTTTATTTTTTCCAGCAGCAGTATCGATTTGCCGGGATCATGTTTGCCTTGTTCGCATTCTCCAATTTTCAGTCTTACCAGCAGCGCAATAGTGTCTGGTAGCGGGCATTGAAGACACAAAAAAAGCCGGGCTCGCACTTCCACATCAGATGTGTAAGCACAAAACCCGGTTATTCTGCAGGTAATCAAATCGAGTTGCGCTTAGAATCCTAAACCATCGCCGTTCAACTCGGCTGTTTTAACTGTTCCGTCGGTAATCTTGAACATGCCTGGATAAGAACGCGTCCATTTTTTATTCGGTCCGGGGCAATACTGGCGACCGTTCCCTTCAATCGCAGCAATACTCGGGATTCGTGCCGCCAGACTGGCTGAGTGCAGGAATGAATAACCGCAGCAGGTCAAATCCTGCACGCAGAGAAACATGTCAAACTTCTGGGCGGCAGCACCCAGGAACAGTGATTCCGTTTGCCCTTTGCAGGCTTTCAGAGCCACGCCTGAGTAACCGAGTTCACGACTGAGCAGCAGCGATTCATAATCGACCAGCGATTCATCGATCACGACCGGTTTGATCTTGGCCGCTTCGTGCATTTTGTTTTCAGGGTTGGCTTTAAGATCGCGGTTGGTGGGTTGTTCAATGTACTGCACGCGGTCGAAGGCAGCCGGTGTCTGCTCGCGAATTTTATTGAGGAAATCGAGTACGTAATCGACGTTTTCGCATTTCTCATTAAAGTCCAGTGAGTAACACCAGGTGTCCTGTCCGCGTTCTGTCTGAGCTTTGACAGCTTCGTTTTCGACAGCGATGACGCGGCCGATATCCCAGTCCATGTTATCGCCGGAGAGTTTGATTTTCAGATGAGTCAGCCCGTCTGCTTTGATCCACTCACCCAGTGTTTCCGGCAGTCCGTCGTTAATGCGCTCGTTAATATCGGCTTCGGTGATCGGGTCGAGTGCTCCCACAAGATGGTAGAGAGGCAGTGTCGTTTTGGGATCGCGAAGCGTGTATCGATCCAGGTATTCGCCCTTGAATTGATCGTCCAGATACTCTGACAGATCGTGAGTCATATATTCTGAGGAAAGGCCATTATAGCTGTTGATATGATTGGCACGTCCGAAACCATCGTGAATGGCGGCATCAAGCGGGCTGGAAGCAACCAGTTGCGCCAACTCGGGAATTTCTTCCTGCAGGCCTAAACGCTTCGAAAGTTTTTTCGCCATGAAATGGTATTCAGCCGAAATATGATACATGAGGTCAATGGGGTGCGCGATTTCCGGACAGATGTTGGCAATTTCAACAGCTTCTTCCAGAAATTCAATCATCGCTTTCAGAGCATCTTCCGGACTGACGACCGAGGAAGGCCACGCCCAGATGTTACCGGCGGGCATACTGCCGATTCCGATACCCTGTTTACCGTTGCGTGTTTCAACGATAACCTCCACATTTAACAGAACACTGCTTTCCATCACCCGTCCGCCAAACTTAAGCGGGGTCCGAAAAGGAACTTCTTCTGTTGAAAATTTTGCCTCAACGATTTTGATATCTGTTGACTTGGGCATCGGTCTTTAATTATTCCTTCTTCTTGCGTGACAAACCAGAAAGACAGTTCATCTTTGAATTATATGTCGTCTTGCAGAACTCCAGTTCTAAACTGGATTTTATAACCAATCGGCTCAATCTTCAAGAAACGAATGCGATTCATTCTGGCTTGGGAAAAAACCCGGAAATACCAGATTTTCTGGTTTATTTAAAGACCAGAGCTTGCGAAAAACGTCGGAAACATGCTGGGGCTGACAGATCTCCGGTTCAAAAAGCCGCGAATTTTTTACCAACGTACCGGCCAGGGACTGCAGACACGTTTCATGGTTCTCCCCTGTTCCATATATGGTACAAAGGGGGGCACCGGCCGTAATCGCCGTTCCCAGGCCGGGGATGTCGGCACATTCAGGAACATGATACAGTCCTTCCGAGAAGGGATTCTTCCACTCGATTGCGGGGCACAGCACATCCTCAGCGGCATACAGAATTCCCTTGGAAATTTGATTGAATGGTTGTTTTTCAGCCTGTAGAAGCTGTTTTTGCAATTGTTTGGGGGGTGTGGTGTCCGGGGAATGTTCCTCAAAGGAGCGGCAGGCGGCGCAGTGCCAGGAGAGGAGCGGGAGACGGTACTGCAGCTCAAACAGTTCCGTGAGAGCCGTATAGCGGGGATTGACTTCAGTCAGCCAGATCTCATGAGGCGGTTCCGGTTCCATCAGAAGATCGCAGCCAAAAATGCCCCGGATCTGACATTGCCCGGCAATCGTCTGCCCCAATTCCTCAAGTGAATCTCTCAGCGAAGGAGCGACCGGGGAGAGGGTAACCCCGCCACAAAAATGAAATGCAGCGGCATTAAAAGCGGAATTTCCAATAAATTGCCTGGAAATTCCTACCAGAACAGTGACTTGACGGAACGAAATAAAGAGTGCAGACAGAGAAATCCCGGACTGATAACGTTGCAGATAACGGTCTTCATTCATGAGAGAGTCGCACGTAGTGGCATTTGCAAACCTGATACCGTGGCCCGCAGAACCCTTGAGTGGTTTTGAGAGCCATTTCAAAGTTCCATCTGGTAAGGAATGAGACGGCAGGCAGGGGAGTGCCTGAATCCTCTTGTGTGAAAGAATCTGTTCCAGAAAAAACGGATCGCGGGCACGTTGCAGTATTTCCGGATCGCAGCCCCTCAGCTGATGTTTCTGATTGATTTGTTCGATGAGTTCAGGCTGATTTTCCAGCGCCCCCGTATAAATCCAATCCAGGGGCGGCCGTTGATTCAGCGTTTCTAACCAGTCAGAACAGTTTTCGCTTTTCAGAAGGACTTCTGCAATTTCGAGCAGGTCCAGGTCGGCATATTGATCTACACAGACAGGCCGGAAACCCGCACGCACGGCGGAAAACGCGGCAGCCCGCGTGCTCGCTCCCACAATCAGTAGCGGAGGTTTTCCGGAAAAAAACGTCTGGTTTTGCTGATTCATAAAATCGCGTTTTGGTTAAGTTTGAAGATAATTTTATGAGGATTTAAAGTGAATACCAGCGAATTACTGGCAATCCTGTTCTCAAATTGTTATTACTTGGTATAGGCTACGAATGATCCAAGGCGAATCTGACTGCAGTTTGTTTCGCCGTCCGTTCAGGACTGCGGTATTCGTGATCCGTTTTAGTTTATGCACTGCGCATAATTGTGAGAACCTAATATGAAATGGAGAACGAAGAATGTCAATTTTTGTCGGTGAGTCACTTGTTGGCGAAGGTAATGAAGTTGCTCATATCGATTTGATGATTGGTGAAAAAAGCGGTCCTGTCGGAGTCGCTTTTGCAAACGCACTGTCCAACCAGAAAATGGGTCACAGCAACCTGTTGGCAGTATTATCACCAAATCTGGCTGTGAAGCCAGCCACTGTGATGATCACCAAAGTCACAATTAAAGGCGCCAAGCAGGCCGTACAGATGTTTGGCCCCGCTCAATATGCCGTTGCCAAAGCAGTGGCAGATAGTGTGGAAGCTGGCGTGATTCCTAAAGATCAATGCGAAGATCTCGTTATTGTCTGCGGTGTTTTCATTCACTGGGAAGCAGATGACGATAAAAAAATCTTTGATTACAACTACGCAGCTACTAAAGAAGCGATTGCTCGCGCCATGAAGAACGAGCCTTCGGTTGATGAAATGCTTGCCAAGAAGAGTGAAGCTTCTCACCCCTTCTACGCGGGCTGAAATTTCATTTAGCAGGTATTAAAATCGAAATGAGACCCCTGTTCTTTCAGAGCAGGGGTTTTTCGTTCTGTATTTTCCCATCTCCTGGTTTTGGTGAGCTTCAGAAAGATCATGAAAAAAATACTGATTCAACTGGATACCGATGCGCAGCCCAGCACATTTGACCGTGTGGTTGCCGTCGATGCGGGCGTTGATGAACTGATGAGTTACGGCGGAATTACGCCCGAGAATGTGGAAACGCTGGTGCATGGCGCGATGTTTACGCGCGGGCCCGAGAAACTGCATCGCACCGCCATTTTTGTCGGCGGCAGTCATGTCGAACAGGGAGAGGCGCTTTTTCAGCGCATTCAAAAGACATTTTTCGGTCCGATACGGGTTTCGGTCATGATCGACTCGAATGGTTCCAACACGACCGCGGCCGCGGCCGTGCTGGCGGCAGGAAAACATCTCGACTTTTCTGAAACCACCGCGCTGATTCTGGGAGGAACCGGTCCTGTGGGGCAGCGTGCGGCGCAATTGCTGGCGAAACGTGGTGCGAAGGTGATTATCGCGTCCCGCTCTGAAGAACGCGCGCAGGCCACCTGTGATGTCATTGCAGCCATCGTTGAAGGAGCACAATTGCAGGCGCTGTCGTTAAAAGATCACAAACAGATTGAAGAGGCCAACCGGGAAACGAACTTGATCATCGCTGCCGGCGCAGCAGGAGTCAAATTGATCCCCGCGGCCTGCTGGAAACCAATGAAACAACTCAAAGTCGTCATCGATCTCAACGCAGTGCCTCCCGCCGGGGTTGAGGAAATCGACGTGATGGATAAAGCAACCAACCGGGACGGCGTAATCTGTTACGGGGCGATCGGGGTCGGTGGCACCAAGATGAAAATTCATGAAGCCGCGCTCCGGAAGCTCTTCAAAACCAATGATCTGCTACTCGATACGGAAGAAATCTATCAGATTGGCGCCAAACTGAAAAAATAATAATGATTCAGAATCGGCGGGGGACAGACTTTTCAGGTTGCATCCTCCGAAGGTGTCTCGCTAGAATCAGCCTGTATCCGGGTTTATTGTTGCGTTTCCAGGGCTGTTTGGGCCGAGTATCGGAAAACGCGAGATGCTCTGGTTAATTTGATACAATCCAGGAAGTTAAAAGTACGTTTTGAATTGAATCAATCGGTCTTTACGGGTGGTTTTACCCGCAGCGCTGGTCATTCAGGATGGATTAAATGATAGACGATGCCACGATGATGAAACGCATCTGCGCAGGAGAGTATCTCCTGTTCGATGAGTTGGTCTTGCGCTATCGTGATCGTTTGCTCAAATTTGCCTGGAGTAAATACGGCAACCTGTCGGCGGCGGAAGATCTGGTGCAGGAAGCATTTTTATCCGCTTTTGCGGCTCGCGAGTCGTATAACCCTGCGTTTGCGTTCTCGACCTGGCTCTGGACGATTTTTTTAAACCTTTGCCGTCGACATTACAAGCGGGAATTTCGTCAGCCACGTGAAATGGTGCGTTCCTCATTTGCTGCTGCCGAAGCGGCCGTCATTCCCGAACCCAGTTCCCCAGAGACTCCGTTGCAGGTTGCTTTGAAGACAGAACAGTTTCAGCTTCTGGCATTGTATCTTTCTGAATTGCCCGAAGTGCAGGCCGATGCACTGCGACTCCGTTTTTTTGGCGGAATGAAATTTACTGAAATTGCGTTAACGATGGATTGCAGTTTGTCAGCAGCAAAAATACGTGTGAAAAACGGATTGCTTCAATTGGCTCATCGTTTTTCTGAAGGTACGACTTCGGAAGGAGATGTCTCGTGAATTGTGACGAAGCTTTTGATTTGATTACTCATCCCACAGATCACAATTGTGAGGAACTGCAATGGCATCTCCAGTTGTGTCCGCGCTGTCTGCAGATGAAAGAAACTCTGGCACCCGCTCTGGATACGTTTCAGCAGGTCCTGGATGATGCGACAGCCGCTGATGAACTCGCCGACTATCATGCAGAGTTTCATCCATCCGCAGAACAGGTAGCAGCGTCCCTTTTTCCGAAAACAGGAAAACCTTTTTTGTCGGCAGAGACGGTGCGCATGGCGGAGCAGGCAGCGGGGCGTTTAAGAGCAGAATCTGTCACCAATCAGCTGGCGAAACAGTCTCTGAAGCGAAAACCTCACCAGAAGCGACTTGTACATGCGGCGTTGATTCTGCTGGCCGGATTTGTGATGGGCTGGGGAATCTCTCTGGATCGTTCCGAGAATAATCACTTCTCTTCAGAAGTGAGCAGTTTACAAAGTCAGCAACCCTGCCTCTGGATTGCCCAGCGTGAAAACCGCGCGTACCAGCCAGCCAAAACTGAGCGGGAAAAACGCGCAGCCAGCAGCGTGGTTTTGTCCTGCGTGGCCTGCCACTTACGGTCTACAGCCGAGTAACTGGCTCCGGCTGGCTTGTTTGACCAGCGTTCTCCGCCCCTTTCAGGCCGGTTTTTAAGTGAAACGCGTGGTCACGCATCCGCTGCTTGTAAATATTACAAGCACGTTCAGCGGAGAGTGGGTTTTTCCAATCGATGTCATCAAAACGGGAGGTCAAGGGAAAACTCGTCTTGCGGCTGTTTTTGATTTTCGTTATCTCTACGCAACCTGCTTTTAACCAGTGGGCAACTTTCCCGTCTTACACTCCCTTTCCTCATTTCCTCACTGAGAGCTCAGGGGCATTGAAAAAGAGAATTCCAGCCTGTCACAATAAAGTGAACCTCATATCCTTTCTCGCATAAATTACAATTGGATTCGACATGATAAGAGGTGTCTTATCTGATATCAGATGCGGCAACGCATTCCGATCTGCATTAAGCCTGATCCTGGTACAGATTACATTATTCGGAGCTTGCATCAACGGGTTTGCCCCATTGATGAGTTCAGCCTTTGCGCAGGAAGCGGGAAAGAGTTCGATCAATCTGAACGAACCCCTTTTCGATATCCAGGTGGAAGGCAACGAATCGATTCCCGCACTGTCGATTTTACAAAAGACAAAAATTCAACGTGGTCGCCCAGTTTCCCGCGATCAGGTGATCGAAGATGTAAGACAGCTCTTTGCCACGCGCTGGTTCGCCAGCGTGCAACCGGTCTACCGGAAAACCGATCAAGGACTGGTTCTGGTATTCAAAGTTAAAGAACGTCCCATTGTGGAGAAAGTGGAATTTCGCGGGAACAGTAAAGTCAAAACCAAGCGTCTGGAAGCGACGACGGGGTTGAAAGTCGGTTCTCCCTTTGATATTTCCGCCAATCTGGAATCCGTACATCGGATCAAGCAGCTCTACGTCGAACGTGGTTATCGTTTCGCAGAGATCAAACTGCTCAAAGGCGATGATCCCAATGATCGTCAGGTGATTTTCGAGATCAATGAGGGCCCTAAAGTTATTGTTTCGAGTATCAATTTTCAGGGAAATAAATTCGTCAGTTCAGGCGTACTCAAAACAAAACTGCTCACGAAAAAAGCGCCTCTCGGTTTGAGTATACTGGGGGGAAAATTTGATCCTGCAACTGTGGAAGACGACTTAATCTCACTCAAACAATATTATAACGGCCTGGGTTTCTTTGATGTGAAAATTGAGGAGAAAGTCGGCTTTAACAAAGATCGTTCACGGGTTCAAATTGATTATACAGTCAATGAAGGCAAACGTTACAAGATCCGTGATATTCTGATTGAGGGCAATCGAATTTTCTCGGAAGAAGAAATTCGCGATGATATCAAGCTGGCTTCGGGCGAATACTTCAACAGTCGGACCCTTTCTACGGATGTGGAAAAACTGAATCTCAAATATGGTGAACTGGGCCATCTGTTTGCCAGAGTCAATCCGGTGCCCCGTTTTCTGGAAGCCCCCGGTGAAGTCGATCTGGTTTATCAGATTAACGAAGACAAACCCTACCGGATTCGGCGGATTACACCCCACATTGCCGGTGACAATCCACGGACAAAAAGTTCGGTCCTGACGAATCCCCTGATGGTTGCGCCCGGCGATCCTGCAAATCAACGCCTGATTACCAAAAGTAAACGGCGCATCGAAGGGGGGCAGGTTTTCGAAAAGGGTCCCCAAAACGGGCCGCGAATCAACGTGACGAAAGTCGATCCTCAGCAGGAAGTCGCGGCACTTCGCAAGGATGATGTCCTGCGAGGTCAAAATAATGAAAATAATGAACTAGATCATAACCTGGAACAAGGTCAGATCTATGATGATGGAATTTTGAACGAACAGAAACGCGAACGGGAAGTCTTTCGCGGGCAAAACTATGACAATGGAATTCCCGAGCCGCTGAATCCCCTCTTTGGAAACAGCCCGCTGGGAGATCCGATGGGAACCGAGTTTCCTCAGCAGCAGCCGGGCTGGGTCGATCTGGACGTATATGCTTCAGAAAGCCGAACGGGACGTCTGATGTTCGGCGTAGGGGTTAACAGTGACGCCGGCGTGGTCGGATCAATCGTGCTGCAGGAACAAAACTTTGACATCCTCAGGCCGCCTCGCAGTTTTGAAGATATTCTGGATGGTACCGCGTGGCGCGGTGGCGGACAGCAGTTCCGTGCTGAAGCCGTTCCCGGTGATCAGGTCAGCCGTTATCTGGTGAACTGGACGGATCCTTATTTTCTGGATACCAACTTCAGCCTCGGCGTGAGTGGGTTTTATTTCACACGTTATTACGAAAACTGGAATGAAGAACGCGTCGGTACACGTTTGACGCTGGGCCGTCAGTTGACACAGGAGTGGTCCATCAACGGCCAGTTCCGTCTGGAAAATGTCGACCTGATGAATCCCACGACTCCGACCCCTCCCATCGTTCAGGAGTCTGTAGGAAATAATCTGTTGAATACATTCCGACTGGCGGCGACACACGACACGCGTGATGCTGCGTTTCTGCCGGCGGAGGGGCATATCTTTGAAGCTGCTGTCGAGCAGGCTGTCGGCGATTTTGACTATACCCGCCTGGAAACGAGTGCCAGTCAGTATTATACGATCTATAAGCGGCCCGATGGCGGTGGACGCCACATTCTTTCTTTGAGTGCTTCACTGGGATGGACTGATTCGGATACTCCGGTATTTGAACGGTACTATGCCGGTGGTTTCCAGACATTCCGCGGTTTTGAATTCCGTGGAGTGACTCCCCGGCAATACGGAGTGGCCATTGGTGGTCGCTGGAGCTTCCTGGGTAGTGCTCAATACATGGTGCCTATCACTGCCGATGAGATGATCCAGATGGTCTTCTTCAGTGACTTTGGTACCGTTGAAGAAAATGTGTCGCTGGATCAGTTCCGTGTTTCTGTCGGTGCCGGGCTTCGTTTAACGGTTCCGGCGATGGGCCCTGTTCCGGTCGCTTTGGACTTCGCAGTGCCGCTGGCAAAGGAAACGTTCGACCAGACACAGGTCTTCAGCTTTTATGTCGGGTTTACCCGCTAGTCTCTCACTGCTGAGTGACCACCTGGCCTGCCTCGGTTGAGAACCGCCGGCAGGTCTGGATTTCAGAGCGGCCACCGGTTTCACCAGGGGCTGTTCAGGACTATAATAGTGGCTTGTTGCGAGTTGTCCTATTACTTCAGAGAGCAGCGGAAATGATTCTGGAAGGTATCGTTACCAGTCGAAATCAGCAGGGAGAATTAAACATTGCTCCCATGGGCCCCGTGGTCGATTCTGAAATGTCCCGGTTTGTGCTGCGTCCTTTTCAGACGTCGCGTACTTTCAGCAATTTGAAGGAAACCCGCTGCGGAGTCTTTCATGTCGTCGACGATGTCCTGTTACTGGCAAAAGCGGCCGTCGGTCTGCTGAACGAAATTCCGGAGACGTTTCCCGCGGAACAGATTGCCGGCGATGTCTTGCAGTCAGCCTGTCGCTGGTATGAATTTCAGATTGAGTCGATTGATGAAACCGATGAGCGAACCGTCATGCAGGCCGTGGTGGTCCATCAAGGCCGGATCCGCGATTATTTTGGACTCAACCGGGCCAGGCATGCGGTACTGGAAGCAGCAATTCTGGCGACTCGGACACATATCATTGAGCAGAGTGAGTTAGAGGCCCAGTATCGTATCTTCGCAGAAATTGTGAAAAAAACTGCTGGTCCAGATGAACAGACGGCGTTCGACTTACTGGAAGAATATATTGCCAAAGCGTATGCTGGAACGCATCCTATTTAACCATAGCGTCTCTCGTTCTATTGTACTCGATCCGAATGGCTCGTGAAAAATTGTATCTTCCTTATTCAATCAATGTCAAAAGCAATCACCTGTCATGTCACGCGAAGTGAATATCACTACCGGAAGTCGATTACACTGGGGACTGCTGTCACTGGCTCCTGCGACAGGGCGTGAATTTGGCGGGATCGGCTTAATGGTGGATGAACCGTCATTAAAGCTCTCCGCCAGCCTGTCCTCAAACACACAGCATATGATTGACTGCAGTCCGGACTGCTACCCAAAAGTCGAAGCGGCGATCGAAGCGGCCCGCGTTTCACTAGCGGGTTCAATGCGAGAACGTTCGTTTTCTGTCACACTGCATTCCGAAATTCCCTTGCATTGCGGCTTTGGTTCTGGAACACAATTGAGTCTGGCGGTCGCACAAGCGGTTTCTCTCCTCGCCGGAGAGCAGGGGCTCTCCTCTGTTGAACTGGCCCAGCGTGTTCAGCGTGGTGCGCGTTCTGCACTGGGTGTGCATGGGTTTGATTCCGGCGGGTTTCTGGTCGAAGGGGGGAAACGCGAACCGGATGAAATCAGCCCGCTGGTGATGCATGCGGAGTTTCCGGAAGACTGGAAAATTCTGTTGGTCACGCCGGTGAATCAGGCCGGGATTTCAGGTCTCCTCGAGGCAGATGCGATTCAGCAGTTAGGCCCGATGCCTGTAGAGGTCACGGAAAAGCTCTGCCGACTGGTGCTGATGCAACTCATGCCGGCGGTTTTGACCTCTGACTTTGTCGGCTTCAGTTCCGGTTTGACAGAGTTTGGTCACATCGTGGGGGAATTTTTCTCACCCGCGCAAGGGGGGATCTTTGCCCATCCGGGGATGGTCGAGCTGGAAAAACGGTTAATTTCCAAAGGGATTCTGGGAATCGCGCAAACTTCTTGGGGCCCGACTTTATCAGTGGTCTGCCCGGATTCTGACTATGCTGAAAACGTTTCAAGTATAATAATCAGTGATGGTTACGGAGAAAATTGTACGTTAAGAACCGTCAATCCGCTGAATCGGGGGGCCTTGATTCAGATCAGCGATGGTGCATGAACTTTTGATTTGATATCGAAGTTTCAGAAACAAGGTGAATTCTCAGAGAGGAATTCTTCGACTATAGACCAAGGCTGGTATAATAGAAGCACCCCGAAATAAGCCAAAACATTCTGAAAATCAGTGAGTACTAATTGATATGAGTTCCAAACAAAGTCACTCTGAAGTATCGCGGCGGGATTTCCTGCGGGTCGGTAGTTTGAGCTTCGTCGGGTTATCGGTGTCCGAACGGGCCGCGTTAGCGGCTGCAGAGAGCGATCGTTCGCAGAAAAACTGCATCCTGATCATGATGACAGGAGGCGCCAGCCAGCTGGAAACCTTTGATCCAAAGCCCGATGCGCCGTCTGAGATTCGTGGTCCCCTGAAAGCAATCTCCACATCCGTTCCCGGCGTTTTTATGAGTGAGGCGTTTCCGCAGCTCGCTCAGCGGGCGGGGCAGTTTTCGATTGTACGGTCGCTGTATCACGATGCGGCTCCCATTCACGAAACCGGCCATCAATTGATTCAGACGGGACGGCTCTCCAAAGGTGCCTTGAATTATCCCTGTTTCGGTTCCGTCGTTGCGCGGCAGTGGGGCTCCCGGGGTGATGCGCCTCCTTTTGTTGTTTTGCCGCGTCTCGTCGGTTCTCTGGGAGTGAATATATATCGAGGGCAGCAGGCCACATTTCTGGGAGAGGATTTTGCGCCGGCAACGACAGTCAGAGAATCGTCAACCAGCGGCGATTATGAAATTGAAATCGCGGGAGAATCCAAGGCGATTCAGCAGCAATACGGAAAGCACCGATTCGGTCAGTTAATGCTGCAGGCGCGGCAGCTGGTAGAACGGGGAACGCGGTGTGTGGTTGTCAATTTATTCGATGACCTGCATCAGCAGTTGACCTGGGACTGTCATGGTACGGGAATGGGGACTTCCGGAAAAGTATATGAATATCGGGATTCGCTGGGCCCGGCGTTTGATAAAGCGATCTCAACCTTGCTCGATGATCTCTCTTCAAAAGGTTTGTTGAACGACACACTGGTGGTAGCCACGGGAGAATTCGGGCGTACTCCACAGATCAATGCGCACG
>TARA_R110002095_G_scaffold13596_2_pt1 | contig 13474 bp, 22 predicted proteins | sample TARA_R110002095 | Tara Oceans TARA_R110002095 (sample SAMEA4397255) | marine metagenome | biome: Polar Biome; feature: [SRF] surface water layer (ENVO:00010504); material: water (ENVO:00002006), including particulate matter (ENVO:01000060) such as... | depth 5 m | reverse complement strand
GGATTAAAGATTTAAATATTGTTTGGGATAATGAACTTAAATAAAATTCATAAACTTGAACAAACCATAGTTAACTTTTTAAACTTTGATGGTTGGAATTTAAAATGGACCGGGGAAGGTTCAAAACATTATGATGCGTCTGGCTTTACACAAAAAAAATTTCCTTGTGTAATTGAAATGAAATTTAGAAATAAATATTATTCTGAAAAAATGCTAGAAAAATTTAAATACGATGCATTAATGAATATGAATAAAGATATTATAAAACTTTATTTTGTTAATGACCCAAAAGGTAATTTTTTATTTTGGTTAAATAAATTAAATATGCCACCAACTAAAGATCTTTATTGTCCAGACACTACTCTGTGGACAAAAAAAAGAATACTTAAACCTGTTTATCTTCTTAGTGAAAATCAAGCAACTAAAATAAATTTAAATTAATTTACTAAAAGTTTTGTTAATTAAATTATTTGTTGTATATTTATAAAATAATTAAAACAAACAAAATGAACTTACAACAATTAAAAAACAAACACTTAAAAGAATTACAACTTTTAGAAAGAGGCACTAAACTTTTAAAAGGAGAAGCCTTAAGAGAATTATGGGGAAGTATAGATAAACTTCAACAACAACATAATTCAAAAGAAAAACAATGGATTGATAATGATATGAAAAAATTTAATCAAAAATTAGAACAATTTAAAGCATTTATTTAATGAGCAGCAAAAAACAAATAACATTTAGAGATCCCGTTGTGGAAAGAGTAGTAGATAAATTTATATCAAGATCTGATGTAGGTTTTAAAAAATATGGTATTACTATGGAAGACGATCCTTCTTCCTTAAAAGAATGGCTAAACCATTTGCAGGAAGAGCTAATGGATGCAATCTTATATATTCAAAAAACAAAAGACACTTTATGAATTTATATGAAAACCAATATAAAAAATTACTTTTAAAATGTTTAGACACTAAAGAATTAACTTCGAATAGAACAAAAGTTAAAACTTTAAAACTATTTAATGAAAATATTAATATTGATTTAAATCTAGGCTTTCCTATAATCACTGGGAAAAAGATATTTTTTGAAAAAGCTTTAGCTGAATTTAAATGGATGTTTGAAGGAAGAACTGATTTAAAATATTTACAAGATAATAATATAAATTGGTGGAATAGTTTTACTTCTACTAATGATTTAGGGCTTGTTTATGGCCATCAAATTAAAAACTATAATAATCAAATAGATCAAATTAAATATGTTGTTAAAGAGATTAAAAACAATTCCAGGAGAGCTATAGTTACTTTGTGGAATCCTTGTGATTTAAACGATCAAGCCTTACCCTGCTGTTTTACTCAATTTAATTTTGTAAGAATAAACAATAAATTAAATATGTCGATGGCTTTTAGAAGTTCAGATTTATTTTTAGGTTTACCTTATGATGTTATTGTGGGAGCTTTATTTTTAATTACAATAGCAAAAGAGTGTAAGTTAATTCCAAACATATTAGGACTAAATTTAGCGGACGCACATATTTATGAAACTCATATTGATATGGTAAAACAATATTGTAATAATAAAACTTATATCTTGCCAAAGTTATTAGGGGAATATAAAGATTATAAATTAGATAATTATATTAGCGAAAAATATATAAAAGCAGAATTAATAAATTAATGTTTTATATATATCATATTCCTGGAATTAAAATAGGGTGCACCTCGGATTTACAAGAGCGAGTAATAAAACAACAAGGTTATGATAACTACGAAATATTATATAAAACAAATAACATTAATAAAGCATCAAGCAAAGAATTAGAATTACAAACTAAATACGAATACAAACAAGACACTAAACCCTATAAAGATATAATTATGAACATTAAAAACAAATTTTACATTACAGAAAAAACAATTACATTAAACAACACTTTTGATAAAGAGTTAACTGGATTTGAATTTCCAGATTATATAACTTACGATGATAAGAAAATATACTTTACTAAAAGATTAATAACCTGGATCACTAATAACAATGTAAAATCTCAAAACGACAACAAAAGATATATTTATAGATCCCCATTAGAAAAAGTTGCGGAAACCGTAGAAACTACTATATTTGATAATATAAGAGAATGGGCAAAGAACAAAGGAATATTAGACAAAGGAGATTCAAAAACCCAATACATTAAATTTCAGGAGGAGGCAGGAGAGTTAGCTAAAGCATTATTAAAAAACGATAAGCCTGAAGTTATTGATGCGATAGGGGACATCGTAGTAGTGCTAACAAACCTTGCAGAACTTGAAGGATTAAGAATAGAAGATTGCATTAAATCAGCTTATGAAGTAATAAACAAAAGAACAGGAAAAATGATTAATGGAACATTTGTTAAAGACATCCCCGGCTTTGAGGGCACTTTAGAAAAACTAAACAATTTATAAAAATTAATGATACTTTTAGTAGACGCAGACAGTTTAGTATTTGCCAGTTGTTATAAACCCAGGGATGAAGCAACAACCAGCCCTTACTATAATGATATAGAAGATTGTAAATCAAAATTTGATGAGCAGTTTATGAAGATAGTTAATGACTTAGAAGAAAAATATGAAATTACAAAAGTTCTTACTTTTAATGGGAGCAAAGGTAATTTTAGAAAATTAATAACTAAAAACTATAAAGCAAATAGAAAGAAGCAAGAGCTGCCTCCATTACTTCACGATATGCACCAGTATGTTAAAGAACAATATAATAGTATCTTTGGATTTGGAATTGAAACAGACGATTTAGTTGCAAGATATTGGCATACACTCAGTCAAGATATTGGCAGAAATAATGTAATGATAGTTAGTTTAGATAAGGACTATAAACAATTTCCGTGCTTAATGTACAATTATCATTATAAGCATCAAGTGGTTTTAGATATTACGCTAGAGCAATCCTTATATAACTTCTACGAACAAATGATAGCAGGAGATGTAGCCGACAATGTAAATTATTTTAAAGGGCGCGGGAAAAAATTTGCTGAAAAATATTTTAAAGATTGCAACACAAAATACCAATACACAAAGAAGCTATACGAATTATTTAAAGAACAATACAAAGGCAAGGCAAAACAGAAATATATAGAATGTTATAACCTTTTAAAACTAAGAACCGAATGAAAATAATTATGGAAGAATGGGCTATTCAAAAAGAAATAGCTGATAAGCTAATTAAACTATCTAATATAGATGTATTTAAAAACTCTCGTAGAAGAGAAATAGTAGAGGCAAGAGCATTACTATGTCATATATTAAAAAGCAAACTATCAATGAGCCTAACTAATATATCTAAATTCTTTAAGTCACAAGGGAAGCCAATGAACCACGCAACCGTTATACACTCATTAAAAAATTATGATATGTATAAAGCCTCAAACAAATTACTTAAAGAAATAGAAGATATGTTTACTATCAAAACAAGTATGAACTTTAAAGAAATTAATAGAGTAACCTACTTAGAAGATAAATGTATCCAATTAGAAAACCAAATCACAACCTTAAAAGGTAATTCCCCCCTCTACGAATTAATAGGAAAAATTCCAAAAAACCGCGAAGAAGAAGCCGTTACAAGAATTGATTTAATTATTAAGAGCTGGGTATGGCGAGGCTAATATTCTATCCTTATATATGTAGGAGAATAAAATTTTAAAAAACTTGCGTTATATATATAAGGGATTGATTAAACAATAAATTTTCAATATGGATAATCGTAAAAATAACGGAGGAGCAAGAGCTGGGGCAGGCCGACCTAAAAAAGAGGATGAATTAAAACTAATTGAAAAGTTAGATTTATTAATTGATAATGATGAAGTCATAAAAACATTAGGCAAACAAATTAATAAAGGAGATAGCAGAGCAATGAATTTATACTTTGGGTATAGATACGGTAAGCCTAAAGAATCTGTTGACATATCATCTGACACAGGATTTAATATAAACTTTAAAGACTTAATTAAATTTAAGTGATTGAGGTTAACAAGAAGTATATTCCTTTTGGTGAATCTGATTCTAGGTATTATATAATAACAGGGGGAAGAGGATCAGGAAAATCTTTTTCAATTAATCTATTATTAGTTTTACTCACATACGAGAAAGGACACACCATACTCTTCACTAGATACACTTTAAGCTCTGCTTATATATCTATCATTCCAGAATTTATAGAGAAGCTAGAACTGCTCGATGTGTTTAATGATTTTTATATAACTAAAGACGAAATAAGGAATAAGAAGTCAGGGAGCAAAATTATATTTAAAGGAATTAAAACATCTTCGGGAGATCAAACAGCAAACCTTAAATCACTACAAGGAGTTACTACATTTGTATTAGATGAAGCTGAAGAGCTAACGAGTGAAGATACCTTTGACAAAATAGATTTATCAGTTAGACAGCTGGGACAACACAATAGAGTTATTCTAATTCTTAATCCTACCACAAAAGAACATTGGATATATAACAGATTCTTTGAAGACAAGGGGACACAAGAAGGAAGCAATGAAACTAAAGACAATATAACTTACATACACACAACTTATTTAGATAACCTTGAAAACCTATCAGCAAGTTATTTGAATCAAATAGAAAATATTAAAAAGAGACGACCAGAGAAATACAAACATCAAATGCTGGGGGGTTGGTTAAATAAAGCGGAAGGTGTAATATTTAGTAACTGGAAACTAGGAACGTTTAAGAAAGTAGGGGTTTCTGTGTTTGGGCAAGATTATGGATTTAGTGCAGATGAATCAGTTTTAGTGGAAACTAATATCGATAGTAATAATAAAATAATCTATTTAAAAGAATGCTTTTATTTAAAAGGATTAACAACAACAGAAATAGCAGAGCTAAATATTAAGCACGCTAATAAAAGTTTAATTATTGGGGATTCAGCAGAGCCTCGTCTTTTGTCAGAGATTAAAGCAAAAGGATGTAATGTTCAAAAATCAATTAAGGGTCAAGGATCAATAACCTATGGAATTTCTTTATTACAAGACTATGATTTAATAATTGATGATAGAAGTATTAATTTAATTAAAGAGTTAAATAACTATTCGTGGTTAGAAAAAAAGTCTAGAACACCTCAAGACAAATGGAACCATTTAATTGATGCTATTCGATACGCTGTTACATATCAATTACAAAATCCAAATAGAGGTACATATTATATAAGCTAATGAATTGTAAAAGATGTAAAAATAAAGCTTCGTTTATTGGGTCCTTGCAAAATGGATTTGGCTGGTATTGCAGGAAGTGTTTGTATCTAACTTATGCAGACGAAAAAGAAAAACCGAAAATAAGTTATTAAAAGTTTTGTTAATTAAAATATTTAATGTATCTTTGAGTATAATTAAAAACAAACAAAATGAAAACTAATTACTCAGATCAAATTTACTTAATGAACAACGCCTTACTAGAGTGTGCTTTAGCTGAAGACATTGACTCAGGTACATTAACTATATTCTCTTCTAACAAGAATAAGGGAATACATTATATAGTAAGCACTGAAGTTAATCCTACAACTAAACAACCTGTCAAAGTTTACTTTAAAAAGAATTTTAATAAATAGTTAAAACAAACACAATGAACAATTTAACAAACACAATAGAATTTAATTACGAGGCTTTTACTCTGGAAGTAAATTACAATTGGAGAAAAGGTAACGCAGGAGATTATTTTAATCCCCCAGAAGAGGATGCCGTTGACATAAACAAAATTACTATTATAGCTTTTACAAATGAGGATGGAACAATTGAAGTAATGAATTTAAACTGGGAAGAGAGCATAATGCCTAATAGTGTCTTATCAGCAATAGAAGAAGAAATAACATTTGATATTGAAAATTTTATATAAATAAAATAAGTTGCTAAATATTTTGTTAATTAAAATAAAAGTGTTATATTTGAATATAATTAATAACAAACAATATGACATTTTTTCAAGAAATCAAAGAAGCGCTAATAAAAGGTAAAGATTTTAATAACGAATCTGCTGACTGGGCAACACAAAATAATGGATTTGGTGCTTTAATAATTTGGATTGGTGACACACCATTTTTTTACAAAAATTTTACTTCTTATGCTAAAAGAATTAAACAGTTAATCAATAGAGGATATTAATAACAATGGGAGTATAACAGCTCCCTTTTAAAACAAAACAAATGGAAATATATAAAAACGCTAAACTAATGGGTAAAGCAATAGGTAATTTAGAATCTATTAAAAGATATGGTAACTTACCCCCTTACCAGCAACAGTGGCTTAAAGATGCTTTAAACGCTATTAAGCAAGTTGATTACATTAATCTACAAGATAATTTTTAATATGAAAAAAAGACAATATAGATCTAATCAAGGTAGAAACCCTGAAAAGGAATTAGAAACATTTAAACTTTTAAAAATAACATTAACGCTAGGCGGAATACTATTAGCCTTATTAATACTTAAGGATTTATTATGAAACAATATTACAAAGACAACGGACAAAGAAGATATTACATAGCAAAAAGAATAACAACAAAAAAAAATAAAGAAAACTTTATTAAAGCACTTTTACAAATGGGTGCAATGTGGTTAATATTTTTTACGGCTTTATTTTTGTTTTTTCATTTAATTGATTAGCTTTGAGTATGGACAAAATAACAAACTTAAAAGATTTACAGTATTACAATAACACAATACTGTTAAGCGAGCTAATAAACAAATGGGTAAAAGACAAACCTCTTAACAAAGATTTAAAAGAATTTCAAAAAGGTTTTATAGGAATGATTTTTTATACTAATAATTTACAAACTAATTTAGCAAATTGCAAAATAGCTAATAGCGATTATAGAGAACAAAAAAATGAGGCCTTGTTAAAATTACAGGATCTTAAAGAAGACATAGAAGAATACAAGTTATAATATTACCATACATTAAGAAGTTTGTTTGTTTGTTTAAATTAGGCACTTAGAAATAGGTGCCTTTTTTTTTGAAATAAAATCATCAATTAAATACGTTATATAAATATGAAAATCAATGTTAAGATTCCTAAAGACTTAGGGGCGATTACTCTTGCTCAATACAAACACTATTTAGATATTCAATCTAAAAACAAGGATGATAAATTCCTCCAGGCTAAAATGATAGAGATATTTTGTGACATAAGTTTATCAAATGTTTACAAATTAAAATACAACGATTCTTTAGAAATCATTTCTATTTTAACAAAAATGTTTGAGCAGAAACCTCAATTAGTTAAAAAATTTAAAATAGGTAAAACAGAATATGGATTTAATCCTTCTTTAGATGATTTAACTTTAGGAGAGTATATGGATTTAGATACTTACATTGGAGACTGGACTAATATTGAGAAAGCAATGAATGTGTTATACAGACCGATTACTGCTAGTCTTGGCTCTAAGTATTCAATTAAAGAGTATGAGGCTAAAGAAAACCTAGACATTTTAAAGATGCCTATGGACGCTGTAAACAGTTCTATTTTTTTTTTATCATTTAGGGATGGACTTATCGAAAGCTATGATGAATTATTTGGACAGCAATCAAGAGGTAGCCTTGACCGAGTATCTCAATTTGCAGAACGCTACGGATGGTTCAATTCCTTATTTGGACTCGCTGGAGGAGATATTACAAAGTTTAAATATATCACAAAATTAAATGTACACGAATGCTTATTAATGTTAGAATTTATGAAAGCAAAAAACGAATTAGAATCAACACAAATTAAAAGTAAATTTAAATGAGTCAACAAGGGAGCAGAGCATTTTACCAAGCAACCCAAGCCATCAAGGATCAATTGCTAGCGGATGTAAATGTCAACACAGTAACAACGGGTGATATAACAGACGTAGACCTCCAGAAGCAGTCCACGTTTCCCTTAAGTCATATTATAGTAAATAACATAGGGCAAGAAGATGGGGTCCTTAGATTCAGTATATCGGTTTTAGCAATGGATATTGTAGACCAATCAAAAGAAGAGGTAGTTGATTTATTTGAAGGGAATAATAATTTGCAAGATATTTTAAACACTCAACTTTCTGTAGTTAATAAACTTGTACAAGTATTAAGAAAAGGAACATTACATTTTGATAAATATCAATTAGATGGAGATGCTAATATTGAATTGTTTTATGATCGTTTTGAAAATGAGCTTGCTGGAATGACGGCTACTTTTGATTTATTAATATATAATGATATAACTATTTGCTAATGGGAGCAAGGAATAATTATAAACAACTGGGTTTAGCTTTAGAAAAATACGGAAAATATGTTGTTCAGCAATCTAAATCTAATTTAACCAAAGATAAAAAAGGTGGCGGTGATTTATATAATTCAATAAGTTATGATTTAAACAAATTTAATAAAACTAATACCCCTTATGTTCTAGATTTTTTAATGGAAAATTATGGGCCGTTTGTAGACAAAGGAGTTGCTGGGGTAAATTCAACATATCCTGAAACCAGAGCCGCTTTGTCCCCTTTTAAATATGGAACAGGAACAGGCAAAAAAGGAGGATTAACCGAAGGCATACAGGCTTGGTTAGAAAAAAAGAAATTTAGGTGGAGAGATGAACTAGGGAGATATATTTCATATAAATCTATGCGCTATTTAATAGTTCAAAAAATTTATTTTCAAGGAATAAAAGCTTCTCTGTTTTTTACTAAACCATTTGAAGCAGGATTAAACAAATATGCTAAAGACATAATTAAAGGATATGAAAAAGATTTAGAAAAAGATTTTAACAAATAAACAATGGCAACACAACTATTAAGATCACCCCAATACATTTCAGCAATATCAGGAAGCGCAACAGCTTCTGTTAAATTAACTATTTCAATTGAAGGAGTAATTCAATATACATTAATAAAAGATGCAGAAATTGGTGTGCGAGCTTTATTTGAATGGGGAGAATTAGCAAGAGATTATTTAGATATTACTTATTCAGGAAGTTATTCAACCCAACCAGCTTTTGATATAATTTTAGTTTTAAACTTTTGGACATTAGCTAATGCGGGGGGAACTCAAGTGGGAGGGGATATAACAAATACTCATTATGGCTTAGATGGATATGGAACTTTTTATGAAGGAGCATCACCCTCTGTAAGTGCCACAGCATTTCCGGCTATTTCTAATTATTCAGAAACTATTGGAGGTGTTAAAACGTACACGATGTATGCGCCTAAAGACGTTGGGCTTCAAATCCCCAGTATAAATGCAGGAACTATAATTTATAATGCCTCTGGATATAATGCGGATTCAAAAGTTGTTGAGGGGGTTACTATAAATATAGAAAGGATTGATTGTACAAAATATACAAATGAACTTAGTGGATATACTGAAACAAGTACAAATGGATTTAAAGTAAGTTTCATAAATAAATATGGTGCTATTCAATCTGAATTTTTTACATTAAAAGCCATACAAGAAATACAAGCAAAAAGAGAAAACTATAATAGCAATACTATTTCATCTTCAGGGACTTACTCAATTAATGAACACACTAAACAAAATTTCAATATAACAGGAACGCAATCAATAACCTTAAATTCTTTTTATTTACCAGAATATTATAACCAAGTATTTACTGAAATGTTATTGTCTGAAAAAGTATGGGTAAGATTTAGAGTTCCATCTACAAACGATTATACCACTATTCCTGTAAATATAAAAACTAACAATTTGATTTATAAGAATTCTTTAAACGATAGATTAATACAATTTGAATTTAGTTTTGATATGAGCTTTGATTACATAAACAGTATTAGATAATGCAAAAACTTCAGGTATATATTAGCGGAGAAAGAATAGATTTATTTAAAGACGAACAAGTATCTATAAGTTTATCTCAACAAGATGTCAAAGACCCGGCTAAAATATTTGCTGAGTTTACAAAATCGTTTACCGTCCCGGCTAGTAAAACAAATAATAAAATATTTGATCATTATTATAATTTTAATATAATAAATGGATTTGATGCAAGGAATAAAGTATCAGCTAATATAGAGCTTAACAACATACCGTATAAACAGGGTTTTGTTGCTTTAAACGGAGTAGAATTAAAAAACAATAAAGCATACGCTTATAAAATTACATTCTACGGAAATACTATTAATTTAACTAAACTTTTTGGTGAAGATGATTTGTCAGATTTAAGCGAATTAAACACTTACAATTTAAATTATACTTCAGCCAATGTTAAAACTAAATTACAGGGGGCGGTTGGTGATAATATTATAGCGCCTTTAATTACACACACAGAACAATTGTTTTATGATGGCGATGCAAGTGTTCAAAATTTTGGAAATTTACACTATGTTGCAGGGCAAAATCACGGCATTTTTTGGGAAGAATTAAAATATGCTATTCGAATTGATTTAATAGTACAAGCAATTCAAGCACATTATTTAAGTGGGGGCTTACCAGCATTTTCTGATGACTTTTTTAATTTAGCTACAAGTCAAAATAAACAATACAATAATTTGTATATGTGGCTTCACAGAAAAAAGGGAAATGTAGCACCAGCACAACAAATTGCCAGCACTGCTACTCAAGTTAGTTTTTTTACTCAAACTTCTTGGAGCGGGGTGCAGACTGCCACATTAATGAGCACGGGGAGTACGCTAGAAATACAACCAGGATTTGAAAATTTATTAGTTAATACTTTAGATTTATTTGTTGCAACAGGCTATACAACTATTCCTTACACAGTAGAATTATGGCGGAATGGTTCTATATATTGGACATCAACAGAAGCAGCAGGTTCAAGGAGTTTTACTAAAACCACTTCAGGAGGGTTTGGAATATTATCAGTAGGGACTTATTCTATAAATATAAGAACTTCAACTGCAATGACATTTTCAAATGTTATGTGGACTTTACAGGGAGATGTTCAACAACCGTCTTCTCCTACCGGGTGGGCTACAACTTGGGAAACATCACCTAGCGGAGTATTTCCAGCTACGTTAGATTTCGAATTTATAATGACTGAACAAATACCTACAATTAAAGTGATTGACTTTATGAATGGTTTATTTCGTATGTTTAATTTAACGGCATTTTATGACAATCAACCTTTATTAGTAAATGGAAATACAAATCCTGATTTTGGTAAAATTAAAATACAAACACTAGATGACTTTTATTCAACTAATTTTAATACTTGGGACATATCAGAATACATTTCAATAGACAAAAGCCAAGTAAATGTAGGCTTACCCTATAATGAAATAAGTTTTACATACGAAGGAGTTGAAACTTTACTAGCGGCAACATTTTCACAAGAAAATAGCACAAAGTGGGGAGCTTTAAAATATTCAGGGGGAACAAGATTAACAGGACCTAATACAGCTTATGCGATTTTAGCGCCTTTTGAACATATGCAATTTGAAAGACTAGCAGATCAAGATTTAACAAACACATTAACGACCGTACAATATGGCAGATTTGTAGATGATAATCAAGAATCATATTTGGGGAAACCATTATTATTTTATCCTATTAAACAAACTAATGGAACTGAAATATCTTTTATGACAACCTTAACTTCTCACGATCCAATAGACGATTATATAATACCATCTAACAGCCAAGAACTCGCTTTTAGTACGAGCACAAGTAATATAAACTTTAATGCTGAAACAAATGAATATACCGGGGCAAGTGGATTTGATGGAACTTTATTTGCAAATTACTATTCAACATATATAGGGGATGTATTTAATACAAAAAGAAGAATTTTTAATTTTAAAGCATATTTGCCTTTAAAAATGTTATATAAATTACAAATGAATGATGTAATGACAATCAATAACCAAGACTATATTATAAATAGCGCAGACATTAATCTAATAACTGGCGAGAGCAGTTTGGAATTATTGAATAAAGTATGATAAAAAATATATTAGACCTTTTAAAAATAGTAAAAGGAGAAACGGAAAATATTAAAATTGCTCAGGGAAAATATGCTTTACCTAAAACAATTAAAGAAGGCTTTAAACAAATTAAAAATGAAATAAAATGGCGACAGTAACTAAAACCTTTGAATTAAAAGTTAACGTTGAAGATAAAGGGGTCGACGCATTAAACACTAATCTTGAAAAAACTGAAGAAGGTATTCAGGGTATTGAACAGGCTGGTGATAAAATGACTAATGGGCTTGTGTCTGGATTTAAAGGGGCAGTAAAGGGGGTTAAGTCTATGATAACAGGATTAAAAACAATGAGAGGAGCTATAATAGCAACGGGACTTGGTGCTTTTGTAGTTGTAGTTGGTTCTTTAGTTCAAGCTTTTACAAGCACAGAAGAGGGACAAAATCAACTCGCAAAAGGTATGGCTGTTTTAGGAGCCGTTGTTGATGTTTTTACGGACAGACTGGCAGCATTTGGGCGTGGATTAATTAGTTTATTTACAGAACCAAAAAAAACATTAATAGACTTTGGCAATAGCATTAAGACTTTTGTAATGGATAAAATAGATCTTGCAGTAGAAAGTCTAGGCTTTATGGGTTCTGCAATTTCTAAATTATTTAAAGGAGATTTTTCAGGAGCATTAAAAGATGCAGGTCAAGGCGTTCTTGGATTAAACAGGGCTTTAAATCCCGCTGTTATGCTTACAGAAGCACTAATAAAAAGCACAAAGGAATTAATTGTAGAAATAACAGAAGAAGGTAAAATAGCTGCGCAAATTGCAGATCAAAGAGCTCAAGCCGAAAAACTAGATAGACAAATATTAGTTGACAGAGCTAAAGCAAATAAAGAAAGAGCTGACTTATTAAACAAGGCAGTTGATAAAGAAAAGTTTACACTTGAAGAGCGTATGTCTTTTTTAAAAGAGGCTGGTAGATTAGAAGACGAAATAACAGCAAAAGAAGTTGCCGCTGCTAAATTAAGACTTGATGCACAAATAGCAGAAAATGCTTTAGGGGATTCTAATAAAGAAGCTTTAGAAAAAGAGGCTCAATTAAGGGCCAATTTAATAAACTTAGAAACTGCTAAGCTTACAAAAGCAAAATTAGTTACAACTCAAATAATTGCATTAAAAGCTCAAGAGGCTGCGGCCTTAAAAGCTATTGATGATGCAGATAAAATAAAAAAAGATGAGGCAGACGCCTTAATAATAGAAAAAGCAAAAGAGCTTAAGGATTTAGAAGCAACAATAAGAGATGCTGAAGCTGTATCAGAAGATGAACGAAGAGCTTTAGAAATTCAAAAAACAATTGAGCATTATGATAATTTAATAACATTAGCAACAGCTCAGGGACTAGCGGTTGAAGGTTTAGTAAAAGCAAAAGGAGCAGCAGTAGCTAAGTTTTCTGAAGAAGAAGCAAAACAAGAGATTAAGTGGGCTGATATGGGGCAAAAAGAAAAACTTGGTTTAGCTAAGAGTGGTTTTAATAATATGGCTACAATACTTGGGGAAGAATCAGCAGCGGGAAAAGCGGCAG
>TARA_R110002095_G_scaffold201880_2_pt1 | contig 13525 bp, 10 predicted proteins | sample TARA_R110002095 | Tara Oceans TARA_R110002095 (sample SAMEA4397255) | marine metagenome | biome: Polar Biome; feature: [SRF] surface water layer (ENVO:00010504); material: water (ENVO:00002006), including particulate matter (ENVO:01000060) such as... | depth 5 m | reverse complement strand
TCCGTTCCCTGTCCGACCTATCCGGAAATCCGCCTGTCCCTTTTTCCGGCAAGAAAAATCAGGAAAATTTTTAACGAAACGCCGCCGGACGCGGTACATATCGCAACGGAGGGGCCTCTCGGGATTGCAGCAAGACGTTATTGTCTCAAGAATGATATTCCCTTCACAACCGCCTTTCACACGCGCTTTGCCGAATATGTCCATGCCCGTATCCGGCTTCCGCTGCGCTGGGGCTATGCAGGTTTGAAATGGTTTCATGGGCCTTCCCACACTATTATGGTCGCGACACCCAGCCTCGAAGCCGATTTGAGAAGCCGCGGCTTTCGTCATATCCGGCGGTGGACACGCGGGATCGACACCGATCTATTCCGCCCTCAAGTCAAGACAGCACTGGTTTATCAACGCCCGATCTTTCTCTATGTCGGCCGGGTCGCAGTGGAAAAAAACATCGAAGATTTCCTGACACTGAACCTGCCCGGGACCAAAGTCGTCGTCGGGGATGGACCGCAGCGAAAAGTGTTGGAGCGGAAGTATCCTGCCGTCGCTTTTCTCGGTCTGAAGGAAGGAGAGGCGTTGGCGCAGATATACGCAAGTGCCGACGTTTTTGTCTTTCCAAGCAGAACCGATACTTTTGGTCTGGTCCTTCTTGAAGCACTGGCAAGTGGTGTGCCTGTGGCAGCCTATCCCGTAACCGGACCGCTCGACGTAATCGGGGATCATCCGGTGGGTGTGCTGGATGAAATTCTGGAAAAGGCGGCAGAAAAGGCGCTTAAATTAGATCCGGCCGACTGTCGTGACTATGCGATGAATTTTTCATGGGCAACCAGTGCTACACAATTTAAAGATAATCTGGTGATTTTTACATCCACTGAGAACACATCGGCCGCTGTGCAACCGGGCGAAAAAGCGGGCACTCTCGATCCTGAGTATTTGCTTAAAAAGTAAGTCGCGAGTGATCCGGCTAGCCTTGAAAGACGTATTCGAGGTTATGATGCGGACTTCTTCCACAACACAGCCTGCCTGATCGTGACAAAACAAACCTCTCGTAATCCCATTTCAATCCATTGGTTTCGCCAGGATTTGCGCCTGTCCGACAATCCGGCGTTAATGGCCGCAGCGGAGGCCGGCAGCTTGATACCGGCATATATCCTCGATGATGAGAATGCAGAAGAATGGAAGATGGGTGGAGCAAGCCGCTGGTGGCTTCATCGTTCCCTTTCCTCCTTGAATGACTCATTGCAGGGAAAGCTCCTGCTTTTCCAAGGCAATGCGGAGAAAATACTACCGGCCCTTGCCGAAAAAACCGGAGCAAGCACCGTTACCTGGAATCGCTGTTACGAGCCCTGGCGGATACAGCGCGACAAAAAAATCAAATCCACTCTCGCCGCCACCGGCATTGATGTTGTCTCGGCAAATGGTTCGCTTCTTTGGGAGCCCTGGGATGTCTTAAAATCCGATGGGACACATTATCGGGTTTTTACACCGTTTTACCGGAAAGGCTGCCTGAACAGCACGTCCCCGAGGAAGCCAACAAAAGCTCCTTCAAAAATTGCCTTCGCAGAAGCCGAAGATATGAAGGATCAGCTTGCGCTTTCGGATATGAGGTTGAATCCATCGCACTGGACGATCGAGAAATCACCGGACTGGGTTCCCGGTGAGGCGGGCGCCCTGGACGCTTTGACCCATTTTCTGGATAACGGCATAGAGGACTACAAAGACGGCAGGAATTTCCCGGCGACTGAAAACTGCTCCCGCCTCTCTCCTCATTTACACTATGGTGAGATATCACCGCATCAGGTTTGGTATGCCCTTGCCTTTCGCGAACATCTCCTGAAGGGAGACGAGGACCCGGATCATTTCCGGATGGAGCTCGCCTGGCGGGAATTTTCATACAATTTGCTGTACCATAATCCCGAATTGCCGAAAAAAAACCTTCAGGGCAAATTTGATAGGTTTCCCTGGCGCAAAGACAATGATGCGCTTCAGGCATGGCAAAAAGGGAAGACGGGCATACCATTTGTCGATGCCGGGATGAGGGAATTATGGCAAACCGGCTCCATGCATAACCGAGTCCGCATGGTGACTGCTTCCTTCCTCGTAAAGAACCTGATGATTGATTGGCGGGAAGGCGAGCGCTGGTTCTGGGACTGCCTGGTTGACGCAGACCTTGCCAACAACAGCGCCAGCTGGCAATGGGTGGCCGGTTCCGGTGCAGATGCGGCGCCCTATTTTCGCATTTTCAACCCCGCCACACAGGGCGTGCGCTTTGATCCGCAAGGTGAATACACCAGAAAATACCTGCCCGAACTCGCCGCATTGCCCGACAAATGGCTTTTTAATCCGTGGGATGCCCCGGCTGAAGTCCTAGAGAAAGCCAATGTGATCCTGGGAGAGACCTACCCCCATCCGATTGCCAACCTGAAATCGTCACGCCGACGCGCGCTGGACGCCTTTTCCGGTTTAAAAGACGGCCAAACTTCCTAGGTCAAGCCCGCCGTATACATCCGGTTTGCCGTTGGGCTGATCACCAGTTGATTGACGCAAACACGCTTGTCGAGCTGCGCCAGGAACAAGATTGTCTCTCCCAGGTCTTCCCCTTGCAGCATCACGGCTTTTTCTTCATCCGTCACTTTTACCGGCCGATTTTCGAGAATAGGCGTGGCGACTTCCCCCGGACAGAGCGCGCAGGAACGAATACCATTTATGGCCTCTTCCATGTTAAGGCTCTCACTCATCGCGACCATTCCGTGCTTCGCTGCGGTATAGGCCGGCCCGGTCAATTTCGAAACCCGAACCCCGGCCCATGACGCGACATTCACGATCAAGCCTTCCTTTTGTCGGCGCATAATGGGAAGAACGGATCGGCAGCAATAGAAGGCTCCATTCAGGTCAATATCGACAACAGAGTCCCAGCCATCCGTATCAACCTCTTTCCAGCTGCGGTTTTTGACATTAATGCCGGCGCTCAACACGGCCACGTCGAGGCGTTGAAACCGCTCTTCAATCCGGGCAACAACTTCCGAAACGCTTTCGCTATCCGCGACATCCAGCTCCTCTATAACCGGTACTTTACCTGTTTTTTCAACCAGCGCTGCCGTTTCCTCAAGATTCTCCCGGCGACGGCCTGAGAGGACGACTTCCATTCCGGCACGCGCCAGAGACACAGCTCCCGCCTGACCAATTCCGGTTCCGGCGCCCGTAATCCAGGCGATCTTCCCTTTCAGATCACGTAATGCGCTTTCTCCATTTCCTGCTATCCCTGCCATCCCATATTCCTTTTTTTATTTTGTATATAGGCCATACATGCACCACCTTTCAGAACAGGCGACTGACGAGCATGAACTCTCTTTTTTAGTCTATCGAAGATGTTGGGTTTTGTCGCGGTAAACTGCTATTTGCTTTCGAGCCGTCTTTCGCTTTCAGGGTCAAAAACATGCAAATGATCGGGGGTGACACGAATAGGCAGAACCTCCCCGCTCTTGATATTTCGGATACCACCAAGCCGAACAGTAAGATTAGAGCGGCTCTCCCCGAAATGGCCATGCACTAATGTGTCAGCGCCAAGTTGCTCAACCACCGCAACGGTCATGGGAACGGCATCCGGCGCGTCCGCCACCAGTTCCAGATGTTCCGGCCGAACGCCGAGAATGACATCCTTGTTGCTATACTCCGGCATCCCACCGTTTCCGAGTGGTAGCGCCGCCTGTCCGGAAATAGTAATATTTTTCCCCATTTCATCGATTTTCGCTTCGGCGAAGTTCATGGCGGGCGAGCCAATGAACCCTGCAACAAACAGCGAGGCGGGTTTCTGGTATAGCTCAATTGGCGTACCGAGTTGCTCCACATTGCCAGCGTTCAATACCATCAAACGTTGACCAAGCGTCATTGCCTCGACCTGATCGTGGGTCACATAAATACTGGTGATCCCAAGATTTGCCTGAAGGGATTTTATCTCAAGGCGCATCTGGACACGAAGCTTGGCGTCCAGATTAGAAAGCGGCTCATCAAATAAAAAGACGCTCGGCTCACGAACGATCGCCCGGCCCATCGCAACGCGTTGGCGTTGACCGCCGCTCAGCTGTTTCGGTTTACGGGTGAGCTGTTCATCCGTGAGTTCCAGAATAGCCGCCGCTTTTTTAACGCGATCGTCAATCTCGGACTTGGGAAGACCCATGATCTTAAGACCATATGCCATATTCTTGTATACGCTCATATGCGGATACAAAGCGTAATTCTGGAACACCATGGCGATATCCCGTTCCGATGGCTCCAGATTGTTCACCACCCGGTCGCCGATGCGCAATTGTCCTTCCGTAATAGATTCAAGCCCGGCAATCATGCGAAGGAGTGTCGATTTTCCGCAGCCGGAGGGCCCGACAAGAACGAGAAACTCGCCCTCCTCAATGCTCACATCCACACCATGAATAGCCTTGAAACCATTTGGATAGGTCTTGCGTAACCCTTCTAGAATGACCCGTGCCATCTTCCTATTTTCCTTAAACTTACTTTTCTGTTTCCGTCAGACCCCTGACGAAGAGACTTTGCATGAAAATAACCACACAAATTGGCGGCAGCATCGCCAGAAGCGCGGTCATCATAATGACATTCCATTCAGGCGCCTGCTCCGCCGCCTCCAGCATCTGCTTGATTCCCATCACCACTGTATACATCTGGGGTTCCGACGTAATCAGAAGCGGCCACAGATACTGATTCCAGCCGTATATGAACAGGATAACGAAAAGCGCTGCTATATTTGTTCGCGACATCGGGATCAGAATATCCCAGAAAAACCGCATGGGACCGGCGCCATCAATACGCGCCGCTTCCAGCAACTCATCGGGAATGGTTAAGAACACCTGCCGGAACATAAAAGTAGCGGTTGCCGAAGCTATCAGCGGAATGGATAAACCCCAATAACTATCCAGCATTCCGAGATTGGCAACGACCTCATAGGTCGGCAAAATCCGCACCTCTACCGGCAGCATCAGCGTAATGAAGATCATCCAGAAGAAAAACATGCGGAAAGGAAAACGGAAATAAACGATAGCGAAGGCCGACAGCAGCGAAATTACAATCTTGCCGACTGAGATCATCAACGCCATAACAAGGCTGTTGAAAAGCATCCTGGCGACACCTTCACCGCTCTGCCCGGAAAGTCCCTTGTTCAAGGCGATATCCAGATTTTCAAAGAAATGTCCGCCGGGCATCAGAGGCAGAGGAATCTGTGTCATACGGATTTCCGGGTGACTAGCGGCGACGAACATGATCCAGATCGGGAATGCGATCATGGCGACCCCGAAAATCAGCATAATATGAGAGAAAATCGTCAGTAGCGGTCTGTTTTCAACCATCAGTACGCCACCTTCTTCTCGATATACTTGAACTGAGCAACCGTCAGGCCAATCACGATAATCATCAGGATGACCGATTGCGCCGCCGAACCTCCGAGGTCCAGCCCAACAAAGCCATCACTAAAGACTTTGTAGACCAAAATATTCGTCGCACCCGCAGGCCCCCCTGCAGTCACCACATGGATAACGCCGAAAGTTTCGAAAAAGGCATAAACAATATTAATCACCAGCAGGAAGAAGGTTGTCGGCGACAAAAGCGGCAGAATAATATCAATTGTCCGACGCATCGGCCCGGCGCCATCTATCGCCGCCGCCTCAATCAAAGATTTGGGAATCGATTGCAGACCCGCCAGAAAGAAAAGAAAATTATAGGCCACCTGCTTCCAGGCTGAGGCCATTACGACAAGTGCCATCGCCTGCCCACCGTTCAGTTGGTGATTCCAGTCATACCCAAGCGCGGAAAGAGCATAGCTGACAATGCCGAGTGTGGGATTAAACATAAAGACCCAGAGGGCGCCGGCGGTCACGGGCGCCACAGCATAGGGCCAGATCAATAACGTTCGGTAAGCACCCGTCCCCTTGATAACACGATCCGCGAAAAGAGCGAGAACCAGCGCAAAGGACATGGACAGGAAGGCGACAAGGAAGGAAAAGACCACTGTGATCTCGAATGAGCTCCAATACAGCGGGTCTTTAAACAGTTCCTCAAAATTTTTGAACCAGACAAATTCGGTTTTCAGACCAAATGGATCTTCAATCAAAACCGATTGATAGAGCGCCTGGCTTGCGGGCCAGATAAAGAATACGAGCGTGACTACAATCTGAGGCAGGACCAGCAGGAACGGCAGCACAGACGGCCCGAAGTGAACATTCTTTAACATGAACTGTTACCCCTCCGATGATGCCGCCGCAGCGGGAGGAAGCGCTGCGGCGGTCTCAATCAGAAAATCAAACGTTAAGATCCGTTTGCATCTTCAAATTTACGGAGGAGGACATCACCGCGTTTTACAGCCTCGTCCATAGCTTCCGACGGGGTTTTACTCTCATTCCAGATTGCTTCCATTTCTTCATTAATGACGTCACGAATCTGGACGAAATTACCAAACCGGATTCCGCGGGAATTTGGTGTCGGCGTGTTCAGGCTCAATTGCTTGATTGCGGTATCCGTACCCGGGTTTTCCTTGTAAAAGCCCTGTTCTTTGGACAATTCATACGCCGGAGTCGTGATCGGAACATAGCCGGTTTCCTGATGCCACCATGCCTGCACTTCAGATGAAGAAAGATAGGTCATGAACTGGGCAACCCCCTTATACTCATCGTCCGGCTTGCCGCGCAGTACCCATAAGGTCGCGCCACCAATGATGGAGTTTTGCGGCTTCTCAATGACATCCGGATAATATGGAAGCATTGTCTGACCGAAATTGAATTTGGCCTGGCTCTTGATCGACCCGTAATAGGCCGAAGAGTTCATCCACATGCCACATTCGCCATTGGTAAACATCGGCAGGCTATCGCCGCGACGACCTCCATACTGGAACAGCTTGTCCTTGTGCCAGTTCTGCAGGTTCGTCATATGCATCTTGACGGTATCGTTGTTGAATTCAAACCTGGTGTTAGTGCCTTTGAAGCCGTTTTCTTCCGTGCCCATGGGAATGTTGTGCCAGGCACTAAAGTTTTCGACCATCACCCAGGACTGCCAGCCGAAGGAGAAACCGCATTTATAGCCCGCAGCTAGCAGCTTGTCGGACGCATCCTTCACTTCCGGCCAAGTCTCCGGGATCTTGGTCACACCCGCTTTATCCAGTGCGTCCCTGTTGTACCACATGACAGGAGTGGAGCTGTTAAACGGCATCGATAACAGTTCACCGTCCGATGTCTGATAATAGCTGATCACGGCCGGCAGGTAGACTGATTTGTCGAACGGCTCACCGGCATCATTCATCATTTCCTCAACCGGATAGACAGCGCCTTTCGCCGCCATCATTGTCGCCGTACCAACTTCGAAAACCTGGACGATATGCGGTTGCTTCTTGGCCCGGAAGGCTGCAATGGCCGCGGTCATGGTTTCCGTATAGTTGCCCTTAAAGGTGGGAACGACTTTATAGTCGGATTGAGTCGCGTTGAAGTCTTCCGCAATTTTGTTGACCCGTTCACCATTGGTGCCACCCATCGCGTGCCACCATTGAATCTCGGTAACCGCCGACGCGACACCGGTTCCGCTCATAAAGGCGGCCAACGCCGCCGGTAGAACTAGTTTTTTGAATATAGACATAATGTTTCCCTATAGGTTGTTTATAAAACATCGCCTTTGACGATGCCCGAATCTGATTTCTTTCTGTCAGGAGGCAACCCGTCCCCTCCCAATAGAGTATAGGTATTTGCCCGACCTTCAATGACGGTTTAATGACAGTGTCAAAATCTATTTCAGGATTCCACAATTTGCGGGATTAATGATAATCTTCCTGAATATCTCCATAACATTGTATTATGGGTGCGCCGAATGAAGAGGGGCTGAGGGCATGAATCGTCTAAGACAACTTGAAGCATTTCGGGCTGTCATGATTGCGGGGGGCGTCACATCGGCGGCAAAAATTCTCAACATTTCTCAACCCGCCGTTAGTCGATTAATCGCCAGCCTGGAAAAAGCCCTTAATATCCCTCTCTTTGACAGGCGGCAGGGACGGCTTCACCCCACATCGGAAGCAGAATTCCTTTATAGTGAAGTTGATCGTGCAATTACCAATCTGGATCACGTTGCGCAGCTTGCAGCGGATATTCGCAACCAGAAAGCCGGTCATCTCCGGATTGCCTGTCTTCCAGGCTTTGCAACATCCCTCTTGCCAAAAGTTGTGGCAGAATTCCTGGCGGAACGTCCAGACGTTACCATGTCTATTCAGACCCGAAGTTCCGCGCGGGTGCGCGAATGGATCGCCGCACAACAATATGACATTGGAATCGCAGATGAGTTTGAAGGGCATAGCGCCGTCAATCATGAATCGGTCAATATCCGGACTGTTTGCGCACTTTCCAGCCGCCATCCGCTCGCCAGTAAGCAAGTGATTACGGCCAGAGACCTCGATGGCATTCCAATGATCGTCCAAGACCGGCAAAACCGCTTTTACCACGCCGTAAAATCCGCCTTCGACGCGGCAGGCGCCGTCCTGAACCATCGGGTGGAAGTTCGTCAGTTCGCAACAGCCTGCCTGCTGGCAGAACAGGAAGCTGGCGTTGCCATCGTCAGTTCGATTGATGCGGCTGAATATGTCGGGCGCGGGCTGGTAACCCGCACATTTGAACCGCAGCTCCCTTTCCAGCTTGATATTCTATACCCCAAGTTCCATCCACGATCTCTTTTGATGCAGGAATTCATCGTGCAATTCCGCGAGGGCCTCGCGCCATTCGCCCTCGCTGACTAAACTCTCTTTATATTTAGTTGACAAAGTCCATTACTTTATTGTGTTATAACAATAAACGGAGGGCATTATGGCTGTATCTGAAACCCGCATCGATGCAATCAGAGAATTCAACCGGTTTTACACCAAACAGGTGGGAGCGCTTAATGAAGGCCTCCTCAAAAGCCCTTTTTCGCTAACTGAAATGCGCATCCTCTATGAGCTGAATTTCGGGGAGAAGCTAACGGCAGGAGACCTGGTGAAAAGTCTGTCACTTGATCCAGCATATCTCAGCCGCCTGCTTAAGAAATTCAAAGCTGCCGGACTGCTGGAAACCATCAGGAGCGAAACAGATGGACGACAACGCGTTCTTGCCTTGACCGAAGAAGGCAGACGCGTCTTCGCACCCTATATCAAAGCCTCTCGTGATGAAGTCGCCGCAATGCTCGCCCCTCTCTCAGACAATGCACAGGCACGTCTCGTTGCTTCCATGAAGGAGATTCTCTCTATACTGGATGCCGAAACAGAGAACGCTAACCCGATCGTCATCCGGGCACACCATCCGGGAGATATTGGCTGGGTTATACACCGCCATGGTGCCCTCTATGCACAAGAATACGGATTTGATGAGAGTTTTGAAGGTCTGGTGGCAAAAGTGGCCGGTGATTTTTTGCAAGAGCATGATCCCGCGTATGAGCAATGCTGGATCGCCGAGAGAAATGGCGAAATTCTTGGCTCTGTCTTTCTGGTAAAAAAGAACAGTACGACAGCACAACTGCGATTGCTCTATGTCGAGCCAACCGCACGCGGTCTCGGGGTAGGGCGAAAACTGGTTGATGAATGCATCTCCTTTGCGCGCAGGAAAAAATACAAAACACTTACACTCTGGACGAATAGTATTCTCCATGCGGCAATCCATATATATGAGCAAGCAGGATTCAACCTCATGGATGAAGAACCCCATCACAGTTTCGGCCAGGATCTTGTCGGACAAAACTGGGATCTGAAACTATGACGCGCGAACAACTGGCGCTGATTGCTGCCGCCGGCAGCGGCGTTGTTGTCGGCGCAGCGACAGTTGCCACCGGATCTATTGTCGGAGACATCGGTCCGGTAACTATCGCATTTGTCCGCTACTTTATCGGGGTGCTGCTTCTCCTGCCGCTTGCACTACGAATTACCTGGATTAGAGTCACCCCGCGCGCCATGGTCGGCATTGTACTATTCGGTGTTTTTCAGTTTGCCGTGCTGATCATTCTGCTGAATTTCTCCGTCATCTATATCGCCGCAGGGCTAGCTGTTCTGATATTCGCGAGCCTGCCTTTGCTGACAATGGCGATTGCAATTCTGCTTGGGCGCGAAGCCTTCACATATCGTAAGGTGATCGGCATTTTGCTAACCCTTGTCGGGGTCGGTTTTGCGGTTGGCGCGAGTGCCTTCACGGGAGAGATCAATGCCGCGGGCTGGCTGGGTATCGGCGCCGCCTTTTCAAGCGCCTTGGTCGGGGCGCTCTGCTCCGTTCTTTTCAGCGCCTACATGCCGCGATATCCGACGCTTCAAATCAGTACGATGGCTATGGGCTCCGCCGTTGTCTTCCTGTTCGGGCTCGCCATTATGGAAGGCATGATTGACGCAATATCCGGATTTTCCATGAATACATGGTTTATTCTTCTATTCATTGGGTTTTCGAGTGCAGTTGGCTATTTTTGCTGGCTTTTTGCGCTTTCCCATATTCCCGCCTCGAATGTTACGGTGTTCCTGGGTCTTAGCCCGGTCGTTGCTGCAATACTGGGGGCAATTTTCATCGCCCAGCCCCTTTCATTCGAGGATTTAGCTGGCGCCGGCCTTGTGATCACTGGGCTAATTATTTCATTGTGGCGCCGGGAATCATCATAAGCCTATCTCGCTGTTCCGGACATCTCTGCGGGTTGTTATTCCTTGTAAACATTCATCAACATCAATAGTTTTGTTAACCATTATGTGGTAGACATTATCCGCTTGATCGAAAGAGTGAGCGCAATACAGGCACCTTTGGACTCAAACAGCGCAACTGCCCAAAACTGTAAGAGTATCGGTTAAGAAGGAAATGTTGTAAATGTCAAGAATTGCCAATCTGGCTGCATCCTCCACACTCATCTTCATGGCAATTCTTCTGGTGTTGAGTAGAATTCCACTACAGGGCTTCGTTCCGCCAATCCTGCTGGTGATTGTATCTGCGTTGCTTGTCACCATTATCGTCCGAGTGATTGACGGACCTAAACCTTCCATCATAGCCTTTTCCGCAATTTTTGGATTTTGCCTGATATTGGCAGCATGGGGATTCACGACAATTGTTTTTTATCCATCCGGTCATGACGGGTTTGTCTACCATCTCACAGCAATTTGGGACCTGGCTGCCGGATGGAACCCGATTTTGTCCCCGCACAACAATATATGGGTAGACTCGTACCCCACGGGATACTGGGCGCTAGAGGGTTTTATTGTATCCACGACAGGTTTACCGTTGTCCGGCCAGAGCCTTATCGTTGGTCTTATGGTGGTGCTTGCAGTGCAGGCTTATGCGTTTTTCTTTGAGCGTGTCGGTCCTTTGCTGCCGTCTCATCAGAATATCATCAGCCTGTTCTTTGCTGCATTGGTTGTCTGTAATCCAGCCGTAGTAACGCAAGTTCAAACCCACTACGTTGACGCGCCCTTATATTTATTTGGAGCCTCACTACTGCTTTTGCTGATAGCAGACATGCATCGCAAGAGCTGGGTTTCGCGGTGGGCAGCCGTCTGTTGTATTATTTTGGCGATAAACACGAAAACCAGCGCGCTATATTTTACTCCACTTATAATTTTCGGTGGATTTATAGTAGAAATCTATCTGGGAAACAGAGAAAGCGCCTTTATTAAACGCATTTTCGACTGGATTAGGTCGAAGGGAATCCTTTATGCCGTGGCGGGCATTTTTGCCATTTTGATTGTTGGATACAGACCCTACGTGACCAATGTTCTAGATCACGGGACGTTACTCTATCCAAATTCGGACCGGATCATGGATGTGAATACCCCAGTTAACGTTCAGAATCCCATGCCTAGCCCACTCAAGTTCCTATATGGGGTTTTCGCCCGCACAGAACACAACAGATATGGCATCCCCATTGAATCCCCAATCCAACTCAAGGTTCCTGGAACCTTTGAACTCAAAGAATTTTATGCCCCAGATTACGATATTAGAAGAGGCGGCTTCGGTCCCCTGTTCAGCTTAGCATTAACAGGCTCCCTTCTGATCTTACTAATAGGTCGCTTGGCTGCCGCTAATGGCGCTCCAACTCCTTTAACGCGTGAAGGTGACGGGATTGCAATTTTCGGATTGGTGCTGCTCGCTATTACAGTTTTCTTTCCAGAGCCGTGGTGGGCAAGATATGTGCCCTTTCTCTGGTTAACGCCTGTCCTGTTTGTTGTTTCAACTTTATTTTTTCTGTCGAGCATTAGGAAGTTATCCATTTTTCTGGCGATTACAATTGCCATCACGTTGCTGTCTTTGTTGGGTTGCGTTCTGTCCGGCGCCTTGGGGTCGGCTCGACAGCATATAAAAACCTACGAGCGATTTGGATCATTGGAACGGATGAAATCTGTTCCCTTAGTGGAACTCTTCGAGATAAAGGACACAAGGGTATTTTCAGATTATCAGTCTAAGTCGCAATCAGACGCGGACATAGTTTATGCCAAAATACTTAGCAGTCAGGGCATAAAAACTGAGATAATCAACGACTTTAATCCCGATAGATGTAGTGATGCCGACTATTTCTTCGGCGGCATAATTTGGTGCATCCCAAAAACAGAAGGTTCCGCCATTCAGAACGAATAAGCATATGTTAAGTATGTAAAAATTTGCCTTTATTTCGAGTTAGTTGAACGATAAATGCGTTTTAAAGAGATTAGTCGTCGCTTGAACACCGTATGCCCGTGATGCAATATATTCGGAGTAAGTGAAGTTGCCGCGTGAAGATCACCCAAGAATAAGCCGTTTTAACAGCATCGGGGTAACTTCAGTTTTTCTATTTTTAGCAATCCTGTTAACCGTCAGCAGGATAGCTATGGGGGGAATATTCTACCCGTTTTTGATGTCCTCATTTTTTCAAAACAGACATTTTTTGTGGTTTGTTTTCACGGCGGTGATGAGTCCATAAAAACCGCACTGATTTTTCTTCTTGTATTTTTCCTGTTCATATTCCTATGGGCCTATGCCACGTCCCCAATGTATTCACCTAGAGATGACAAATATGCCTATCAGCAATATGGGATCTAGCGGATAGCTGGAATCCATTGGCGACCCCTCATAACAATATTTGAGGTAATTCCTATCCCAGTAGTTATTGGGTTTTGCAGTCCTATATTGTAAAGTTATCTGGAATTCTGCTATTCGGGCAATCCCTAATGGTTAGCCTCGTAGTAACCTCCGCTATCCTCAGTTTTGGTTTCCTCAGTGAGCATCTATCGGGCATCCTGCCCAAGAATTTAAATCTGATGTCATTGATTCTCGCAGTTATTATTGCGTGCAATCCAATTGTACTGACACAGATTTTGACCCACCATACAAATGTCCCGTTATATCTTAAGGGCTGCGCTCTCGTAATATTTTTGATGTCAGATGTTTTAAGCTCCAACCGTCTCGCCAGATGGGGAATTATTAGCTGCATAATCCTTCTCATCAACACAAAAACCGCGAATTTATATTACATACCAGTGTTTGTCATTAGCGGTTTTATAATGGATTTAGTTGTCAACAGGTCAAAC
>TARA_R110002095_G_scaffold199852_5_pt1 | contig 13613 bp, 10 predicted proteins | sample TARA_R110002095 | Tara Oceans TARA_R110002095 (sample SAMEA4397255) | marine metagenome | biome: Polar Biome; feature: [SRF] surface water layer (ENVO:00010504); material: water (ENVO:00002006), including particulate matter (ENVO:01000060) such as... | depth 5 m | reverse complement strand
GCGTGTCGTTCCGTTGCCTGGCCCCTGCGCGCTTATCGCGGCACTGTGCGCTGCGGGTCTGCCGTCTGATCGATTCATCTTCGAGGGCTTTTTGCCTGCTAAGCAGGTCGCGCGTCTCGCTCGTCTGGAACACTTGCGGGATGAGCCGCGTACGCTGATTTTCTATGAGGCGCCGCATCGAATCCTTGCTGCGCTGGCTGATCTTGAGGCTGTGTTCGGTCCCGATCGGCTAGCTGTGCTGGGGCGCGAGTTGACTAAAACCTTCGAGACACTGAAGGGGCTTCCGTTGGGCGAACTGCGCGCTTGGGTTGAATCAGATACCAATCAGCAGCGCGGCGAGTGCGTGCTTGTGGTGGGCGGTTGGCAAGCGCCGAACGAGGATGAAACAGTCGATGCGAATGCCCGGCGGGTGTTGAGTCTGCTATTGGCCGAACTGCCGGTTAAGCGTGCCGCGGCGCTTGCCTCGGAGATCACGGGGGTCAGGAAAAACCTGCTGTATCAACTCGCATTACAAGAAAAGGATGCGAGCCAGTAAAGCTGTCGGATGATTGGCGGAGTGGTTCTGCCGCTTCGGTCGCCGGCTAGCCGCAGCTTGCAGCTCTCGCTGTATGCAAGTACTCTGACCGCCGGAGAGTCGATCGGACAGTCGCTGTCTCTTTTTGTTCCGCAAGAAGGGAGGGAGGAAAGTCCGGGCTCCATAGGGCGAAGTGCCAGGTAACGCCTGGGAGGCGCGAGCCTACGGAAAGTGCCACAGAAAATAACCGCCTAAGCGCTTCGGTGCCGGTAAGGGTGAAAAGGTGCGGTAAGAGCGCACCGCACGGCTGGCAACAGTCCGTGGCTAGGTAAACCCCACTTGGAGCAAGACCAAATAGGGATCCATTGGCGTGGCCCGCGCTGGATCCGGGTAGGTTGCTAGAGGCAGTCAGTGATGGCTGTCGTAGAGGAATGACTGTCCTCGACAGAACCCGGCTTACAGATCGACTCTCCGAATTCTCTCGAAACATCCCTCCTGTTTAGACCAAAAAATTCTTGCTCTTCATAAAGTACTTTAACTTCGAAGTGCAGGCTTTTGCGTTTGCTGAATATCTCTATTCGCTATCCCTTGCGGTTTACCGTTTATCTCCGTTTCGCTTGCTAAATTCCCGTCACATAAGGGTTTTTCCCGTCCGGCGTACCTTGACGGTGGGGCTGCTGCATTTCTATAGTGCGCACAAGTGGTAGAAAGTGGAATGAAGTGGGTATTTATGGGCATGGATAGCTAAATCAGGGGAAGCGCAGCCGTGTTTCGCGGAGCAAACGCCATCAGTCTCGATGCCAAAGGCCGGCTAGCGATGCCAAGCCGGTACCGTGACGAGCTCGTTTTGCGTTGCGACGGCCAGCTGATCATCACCATCGATGCTGTGGATCGATGCCTGGGGATTTACCCATTGCCTGAGTGGGAGCTGATCGAAGCCAAGCTTCGTGAGTTGCCTTCTTTAAGAGAAGAAAGTCGCCGACTGCAGCGTTTGCTGATCGGGAATGCGGTCGATCTGGAAATGGACGGCAATGGTCGCGTTCTGGTGCCGCCGCGTTTGCGTGAATACGCCGGGCTGGATAAGCGGGCCATGCTGGTCGGTCAGCTGAACAAGTTCAGCTTGTGGAACGAGGACGACTGGAACGCACAAGCAGATGCGGACCTGGCGGCCATCAAACAACCCGGTGCTTTGCCGGAAGAACTGCGTGATCTAATCCTGTGAGCCCTACCAGCAACTATAACCATGTCACCGTTTTGCTCGACGAGGCCGTCGCGGCCCTTGGCGTGCGTCCAGACGGTCGTTATCTGGATGGGACCTTCGGTCGCGGCGGACATAGCCGCCTGCTGCTACGGCAGCTTGGGCCTGATGGCTGTTTGCTAGGATTCGACAAAGACCCGCTAGCAATCGCTACGGGGCAAGCACTGGCGGCCGAGGATGGCCGCTTTGTCGTTGTGCAGAGAAGTTTCGCAGAGCTTGGCGCGGAGCTTGAGCAGCGCGGCTGGACCGGCACGTTGAGCGGTGTGCTGCTGGATCTTGGCGTATCTTCACCGCAGCTGGACGACCCCGAGCGCGGCTTCAGCTTTCTGAACGATGGTCCTCTCGATATGCGCATGGACCCCAGTCGAGGGGTCAGTGCTGCTGAGTGGATCGCAACCGCCCACGAAGACGATATCTCCAGAGTATTCCGGGAATACGGCGAAGAGCGCTTTGCCAAGCGCATGGCTCGTGCCGTAGTGCAACGTCGTGCGGTGCAGCCTTTTGAGCGTACGGCTGATCTTGCACAAGTCATTACGGTGGCCAATCCCGCTTGGGAGAAAGGCAAGAACCCCGCCACACGGGCCTTCCAGGGGTTGCGCATTTTTATCAACAACGAACTTGGCGACTTGGAAGCAGGGCTCGAGGCCGCTCTCGAGGGGCTTGATGTGGGTGGCCGGCTGGTGGTGATCAGCTTTCACTCGCTGGAAGACCGCATCGTCAAACAGTTCATGCGTCGGCATGCGAAAGGCGAGGCCGATACGCTCCCGCGTGACCTGCCGATCATTCCTGAAAAATTCGTGCCTCGGCTGAAGCTGCTGGGCAAACCGCAATACGCGTCCACCGAAGAGGTCAAGGCGAACCCGCGTTCGCGCAGCGCCGTGATGCGTGTGGCGGAGAAGTTGCGGTGACTCAGCAGCGGCGCGCCATGCCCAACGGCAGCCTGCTGATGCTGGTGCTTTTTATTGCCGTGCTGTTGTCGGCAATTGGCGTCGCCTATAGCGCGCACTGGAACCGGCAGTTACTCAATGAGCTTTACGGTGAGCTAAGTGTGCGCGACAAGGCGCAGGCTGAATGGGGTCGTCTTATTCTTGAGCAGAGCACCTGGACTGCTCACAGCCGGATCGAGACCTTGGCTTCCGAGCAGTTGAAGATGCACATCCCTGAAGCGGCAGCTGTCAGGCTGGTGGCGCCATGAAGCTTCAGGGCGCGCTCTATCCGTGGCGTTTTCGCATCGTGCTGGCTCTGCTGGCATTGATGGTTGGCGCCATTGCATGGCGCATCGTTGATCTGCAGGTACTGGATCAGGGGTTTCTGAAGGGCCAGGGAGATGCGCGCAGCGTGCGCCACATTCCAATCCCCGCGCATCGTGGACTCATGACCGATCGTCACGGCGAGCCCCTGGCTGTGAGTACCCCAGTCACTACGCTTTGGGCGAACCCGCGCGAAATGCAGAGCGCACAGGCTCGCTGGCCCGAACTGGCTGAGGCGCTGGGGCAGGACCCCGCCGGATTGCAGCAGCGCCTCAAGGCGCAGGCCGAGCGAGAGTTCATGTACCTGGTGCGCGGTCTGACCCCTGAGCAGGGGCAGCGGGTTCTGGATCTGGATATACCGGGCGTTTACGCGCAAGAGGAATTTCGCCGTTTCTACCCCGCCGGTGAGGTGGCCGCTCACGTGGTCGGCTTTACCGATATCGACGACCACGGTCGTGAAGGTATGGAACTCGCCTACAACGAATGGTTGGCCGGTGTCCCGGGTAAGCGGCAGGTGTTAAAGGACCGTCGCGGCCGTTTGATCAAGGATGTTCAGGTGGTCAAGAACGCCAAGGCCGGCAAGGCGCTTGCACTGTCCCTTGACCTGCGTCTGCAGTATCTGGCGCATCGCGAGCTGCGTAACGCGCTGTTGGAGTTTGGCGCCAAGGCTGGCAGCTTGGTCGTGCTCGACGTGAAAACGGGCGAAGTGCTAGCCATGGTCAATCAGCCAACCTATAACCCGAACAATCGCCGAAATCTGCAGCCAGCGGCGATGCGTAACCGGGCCATGACGGACCTGTTCGAGCCGGGTTCGACGATGAAACCTATCTCTATGAGCGCGGCTCTCGAAACAGGACGTTGGAAGCCTAGCGATCTGGTCGAGGTGTGGCCGGGATCGCTGCGCATCGGTCGCTACACGATCCGAGACGTCTCCAGAACCGAAGGGCGTGAGCTTAGCCTGACGGGCATTCTCATCAACTCTTCCAACGTCGGAATGAGCAAGGTCGCCTTCGATATCGGCGGCGCTGCGATTCATGAGGTCATGCGCAAGATCGGTTTCGGCCAGGACACCGGCTTGGGCTTCCCAGGTGAGCGAGTCGGCAATCTTCCTACCCACCGCGAGTGGCGCCAGGCCGAAACTGCCACGCTTTCGTATGGCTATGGCCTGTCGGTGACCGCTGTGCAATTGGCTCACGCCTATGGCGCACTGGCCAATGACGGACGCCTGGTGCCGATGTCATTGATCCGGGTGGACCACAAACCAGAAGGCGTGGAAGTGGTGTCGCCGGAAGTGGCCAAAACCCTTCAAGGCATGCTTCAGGAAGTGATCGAAGCCCCGCGCGGCGTATTCCGCGCCCAGGTGCCTGGCTATCACGTGGCGGGCAAGAGCGGTACCGCGCGCAAGGCCTCGGCTAACAGCCGCGGCTATCAGGAAAATGCCTATCGGTCGATGTTCGCCGGTTTCGGGCCGATGCGAGATCCACGCATCGCCATCGCAGTGGTCATCGACGAACCAAGCAAGACCGGCTATTACGGCGGCCTGGTATCGGCCCCCGTGTTCAGTCGCGTGATGTCCGGCGCGTTGCGTCTGATGAATGTTGCTCCTGACAATCTTCCTCCGGAGGACGTCAAGACCGCCGACGCTGACAAGAACAAAGGAGGGCGTATCTGATGCCGATGCCGCTGAATCAGTTACTGCCTCAAGCTGCCAGCGATACCCTCATTCGAGAGCTGACGCTGGACAGCCGCAAGGTCCGTCCAGGCGATTTGTTTCTGGCTGTGCCCGGTTACCAGCAAGACGGCCGCGTGCACATCGCAGATGCGATTGCCCACGGCGCAGCCGCCATCGCCTACGAGGCCGAAGGGGCTGCGAAAATGACCGCGGCTAGCACTGAGCTGGTCCCGGTTCGCAACCTGGCAGGACAGCTTTCAGCTATTGCCGGACGGTTCTACGGTGAGCCGAGCCGCGGTCTGCATCTGGTCGGCGTGACCGGAACCAATGGCAAGACCAGCGTGACCTACTTGATTGCCCAGGCTCTGGATCGTTTGGGTGAGCGTTGCGGGATCATCGGCACCCTGGGGACCGGCTTTCACGGCGAGTTGGTCCTTGGCCAGCACACCACACCTGATGCCATCGGCGTACAAGCCAATCTGGCGAGCCTGCGGAAGCAGGGCGCGCGCGCTGTTGCGATGGAGGTGTCCTCGCATGGGCTGGCGCAGGGCCGGGTTGCCGCGCTCGCGTTCGATGTGGCGGTGTTCACAAATCTGTCCCGAGACCACCTCGACTATCACGGTTCCATGGAAGCCTACGGCGAGGTCAAGGCACAGCTATTCAATATGCCGGAGCTCGGGTGTCGGGTGATCAATCTGGACGACGCGCTGGGCCGATCGCTCGCGCAAGAGCACCCGGAATCGCGCTTGATCACTTATAGCCTGGAGGATGCCTCGGCTTACCTCTACTGCCCAGAGGCGCGGCTGGACGACAGCGGAATCCACGCGCGGCTGGTGACCCCGCAAGGGGAGCGCTCGCTGCGTAGTCCGCTACTCGGCCGGTTCAATGTCAGCAATGTGCTTGCGGCGGTGGGCGCCTTGCTGGGCATGAATTACGCGCTCGACGAAGTTTTAGTAGTGCTGCAGGAGATTGATGGCCCGGCCGGCCGCATGCAGCGGCTAGGTGGTGGCGATCGCCCGTTGGTGGTGGTCGATTACGCTCATACGCCGGATGCGCTTGAAAAGGTTCTTGTCGCTCTACGCCCGCATGCCCGCGGTAAGTTGCTGTGCCTGTTCGGCTGCGGTGGTGATCGAGACCGTGGCAAGCGCTCGCTGATGGCTCAGGTTGCCGAGCGTTTGGCGGACCGCGTCATAGTCACCGATGACAACCCGCGCCATGAAGATCCGCAGCAGATCCTCGATGAGATCCGTGCAGGTTTCAGCGCACCCGAACAAGCGCTGTTTGTGCCAGGGCGCGCCGCGGCCATTGCCCGCTGTATTGAGAGCGCCAGCATTGATGATGTGGTGTTGCTGGCCGGCAAGGGGCATGAGGACTACCAGGAAATAAAGGGCGAGCGTCTGCCATTCTCCGATCTCGAGCAGGCCTCGACGGCCCTGGCTGCCACGAGGAGTTCCCATGCTTGAAGCCAAGCGTCTAAGTGATCTGGTCGAGCCGTTGTCAGCCAAGCTGATCAATGCCGATGCAACCTTTAGCTCTGTCAGCACCGACAGCCGCGCAATCGAGCCGGGGCAGCTTTTCATTGCGCTCACCGGGCCTCGCTTCGACGGCCATACCTACCTTGCGGAAGTTGCCGCCAAGGGCGCTGTCGCCGCTTTGGTCGAGCGCCATATGCCAGAGGTCTCGTTACCTCAACTTGTTGTTGCCGATAGCCGTGTCGCCCTCGGTCAGCTGGGAGCGCTCAATCGCGACGCGTTCACCGGTCCGGTTGCGGCGATCACCGGCTCCAGCGGCAAGACCAGCGTCAAGGAACTGCTGGCCAGTATCCTGCGCGCCGCCTATGGCGATGATGCGGTTCTCGCCACACGCGGCAATCTCAACAACGATTTGGGCGCACCGCTCACGCTGCTGGAGTTAGGTCCTCAGCATAAGGCTGCGGTGATTGAGCTAGGTGCTTCACGCGTTGGCGAAATCGCCTACACCGTCAGCCTGACTCGGCCAGATGTCAGCTTGATTACCAACGCGGGCACGGCTCATGTTGGCGAATTCGGTGGGCCGGAAAAAATCGTCGAGGCCAAGGGCGAGATTCTCGATGGTCTCGGCGCCAAAGGTGTCGCCGTGCTCAATCGTGACGACCGCGCCTATTCGGTGTGGGAGCGCCGAGTGGCAGGCAAGCGGGTAGTGAGCTTTGCCGTCACGAGCCCGCTGGCCGACTTTCACCCCGCTTCGATTGCTTACGATCTTCGCGGCTGTCCTAATTTCGTCCTGACCGGCCCGACCGGGTCTGTGCGTGTCCAATTGAATCTCCTCGGCCGCCACAGCGTGGCCAATGCGCTGGCCGCCGCTGCGGCCGCCAGGGCGCTGGGCGTTGCCGCAGAGCACATCGTCGCCGGGCTTGAAAGTCTGCAGCCCGTGAAGGGCCGAGGCGTTGCGCAGATGCTGAGCAACGGCGTTCGCCTGATAGACGACACCTACAACGCCAACCCTGCGTCCATCTGTGCCGCCATCGATGTGCTGGCCGGCTTTGCTGGCCGCACGGTGCTGGTGCTTGGCGACATGGGGGAGCTGGGCTCCTGGGCCGAGCAGGGCCACCGCGAAGTCGGCAGTTACGCCCGAGGCAAAGTAGACACTTTGTTCGCGGTCGGACCGCTCATGAAGCATGCCGTGGTGGCCTTCGGTCATGGCGCGCGCCATTTCGCCGATCAGCAGAGCCTGATCGAGTCGCTGCGTCTGGAGCAGGGCAATGCGACCACCATTTTGATCAAGGGATCACGGAGCGCAGCGATGGATAACGTCGTTGCAGCACTTTCCGCGTCCGGCATGGAGAAACATTGATGCTGCTGCTACTCGCCGAGTACCTGCAACAGTTCCACACGGGCTTCGCAGTCTTTCAGTACCTGTCGCTTCGTGGGATTCTCGGCGTACTGACCGCGCTGGTGTTATCGCTGTGGCTGGGGCCCTGGTTGATCCGTACGCTGCAGCTGCGTCAGATCGGTCAGGCGGTACGGACAGACGGGCCGCAAACGCATCTGTCGAAATCCGGCACGCCGACCATGGGTGGCGCCCTGATCCTCAGCGCGATCGCCATCAGCACCTTGCTCTGGGCGGATCTGTCCAATCGCTATGTGTGGGTGGTGCTGGCCGTGACCCTGCTGTTCGGTGCAATCGGTTGGGTTGATGACTACCGCAAGGTGATCGAAAAAAACTCCCGCGGTCTGCCAAGCCGTTGGAAATATTTCTGGCAATCCGTCTTCGGCCTTGGTGCTGCGGTCTTTCTTTACTTGACCGCGCAGACACCGGTCGAAACCACGTTGATCCTCCCGCTGCTGAAGAACATCGAAATTCCGCTGGGGATCGGCTTCATCGTGCTGACCTATTTCGTCATCGTCGGCTCCAGCAATGCTGTGAACCTCACCGACGGGCTGGATGGCTTGGCAATCATGCCGACGGTGATGGTGGGCGGTGGTCTGGGCATCTTCTGCTACCTGTCGGGCAACGTGAATTTTGCCGATTACCTGCTGATTCCATATATCCCCGGAGCCGGCGAGCTAATCGTGTTCTGCGGTGCGCTGATCGGTGCCGGGCTCGGCTTTCTCTGGTTCAACACCTATCCCGCCCAGGTCTTCATGGGTGATGTGGGCGCGCTGGCCCTTGGCGCGGCCCTTGGCACCATTGCTGTGATCGTCCGCCAGGAAGTCGTGCTGTTCATCATGGGTGGCATATTCGTGATGGAAACCCTGTCGGTGATGATCCAGGTCGCCTCATTCAAGCTGACCGGCAAGCGGGTGTTCCGCATGGCTCCGATTCATCACCACTTCGAACTCAAGGGCTGGCCAGAGCCCCGCGTGATCGTGCGCTTCTGGATCATCACGGTGATCCTTGTGTTAGTTGGTCTTGCCACATTGAAGTTGAGGTAACAAAGAGTGCTCATCGCTTCCGATCAGTTCCGCATCGTCGTAGGTCTCGGCAAGAGCGGCATGTCTCTGGTTCGCCATCTGGCGAGCCGCGGAGTGCCGTTTGCCGTCGCCGACACGCGTGCGAACCCACCGGAGTTGGCCACTCTGAAAGCGCAGTACCCAAATATCGAGGTTCACTGTGGAGAGCTCGATCCCCAGTTCCTCAGCCGCGCGAGCGAGCTGTTGGTAAGCCCGGGCCTACCGATCAGCATGCCAGCATTGCAGGCAGCCGCTGCTAACGGAGTGAAGCTGTCCGGGGATATCGAGCTGTTCGCGCGCGAAGCCAAGGCGCCAATCGTGGCAATCACCGGGTCTAACGCGAAAAGCACTGTGACGAGTCTGGTCGGCGAGATGGCTGCTGCAGCCGGGCGCAAAGTGGCGGTTGGCGGAAACCTAGGAACGCCGGCCCTGGATCTGCTCAACGACGATGTCGAGCTCTACGTCCTCGAACTGTCGAGCTTCCAGCTGGAAATAACCGATCAGCTGAATGCGGAGGTCGCCACCTGCCTGAACATCAGTGAAGACCACATGGATCGTTATGATGGGCTGCCTGCCTACCATCAGGCTAAACACCGCATTTTTCGGGGTGCTCGGCAGGTTGTAGTTAATCGTGACGACCGCCTTAGTCGCCCGCTGGTTGCCGACGACCTTCCAACTTGGTCATTCGGCCTCGGCAAGCCCGATTTCAAGGGCTTCGGACTGTTCGAAGAAAGCGGGGAGAAGTACCTCGCTTTCCAGTTCGACGCTCTGATGCCGGCTAACCAACTGAAGATGCGCGGGGCTCACAACCAGTCCAATGCGCTGGCCGCCCTGGCGCTCGGGCATGCCGTGGGTCTTCCGTTCGAGCCGATGCTCGCCACTTTGCGTAATTTTGCCGGGCTCGCCCATCGCTGCCAGTGGGTGGGGGAGCGCAAAGGCGTGACCTACTACGACGATTCGAAGGCAACCAACGTCGGAGCTGCCCTTGCAGCAATCGATGGGCTGGGTAGCGATATCACCGGTGAATTGGTGCTCATCGCCGGCGGCGATGGCAAGGGTGCGGATTTCTCAGCCTTGCACAGCCCGGTCTCGCATCAGTGCCGCGCGGTCGTCTTGCTTGGCCGCGATGCCGAGCAACTGGCGGCGGCGCTTGATGGCGCAGCGCCGATCCACCGCGTTCCGACGCTTCAGGACGCTGTTCAGCTGGCAGCCAAACTGGCCCAACCCGGCGATGCGGTATTGCTCTCGCCGGCCTGTGCAAGCCTGGACATGTTCGAGAATTTCGAAGACCGCGGACGTCAGTTCGCCGCTGCGGTGGGGGCGTTGAGCTGATGATCGCTTTCCTGCGCAGCGCACCGTCACCTCTGTTCAGTCGACGCGGCCTCGACCTCGATTTCCCTATGCTCGCCGGCTGTCTGGCGCTGCTAGGCCTCGGATTGGTAATGATCACCTCGGCTTCTTCTGAAGTCGCGGCTGTGAATGCCGATAATCCGATGTACTACATGATCCGCCATCTGATTTACGTCCTGCTCGGTATTGGCGCGGCGGCACTGGTTCTTCTAGTGCCGCTGTCCGTCTGGCAGCGGCTGGACTGGATGCTGCTGATTGCTGCGTTCGTGCTGTTGATTCTGGTGCTGATTCCCGGCATTGGGCGAGAGGTAAACGGTTCGATGCGCTGGATCGGCTTCGGTGCCTTCAACGTACAGCCGTCGGAACTGGCCAAGCTGTTCGTTGTGGTCTATCTCGCCGGTTACCTGGTGCGCCGCCAGCAAGAAGTGCGTGAAAGCCTATGGGGCTTCCTCAAGCCGTTTCTTGTATTGCTTCCAATGGCCATGTTGCTCCTGCTCGAGCCGGACTTCGGTGCGACTGTGGTGATGATGGGCGCGGCAGTTGCCATGCTGTTCCTGGGCGGCGTCGGCCTAGTTCGATTCAGCTTGCTGGTTCTGCTCGCTGTCGGCGCGGTCTTCGTGCTGGTACAGACGCAGGAGTACCGACTGCAGCGGTTGATTACCTTCACCGATCCCTGGGCTGATCAGTACGGCGCCGGCTATCAGTTGACTCAGGCCCTGATCGCTTTTGGGCGTGGTGAATGGCTGGGTGTCGGGCTTGGCAACAGCGTCCAGAAGCAGTTCTACCTGCCTGAAGCGCACACCGATTTCGTGTTTTCCGTGCTCGCCGAAGAGCTGGGCATGGTGGGTGCGCTGCTGACCATCCTTCTATTCGCATTCGTCGGTGTCCGCGCGCTGTACATCGGGCTTGCGGCCGAGCGAGCACGCCAGTTCTTTGCTGCATATATAGCCTGGGGCGTTGCGTTCCTCTGGCTCGGTCAGTTCCTGATCAATGTTGGTGTGAACATCGGACTGTTACCAACCAAAGGCTTGACCTTGCCATTCCTGAGTTATGGCGGCAGTTCGCTGGTGGTGACCTGCGCCAGTATGGCCTTGCTGCTGCGCATCGAGTGGGAAAGCCGCACGGTGCTTGGCAGCGAAGATGCCGAGTTCAGCGAGGACGATTTTGCCGAAACGCCTCTGCCCCAAAGCAAGGGGGTCGTGCATGGCCGGTAACGTCTTGATCATGGCAGGCGGAACCGGGGGGCATGTATTCCCGGCACTGGCCTGCGCGCACGAGTTCCAGAGTCGCGGTTATAGCGTGCACTGGCTGGGTACGCCGCGAGGCATCGAAAATGAGGTGGTTCCTGCCGCTGGATTGCCGCTGCACCTGATTCAGGTGAGCGGGCTGCGCGGTAAAGGTTTCGCTTCCTTGCTGAAGGCTCCGTTCCAGTTGCTGCGCTCGCTGGGTCAGGCCCGCCGGGTGATTCGTACCCTCCAGCCGGTCTGCGTGCTTGGGCTTGGTGGCTATGTGACGGGGCCTGGCGGTCTCGCCGCGAAGCTGGCCGGAACGCCTTTGATCATTCACGAGCAAAACGCTGTCGCTGGGACTGCCAATCGCAGCCTGGTGCCGTTCGCGCAGCGCGTCTGCGAGGCGTTTCCGAATACCTTCGCCGCAAGCGACAAGCGGCGAACCACCGGCAATCCGGTGCGTCATGAGCTGTTTCTCGAAACGCCGAGACAGACCTTGCTTGGCCGCCGCCCCCGGCTGCTGGTATTAGGCGGCAGTCTGGGTGCTGAGCCGCTGAACAAGCTGTTGCCGGAAGCGCTTGGTCAACTGCCTGGCGATCTGCGTCCCGAGGTGTTCCATCAGGCCGGCAAGCAGCACGCCGAAATTACGCGAGAGCGTTATGTGACGGCAGGTGTCGACGCTGAGGTTGCGCCCTTCATCAAGGACATGGCTCGGGCCTATGCCTGGGCCGACCTGGTCATCTGTCGCTCCGGCGCCTTGACGGTGTGCGAGCTGGCGGCTGCCGGCTTGCCTTCGTTTCTAGTGCCGCTGCCCCACGCAATCGACGACCACCAAACCCGTAATGCCGAATATCTGGCGAAGGAAGGCGCAGCCGTTCTTCTCCCTCAAGCAACGACCGATGCTGCAGCGCTGGCCGCGCAGCTGACCGAGGTAATGATGCAGCCGGAAAAACTCAAGGCCATGGGAGCCACGGCACGTCGTCTGGCTCGGCCGGACGCTACCCGAACCGTCGTCGATATCTGTCTGGAGGTGGCCCATGGCTAAATCCCCAGCGGCGGTCAAGGCAGAAGTAAGGCGCATGCGTCGCATACGCCGGATTCACTTCGTCGGAGTGGGTGGCGTTGGCATGTGCGGCATCGCCGAAGTCCTGTTGAACCTCGGCTACGACGTGTCCGGCTCGGATCTCAAAACCTCGGCCAGCACCGAGCGCCTGGAAAATTTCGGCGCACAGATTTACATCGGCCATCAGGCTGGAAACGTCGCCGGGGCGGACGTGCTGGTGGTGTCCAGCGCGGTAAACGCGTCCAACCCGGAGGTCGCGTTTGCCCTCGAGCAGCGGATACCGGTGGTGCCTCGCGCCGAGATGCTTGCCGAACTGATGCGCTACCGTCATGGCATCGCCGTGGCAGGCACTCATGGCAAGACCACCACCACCAGCTTGCTGGCTTCGGTGTTCGCTGCGGGTGGGCTAGATCCAACCTTTGTTATCGGCGGCCGCCTGACTGCAGCCGGCACCAATGCTCAGCTGGGTTCCAGTCGGTATCTGATTGCCGAGGCCGATGAAAGCGACGCCAGCTTCCTGCACCTGCAGCCGATGGTCGCGGTCGTCACCAACATCGACGCCGATCACATGAGCACCTACGGCGGCGATTTCGGCAAGCTGAAGAAGACCTTTGTCGAGTTCTTGCACAACCTGCCGTTCTACGGGCTGGCGGTGCTCTGTGTCGACGATCCGGTCGTGCGCGAAATCATTCCACAGGTAGGGCGCCCGATCACCACCTACGGTATGCATGAAGATGCCGATGTCAGGGCCATCAATGTTCGCCAGGAAGGGATGCGCACCTATTTCACGGTGCTGCGCGATGGCTTCGACGCGCTCGATGTGTCGGTCAACATGCCGGGCAACCATAACGTCCTCAACGCCCTGGCAACAATCGCCATCGCCACCGACGAAGGGATCGACGACGAGGCGATCGTTCTGGGCTTGTCTCAGTTCGGCGGGGTCGGCCGGCGGTTTCAGGTTTACGGAGAACTACCGGTTGAAGACGGCAGCGTGATGCTCGTTGACGACTACGGTCATCACCCGCGTGAAGTGGCCGCTGTGATCCAGGCTGTCCGAGGGGGGTGGCCCGATCGCCGCTTGGTCATGGTCTATCAACCCCATCGGTTCAGCCGAACCCGTGATCTGTACGACGACTTCGTACAGGTGCTGAACGATGCGAATGTTTTGCTCTTGATGGAAGTGTATCCAGCCGGCGAGGAGCCCATTCCAGGTGCTGACAGCCGCCATCTTTGCCACAGCATCCGTCAACGCGGCCAGCTCGACCCGATCTATATCGACCGCGGCGTCGATTTGGCTCCGCTGGTCAAACCCCTGCTACGACCGGGCGACATCCTGCTTTGTCAG
>TARA_R110002095_G_scaffold1076_3_pt1 | contig 13721 bp, 8 predicted proteins | sample TARA_R110002095 | Tara Oceans TARA_R110002095 (sample SAMEA4397255) | marine metagenome | biome: Polar Biome; feature: [SRF] surface water layer (ENVO:00010504); material: water (ENVO:00002006), including particulate matter (ENVO:01000060) such as... | depth 5 m | reverse complement strand
TCAGAAGCATCAAATAGAACTGTAACCGTCGCACCATTGGCTGCACCATCCACTTCCCGTTCCATACGGACTATTGAATATCGATGGAGTCCGTTTCTCAGAGGGCTTAGTGTATCAGTTCAGTCGCGTACCAACCAGCGATTTCGCGTTCTCATTATATTTTTGAGAAAGCTGGATGATTTCTTCGCGGATCTGAAAATAGGCTTCAATCACATCGGAGTCCCATTGGAATCCTTTACCCTCTCTGAATATGATTTCGAGTTTTTCCAAAGGCATTCCGTTCCGATAAGGACGGTTACTCCCCATGGCATCATAAGCGTCTGCCACAGCAATAATGCGTGCCATCAGGGGGATCTCATTTCCTTTTAACCTGTCCGGATAACCGTGCCCGTCAATTTGCTCATGATGATTGCGAACCCCCGGTAAGATATTCTGCAATTTTTTGATTCCGGAAAGGATTTTATATCCGATCATGGGGTGCTTCTGAATCTGGGCAAATTCTTCGTCAGTCAGTTTGCCTTCCTTCCGTAAAATTCCGTCATCAACTCCAATTTTTCCAATATCATGCAGCAGGCCTGACAGATAAATCTCCTGTAGAAACTCTCCTGAATACCCCAATTGTTTGGCCAGTTGTTGTGCAATTAACGCTACCCGCTCACTATGACCTCTCGTGTAGGGATCTTTGGCGTCGAGCGTCGAGATAAAGGACTTCACAAAGCTCAACATCAATTCTTCCTGTTGAGCATAGAGGTCAATGTTTCGCAGGTGGGTACCCAGAAACGATGCGACGGAATTTAAAAGGCTGGCCTGAATCGTCCCATATTCTTCACTTTTTAACAGGTTGCAGCTCAGAATCCACCCAAAGGAATTGGCCCCGTCAGATATCGGAACGAGCACCAGATTATGTAAGTCAGGAAATTCCAGTGACAGCAGGGAGCTTTCCACCTGATTAATTACCAGTGGCTGGTTCCAGTGATAACCGTCAAACTGTGCAACCAGTCGCGCCAGATTCAACTCGTCAAATCCGGTTTTACTGTCTGTGATAAACTGGGATGTATTATCCTGGCCTTCAAACCAGATGATATTGGTCTCAGCCTCAATCAGTGTTCCAATTCGTTCCAGGCACAGTTGCCCCAGCTGCTCCGGGCTCTCAGAGATCTTTAAGTGTTGTGCAACTTCATGCAACAGACTGATTTCTTCGAAAGTTTCGTCCAGACACTCTGACAGATTATCGACTTCTTCATTCAAAAGAACCAACTGCTGCTCCTCTTCAAGATGAAGCACGGCAAGGCTCAATAAAGCATGCAGCGATTTAATATCCAGAATTCTCTGCTGTTCAAGCCAGGCATTCAATGCTTCAGCAGGCCACTTTCGATCCACTGCCGCCAATACGATTTCAGTCAGTTTTCGCTTCTCTCTGGAAAAAACAAAACCGGCGGCTGAGACTTTGTAATCTTCATCAGAGACAAGCGGGAACATAAAATGAATGATCCCATGGGTACTTTCGATGAGTGTGAGGCCATTCACATTTTGAATTTCATTCAGTACGGCGGCAGGAAAAAACGGGAGCGATTGTTCATTTGATTTGTCCAGAATGAGTCCGTTTGTCGAATCAAAAACGAACATCGACAGGCCGGTGAGTTCCGAAATCCGCTTCATATGGCTGATCGCAAGATCGATCTTTGCTTCTTTTTGCAAATCTCGATCCCAGTCACCACCACGTTTGCTGAAATTCGACAACTTCTTCAAGGATTCCGTTGTTCCTAAAACCATAACACTACTCTCTACTTTCTAAAGGATTTTTCCCTAATAAAAAGTTAGTTCGTAGTCTGAGGCTCGCAAACAGGAATTAATAAACAGGGCCCGATTGGCGTATCTGCAGTGAAAACGAGGCCTTTTTCGGAGAACCGAGCTGAAAACCGCTGGTGCATCCGTGCCTCTTAAGCAACAGTGAACAATGGAAGTTAAATCAGGAATGAAATCAGAATTTCCCACTTTTCGATGGCAATTCATCAGATCATCGAGCAAGACCTGAAACTGATAACCAATCACCTGATATACACTTATAACACATCCACAAATCGCGGTGCATGACGAAATTCTCAGGCACGGTTTCGAGAACATGTTCACCATTGAGGCTGCATTTCAGATGACGCTCCTGTCACTGATCGTCAGGTATTAGCGGTTGGAAAAGGTGTATCGAATATAGGCCCTGAACGGCAAAATGATTACGTGAAACACGATTATTTAAGCAACCATGTTTCCCTTTGTCATCGAAGGAGGAAAAAGAGCGAAAGCGCAGGGGGGAGATTTTGTGATTGCCGCCAACATCAAGTATCAGAATCGGTCTTACGATATCTGGCACTCACCTGATTTAACTGCTGTCTTTCTTTTGGCGTGAGCGACTCCAGACCGAATTCGTGAACTTTATGTAATAACAAATCCAGCTGTTTTTCAGCGTCCCGATTCTTTTCCCGCTCGCGTAATTGCTTCTGGAGTTTCCGCTTTTCCCGCCATTGCTGAAAAAATCCGGCCTGCTTCTCCACAAGTTGGCCACTTGATCGCTCCAGGCTTGTGTACCCTTGGGAAAAGTCGTAACCGAATATGGAATCATCAAACGAGTCGTCTCTGGAAACGGTCGTAAACTCCAGCAAATTAAGCATTAACAACAATGCACTGAAAAAAACCACCCACACGCTGGTTGTGCACAGTCCGATGATCATTCCGAGGCCGCCCACCCAGAAGCCCACGTTGACCAAAATCATGTGCACGACAGTTTCATCAAAACGTCGTGACAGAATGATCTGCAGCACTTTTCCCCCATCCAGAGGCAGAACGGGAATCAAATTGATCAGTAACAGCAGCCAATTTATACTGAAGACCAGCAGAAGAATCGCCTGACCAAGATGATTGCTCAAATCAACGGCAGGCAATTTGATTGGATTTAAAGATTCCGCAAGATGACCAGACCAGAGTACGGCGGGAAGCGTGATCGCACAGAGCAGCAGGTTAACAACCGGACCTCCCAGAATTGTCACGATCCGGGCAGAAACAGTACGCCCCGGATTACAGGGAACCAGTCCTCCCAGAGGCCATAACACAATCTGATCTGCTTCTCCACCACTCATACGACAGGCCACAACGTGCCCCATCTCATGCAGAAAAACACTTAAAAACAGGATGCTGAATAATGTGACTCCGAGTCCTAATGAGTAATGAGCCCAGAAAACCAGCAGTAATACGGGCAGAAAGACACTGACACGAACCTGAGTCAGGAACCAGGTTCCAATCGGAAATGACCAGTGCAGTGGGTTCGAACGACTCATCTTACGAAGACCTGAAGAATAAATTCACTGAAAAACCAGAGGGTTCGCTGCATTTAAGACTGGTTCAGAAAACCAAACCACTCTTCCAACACACGGCGTCCTGCTCATACCAATATGTTATACACCGAATTAACCCTTGGCAATTCCGCTCTTTTTAATAAATAAATCATAAACGATTCCGCAGTCTAAAGCATCCCCAAAAGTTTTTTCTCACCGATTCCTGCCGCAATTTTCGTCAGTCTTTCCCACTCTGGATCTCCGGTCTGATGAATGCCATTCGTGGAAATCGCCAGGACACCAACTACCTGATTCCCTTCAAAGATGGGCACCGCATAGGATTGCTGTGCTTCAAATTTGCGTAGCCACTCAGAGGACCCCTCAAGACCGGATTCCTTCCCCTGCAAAGTTCCAATTGCCGGAATTCGTTCCACCACGGCCTTTACAATTCCTAATCCTGTATTCTCTAACGAGACCTCCTGGGTAAATTCGGCAAATTGCCTACGTATTTGTTCATCCATTTGGGGAACTGCACGAAAACCTAGCTGGATCAGTCTGCCTTTTCCGCAACGCCATAAACCAACGGCCCTCCCCCCCAGATCTACCAGTATCCGGTCTAAAACAGGGGATACGGTTTTTTCTTCCCCCAAACTGGCTTCCATTAATGCCAGAATCTCATCGATCTGCTGTTGCATCGTTTTTCTGCTCCTCCCAAAATCTCAGCTCAGACTGATTCGAATTTGATCAGCCCTGGAATTTTTTTTGTAATTCGGCATTTTCAGTCAGCGCAGCCCGCAAGGAATGTTTTCTTTGACCAAAGAAGCCATGTACTCTAATAGATAATCCTTGATGGAAAGGTTCTCTGCCGTATACAATAGGTTTAGATGTCTGTTTTCGAAATCGTGATCTGGAAATACATTTCTGTGTATCATCCTGATCATATAATTACGATCTCGATAATCCAATCTAACTCGCTTACGCTGAGTCAAACATTCAATTCCCCTGACAATTATAATATATCGGACTACTGAATATGGATCTTCCAACTTGCCCGTCTTGTGGCGCATCGGTTCTGGACGAAGATGCCACAGAATGCCCTTTTTGCAGTGCATCGATGTCTGCGACTTCGTCCCGCAAATCTGCCGCAGGAAAAACCAGTGGTACGAAACAGCCAGTGCCAACACCAACAGAACAGAAAAAACCGACGGTCACCCGCAACAGGCGTGAGACGATCTCCGATGATGATCCCTTCGAACTTGAACGGCAACAACAGACCTCAAAAGTAATTCCTTTATTAAGGAAACCCGAAAAAGGAAAAATGTTTCGTGTTGTGTGTCCCATGTGTGATACAGCCGGTTTTGCTGCTTCAAAAGTGGTAGGGAAAGAAGTGAAATGTCGCAATCCGGAATGTCTGGCCCCCGTATTTCTGGTCACTGACCCGGATGCCCAGGATCGAAAAACAACGGAACAGGAAAAACCCAAAGTTCAGAAAAATTCGAGACTGCCGTTGATTGCATTCACGCTGCTGATCGCTGCCTCGCTGGGGGGTGCTTATTTCTTCTTTACTGATGTGGATGACGGTTCCGAATTAAATAAACCTTTTGATTCACTGGCAATAGAGCAGGCAGCAAAAAACTCATTTAAGTCTGGTGAAGCCAAAACAACCAACAATCCGCTGGAAAACAACGTTAAAAACAGTCAGCCGGTCACCGGCAAAGGTAATCCCGCTGCTTTGTCACCTGCATTGGTTCAGAAAGAAGCGCTGGACAGTATTGTGGATCTTTCCCGATCCAGGGAAAACCGCAGTAAACCGTTCAGCCGGCGCCTCGCCGCGGAAGCCTACGCGGTTGCAGGAGATATTAACTCTTCTCAGGAACAGATCAAGCGGATTGATGAAGTCAGTCCCCCTTTGCCGTTTTACAAAATTTTTCCTTTAGTGGAAATTGGCTGGATTCAATTAAAAGAAAAAGATGAGTCTGGTTTGAAGCAGACGCTGGACCAGACGGAACAAATCGCTAAGCAGATTCCCGCATTTGGCGGAAGGGACTCTCTGGATCTGGTAGCTCGTCTGGCAGCATTCTGGGTTGCCACGGGTAAAGAAGAGGCGGCTGTGGAACTGATTAAAAAATATCAGGAAGAAAACAGCCTGGCACAGTTATCTGCTTACCTGCAGATTGCACATGAAACAAATCAATATAATTTTGATTCTCTGGTTGACCTGCACCAGCGCTGGGAATCTCCTCAGTGGGTTGCAACAACGCTGATTCTGATTGCGCGGGGTTATCCACAGGAGGCTTTAAACTGGGCGGCATCCGCTCCCGAATCAATGAGCCGAACGGAAGCGGTAACGCAATGGGCGTTATCACAGGTAGCGCATGCTGTGAAAGCAAAACAGAAACCGGAAACCTCGCTCATTCAGCCTGTAGAAACGAAGCTGTCTGCAATGGGAAACGCATTCGTATATGCACGTTGTGCCAGAAAACTGGTTTTGCTTAAACAGCCAGAGGCAGCCCGTGTGTTCCTGACAAAATCAAAATCGTTTTTGTCAAACACATCCGTTCCGGCTCCCATTACACTGGGAGATATCAAATCCGTAAACGAGATGACGCTCCCCTCTGCCAGCCCCCTGGAAATGCTGGCTCAAACCTATCTGCAAATTGCCTGCACGGAATCCGAACTGGGTCAAAATGCTGACGCTGTAAAATTTCTGAAGGATGCGGTGCAATCAATACGGGCTAGCGCGCCCAGCATCGCCGCAACACAAGATAAAATTAATGAATCGTCTAATTTCAGTTTCCAGGACCAGTTCAAGGATGCCCTTAATCTTGATACAGCTGATCGTGTCAGAAGAGGAGTCAATAACTACCGAAAACAATTACGCAACCTGAAGTCCGCCGCAGACAACAGGCAGATTCTGTTGGTCAAACTGCTTTCTCAGGCATCTCAGTCTCAATTAGCGGCTGAAACATGGAAGCTCGTTCTGGAAAGTCAGGGGGCTGCAGATGGTAATTTGAAAGATTCACTTTTGGAAACCAGTTTGCCGGCTGTCATGCTGCAGGCATCGGATCAGAAAAATAATGAGTTGAATTCACAGATCAAACAAACATTAAAAGATAAAATTCCGGAATTATCAAAAGAGGACAAACTAATTCACCTGACAACCTCTCTGGTAAAAAATGGCAAACCAGAGCAGGCTGCTCATGAAATAAATCAGTCCGATCTTAAAAAATCCTGGAAAGCGCAGCTTTCTCTGAAACTGCTGTCATCGATGACGATTCAATCCAAGTTTGATCAGGCAATCCAGTTTGTCACCGCGATCAAAGATCCTGTTTTGCGGGAAGATATGCTGAATACGATTGGTGCAGACGCAGCGACCCAGGGGAAAATCTCGCTGGTAAAGAATATTCTCGACAGCGGTCCCTATACGCCTTCTGAAAGGATTTCAGGTTACCTGGGATTGATTTGTGGAATTCAGGCTTCCTCAAATGAGCAGCCCGGTACAACTGCCCCGCAGGAACAATCGAAAAACCTGTAAGTGTTGATTCATATCGATTCCTTTGTCATTTCTGCTCCGGTTTCCTTTTTTTTCTGCTTGCTGCGTAACATCATTAATTATTACCAGGAAGTTCCGCCGAATTTTTATATTGGACAGACTTAAAACTCCTGACCAAATAGAACGCACGTACACATTTCTTTCTGCTCTCAATTCACCGGATACACCTGACATCAATCCCAACGATTTCGGACTTTAGCTATTTCTTCGACCAGAGTTCCCTATTCATTACTTTTGGTATAAACTAACATCCGCAAGTTGTGGTTTTCGAACTCTGGTAATCAGCCCAAATTAAAAATCGTTTCAGAATCACTCAATCATTACTTAGATCACCAATGATCCCCAGAAATACATCATGGAGGAAATGTATGAGCCGCATTGCTCATCTTGCTTTAATCCTGTCGATCGGAATCTCTCTCCCCAAAACAGTGACAGCTGAAGATTCCAAGGCACCCAATATCTCTTTAGTTCAGATCAATGCCGAGGGTATGATTGCTGATCTGAAGTATCTGGTTCTGGACCTTGCCGATGATAAAAAAGCGTGGAGTAATCTTGATGACTTGCTCCCCACGTTCCTCGAAGGGATCGATAAACAGCGCCCGATGAGAGTCGATATTCTGCTTGGTGAAAACCAGCAGGAACGTTATCGGTTAATCCTCCCCATCAGCGATCTGGGGATGTTTCGAGAAGCATTGGAAGTTTTCGAAATTACGGTAAAAAAACAGAGAAATGGTCCCTATCTGTTAGGTAACCTTTTTCAAGGGTTTATGAACTACCTGCAGGACTCAAAGTATGTCATCATTTCTGAAAAACTGAGTGAAGTCGAAGAGATTAAAGATCCGCTCAAACGGGTTCAGGAACTTTTGAATCAGAAATACGATTTCAGCGCGCTGATCACCAACGAAAAAGAAGGTGTTGATGCACGCAAAAAATCGATGGAGAATACCCGCAAACAGTTACTTGCTGCGGTCAAGAAAAAACCGGATGAAACGGAAAATGCGTATCAACTCAGAAAACTTGCCTTCACGCACCAGATGGATGAACTGCAGCGATTGTTTGCCGAGTCGCAAAAAATGGTCATCGGCTGGACAACAGATGCCACAGCGAATGAAGGGCGGCTTGAATTTACGCTCAAAGCCATTGAAGGCACCTCTCTCGAAAACAGTATTAAGCAGTTTGCCGCCAAACCAAGTTATTTTGCAAATGTTCCGGTTAAACAAGATGGAATTCTGAATGGCAGAATTAATCATCCTGTGGATGAAATGCGAAAAGCAAATTTCGCCGCTTTCTACAAACTGCTCCTGCCTTCGTTAAAAGAACGCATCGCGAATAACAAGAAGCTGACCAGGGAACAGATCGCTGCCGGCACCAAAGTCACCGAACTGATCATTCAGATGCTTGAGGCAGGAACCGAATCTTCTCTGATTGATGGTTTTATTGATTCAAATCCTGTGGCAGATAATAAATATATCATGTTAGGCGGAATCTGGTCAAAAGATGGTGCCAAGCTCAGAGAACTAGTGGAACTGCTTCCCAAAATGCTGATCGGACAAACGGTTGAACTCGATGTCGTGAAAGAAGATGGCCTGAATATTCATAAAATCAATATCAGGGAACAGCAACAGGCTGGTTTTTATGAACTTTTCGGAGCAGGGGAAGCTTTATATGTTGGAAGTACTCCCGAGGCGCTCTGGATGGCTGCTGGGCCTGACGCAATCCAGCGGATCAAAGCAGCTGTCAAAAAGGTCTCTGAAGCCCCTCCCGAAAAAATCAGCCCGAATGTGATTGAGCTGAATTTCAAATCGCTTCCCTGGCTCAAACTGATGGACAGGCTACGGGAATCGAAAGGGAATCAGGAACTTCGTGACCTGGCATTAAAATCTCTCACCCCTACCGATGACACTTTCACATTTGTCATGAAGAGAGAGGGAGATTCCATTGATGGAAAGGCAAAGCTGGACAAAGGGATTTTGAGATTTATCGGCAACATCATAGCCAAGTTTTCAAAAGAAACCCTGTAAGCCATTTCCGATATCTGAAACAGCAAAACCGCACAGACTTCAGTCTGTGCGGTTTTTTGTTATTCCAATGAACCAATGCTGTTCGTCTGAGATCAGTTGCTTCCGATCTCAAACAGTCAGGTGGACCTGCCAGACCTGCCGTTTGTCGCGAGAGCTAACTTAATCCCATTCTTCCATCAGTTCCTGTAATTGTTCTTCTTCGGTTTGATCCAGAGAAAGATCCGACAGTTGATCTTCCACGCAACTGGAATGACTCCCGTTCTCTGAGCGATGCTCGATGGTCTGCTCCTCAGCGATCGAAGTCGCCATCCTGGGAACGGAAGCAGTCGCTGATCTCTTGGAAGAATTGGGGGTACTCGTCGGTCTGGTATAATCAGGTTGAGCAAATTTTCGTACTTTGTCCAGAAACTCTGACTTCGAAAAACTGGTTTTGATGATGTAGTCATTTGCACCGCCCTGAATGGCAGCGATGACCGTTTCCTTGCTCGCATCTGACGTCAACATGATGATCTTCGTCTGACTGAGCAATGGATGAGAACGAAACGCCTTCAATGTCTGCAACCCATTCCAGACAGCCATCTGTACATCCACAATGGCGATATCCGGAGGGTATTCTAATGCTTTATGAAATCCCTGTGATCCGTCACTGGCAACAGAAACAATGTACTCTCTACGCAAAAATGAAACCATCAGATTCCGAAAGAGTGGATCATCGTCAATAACCAGTACGCGTGCATTTGATTTATCTGATGCTTGTAGCATGAAAGGAGCCTACTATTAATAAGATCGCAACTTAAGATTTACTGGAAGTATGAATGGAATCAAAGACTTCATTTAAAACAAGCAACATCTCCTGGGAGCGATTGTCCAATCCGATTTTTTCAGGCATCTTATATTTCTTCTCAGTTTGTGATAATTCCATCTCCGATTCCACTAATAGCTCTGCATTGCTCATAGCAAGTTCTCTCAACTATTCTGATTATCCCGTGTTATTAAGAACCAATTCACCAGCTCAGCCAGCGATGTCCGTTGCTAAAAAATAGGTCCACTTTGATCACAAGGCCGATCTTTCTCGAAAAAATGGCGCAGAAAAAGATCGCTTAACTTAAGAATTCCACCCAGCCAGCAAAATCCGAACACGTGTCAAACTCGCAAAATTGCCGGTGTAATCGGCATTGACGAAACTACTTGCTGTCAAATTTAATCGTTCCATCCCAATCAACGGGCGCGACCCTGTTCGTTCGGGCAATTTGCAATGCAAGGAAATCCTGTGCACGGTCGGAAGGGGGAATCGCATGCAGCAATCGAAAAGATTCTTCCCATTGTCCCCGGATAAAATAATCAACGGCTGTTTCGTAACACGCAACTTGTTCGTTAGAGAGTGTTTCTGATTGTGATTCCGGTGGAAGAAGCTCACTGACGGTAACCGGTTTTTCCATCCCGTAAGGCAGGATTTGAGCCAGTTTACGAACCCGGGCCTCCTGGCGATCCATCTTATTTCTCACAATCTGCGCGGTCGCTTCATCCATCAGAACCGGAACTCGCAGATGCTTCGTTAATCCCTCCAGGCGACTGGCCAGATTCACGACTGGCCCGAACACAGTTACCTTGACCTGGTCGCTCGTGCCAATTTTACCGGCCACCGCTCTCCCGTGTGCGATACCGATCCCCATCCGAAAATCGGAGAGCGGATGATCCGTTTGCAATTTGATCTGCTCGAAGGCAGCACGTATAGCCAATGCAGCGCGACACGCATCCAGGGGTGCCAATTCGGAAGAGAAGGGCCACCCCCAGAATCCTAATGCAGCATCGCCTTGAAAATCGCCAGTCACACCTCCAAATTCAAGGATATGTGACGTCATGATTCCCAAAGCCTGGCTGACTCGGTCCAGTAAGCCGATTAAATCGCCTGATGAATCTTCTGCATGCTGGCTGAACCCTCTCAAGTCACAAAATAAAACGGTGACATCACATTCCCTGGGTTCCAGGATCTCCGTATTCAGATTATCCCCAATCGCTGCCAGAATCGGAGGCGCAAAAAATTGCCTGAGGCCGGCCTGTTGCCGCTCCAGTTGATTCAGACGCCTTACCGATTTCACAATTGAAGCAACCAGTTCTGTAAATTTCACATCCGCTTGCAGATCGATTCCCCCCGCCCCCTGCGGGACAGTCACCTGATAAGGATGATTCAGTTCCCCTGCTACGTACAGTCCCCACCTGGCAGAATCTCCATCCTCGATCGGAGTACAAAAAGCCCAGTCAAATTCGGCGACCGCTGTATAGTCTTCCTGAGGCTGTACTTCATCCTTGGCTGCCCAGACGTGCAACACGGTCCGTCTGCTTTTTTTCACCGCTTCCAGAACCAGTCGCCCACTCGGACGAAACCCGCCTTGGGTCTGGCGTCTGCGTTCCCAGAATGGTACTTCAACCCGGTCTTCATCGGTCAAACGGACCACGGCCACGGCGTCTGCATGTTTCACCCCGGACAATAACATGGTCACGAGACGATGAAACAGATCCGTATCATTCCTCGCATCCAGAATCAATTCCGGTAAATGTGCCAACACATCGATTCTCTGGTCGGCGTCGCGATACCTGACCTTTAACAACTCGTTCGGTTTGAAAGTTACTTCTTCCAACGGTGATTCGCGAGGCGATGAAAAGCTGGAAAGTGATTCAACCAGTTGAAATGTTGTTGAACCAATGACGAACGCGTTTCCCGGTTCAAGCAGGAATTCATCCCGTTCAACACCGGCTAAAAAGAGATGGTTCTCAGCCGCAGGCAATTTCTTAACGGAAACCTGCTTCTGCTGTACCGTTAAAACCGCGTGTTTTCGTGAAATTCGATCATCCCAGGGAACCGGAAGATCCACATCAGGCGACCTTCCTAAAATGAGTTCCTGACCATTCTGCAGACTGATTCGACGGGAGTTCTGCGGTTTGGTTCCGTATATCATTAATTCCAACAAGAAAAATCTCCCACTTTTAAGACAGCTGCCGTTTCATATCTCTCATTGATTCTCAGATTCACCTGCTGCAGTCGATCCGTGATCCGCACGTTTTTCAGACTGATGTCGAGACCAGTCCCAGACACGTCGTTCCGTCAAAACCTTCATCACAAAATACCAGACAGTAAATATCAAAAAGCAAGTCGTGACCAACACGATCAAACCATATTGGATGAGCCAGTCCTGCAATTCCTCAACAGGTCGCAGCGCCATACTGCGTCGCTCCTGAACAACGGCGGTCCAGCCGGTCGTACCGATCGGAGAAAAAGCAGCCAGCCAGACATTGTCCTGATCTTTATCAGAGAGTACCGCTTCAACAGGATCATGATAATCGTTCAAAACAGCCGACAAAAGCCCCTGCGGATTCTTCTTCTCTGCCAGCTTGAAGGACTGCAACTGAGCAAAATGCAGATCTGTCAGTACCAGTCGATCCACTTCTTCCCGGCTCATTTTCCGTAAATTATCTGCCGTCATACCTGGATGGGCCAGCACTTTCCCGTCCCGGTTGTCGATCAACGCAATCTTGCGATCTCCGATTTTTTCAGAACCCCCTCGGATACTTTCGTCATACCCCTTCAGTAACTGATCCAGATGAGTCGTCCTGGCTAAGACCCCGAGGACTTCCGTTTCTTCCAAATTCCAGATCGGCACCACCACAGCCACCATCCACTGATGAGTCGCGTCACTCTTAAAGGCCTGACAAATATAAGGCCTGGTGAGTGGCTTGATTCCTTCAGGAGCCTGGCCTTTTTCATACTCCAGACCATGAGCATGAAAATAATCGCGGTACGAAAAATCCTGCCCGATCGTAGGCCCGGGTGGGTCACGCCAGATTTGTGTCCCCTTGGCATCGGTGATGAACCAACTTGTATCCTTTTCCCGTTTTAGTACTGACCGTTTCTCGTCAACAATTTCTTTCTCCTGCTTCAGATATCCAAACACCGCAGGGTAATCTTCCATTGTTTCCAGATTGGTTCGCAGAAACGTTCTGGATGCGAGATCTTTGAGTTGATCCAGACGATCCTCAAGTTCATGCTCCACATTTTGCGACAATAAACTGGCTGAAATTGAGTCGCTTTTTAAAGCCCGTTCCGTCAGATTTTCCCGAACTTTATGAACCATCTGATTGACGGCAGCAGCCGCCACAGGAATTAAACCTAAGATCAACAGGAGCGGACCAATAATCCCGATTGCAATCAGTGGTCTTCTGGCCCGCTGCTGTTCTCTCTGCTGCAGACTTGACAGCACGGCCTGCGCATTGGGAAAGCGTTTTTGAGGATCTGCTTCCAGACAACGATCAACAATTTCAGACAGACGTCGGTCCACCCCGGAAACTTTGCGATGCTCCGCAGGCCGCGGTGAGGTTCGGATCAAGTCCCGATATGCCTTCAGTTTCTCTTCGAGTGAGTTTAAGTTACGAATGAACAGCTCATTTTCCGCAGAACGAAAAGGCGCCTTGCCGCACAGCATGTGATACAGCAAAGCCCCCAGGGCATAAACGTCCCAGCGTGAATCCGGCACCGCCTGGAGATCGGCCTGTTCAGGGGCCATATAATACAATGTTCCCAAAGAGGGGCTTTGCTCGCTGGAAAGCCGGGACTGGCCGAAATCACACAATCTCGGCTCAAAATTGGAGTCGAGCAGAATATTGGCAGGTTTTAAATCGCAATGTAATATGCCACGACCATGCGCGTGGATCAGTGCCAGCAATACTGTTTTAGCAATCCGCACTGCTTCAGCGACGGGAAGGGGCCCTGCTTCCAGAAATGAGGAAAGCGAACCATTCTCAAGGTATTCCATCATGTAGTAGGGGGGA
>TARA_R110002095_G_scaffold82201_5_pt1 | contig 13893 bp, 16 predicted proteins | sample TARA_R110002095 | Tara Oceans TARA_R110002095 (sample SAMEA4397255) | marine metagenome | biome: Polar Biome; feature: [SRF] surface water layer (ENVO:00010504); material: water (ENVO:00002006), including particulate matter (ENVO:01000060) such as... | depth 5 m | reverse complement strand
AGATGTCCGGTTGCGAGCCGGTACTTGTCATCCAGGCGGATCTCGGCCAGTGACATGTGGCGCTCCTGTTTGTTTTTATCGGAGTCTGGACGACGCTTTACGTCGTCCGCCTAACAAGGTCGTGGGTAGCTGCACGGTAAGCCGTCCCACGCCAGCGACCGGCAGGGGATCACCCCACCGTTGCGCGTTGGATAAATTCTGGCTGTGACAAGGAGAGATTTTCTTTCTACTTTTGCGGTGTAAGCGCTATCGCGTGCATGATTCATCCACTAACAACAACAAAATGAGAACAACCATGCAGACGCCTCTGAGCAGCATCGACCGCAAGATTTTGCTGCTGCTGCAACACAACGCTGACCTCTCCGCCGCCGAGGTCGCGGAAAAGGTCGAGCTGTCGCAATCACCCTGCTGGCGACGCATCCACCGCATGCAGGAAGAAGGACTGATCGAGCGCAAGGTCGCTCTGCTCAACCCCAAGAAGCTCGGGCTGAACATGACGGTGTTCGTCAACATCAAGCTGTCCGCTCACGGGCGCAGCAACCTCGACGAATTCGAGCGCGCCGTGGTGGGTTATCCCGAAGTGCTGGAATGCCACACCATGGCCGGCGAATCGGATTACCTGCTCAAGGTGGTGGCCAAGGACATCGACAGCTACGAGCGCTTCCTGCGCGACCAACTCTTGCAGCGCCCGCATGTGCAGGAAGCGCACTCGCATATCGCCATGAGTGAGGTGAAGCGGACCACGGAATTGCCGCTGGATTGATGGCATTGCGCCTTTGCGAAAGCAGACGAGCTAGCCGTGCCGCTTGGCTGTTCACCTTGTAACAAAAATCGGGGGCTAAGAACGACCGGCTACAAGCCCTGCTCTATGTTCCGAACCCCTTAACTCATGTCGGCCGGCGCATAACGCCACTGCAATCCGGCGGCCGAAACATTGCCGCTGATAAATAAGCAGAAATAAAGCTTAAGCGCGCGCTCTGCGCGTCGATATATCGATAACAGCGACTGTGCTCAGCGCCGCTATCGAGAACACCGCATATATACCCCCTTATTGGCAGCCATCGCAGCCAGGAGTTAAGGAATGTTCGCCAATATCAGGATCGGTCAACGCATTGCGATCAGCTTTGTGCTGTTGCTGACAATCACGGTCGCCACGCTCGTCGCCCTGTTCTTCACGCGATTCGAGAGCCTTCTGGTTGATTCTGAGCGCCGCGAGTTACGTGGCGTCTACGACGATGTCAGCAATGCAATCGCATCAGAAAGCCTTGCAGCCGAGCGTCTCTCCGCGCTGGTGGCCAGCATTCCTGACGTGCAAAAAGCGATGGCCGAGAATGATCGAGACCGTCTGTCAGATCTATTCGTGACCAACTACAAGACATTGGCGAGCCAATACGGCCTGGACCAGTTTCAATTTCATAAGGCGCCAGCGACTTCTTTCCTCAGAGTTCACAAGCCGGAAAAGTTCGGTGACGATCTAACCGCCATTCGCAATACGATCATTGAAACCAACACCAGGCGTACCCCCGTCCGCGGTGTAGAGTCCGGCGTGGCTGGGCTTGGCATTCGCGGCCTGGTACCCATCAACCACAACGGCAGCCCTGTGGGCTCGGTGGAGTTTGGCCTATCGTTTGGGCAGGCGTTCTTCGATACATTCAAGGCCCGACAGGGCGTTGACGTAGGGCTGCTGCTTCGCAAGGAATACGGCGGATTCGAACCATTCGCGACTACATTCGATAGCAAAGGCCTTATTAGCAAAAGCCAGCTTGAACAGGCTTTCAGCGGGCAGGACGTTGTCTTCCGTGCGCAAGCAGACGGCAAGCCTGTGGCGGTTCTGGTCTCAGTCGTCAATGACTTTTCTGGAAAGCCCATCGGCGTACTCGAGGTTGCCATGGACCGCACCCGCTATGCTGACGCGCTGGCTGACATTCGAAATACCGCGCTGATCATCGCAGGCGTTGCAATCGCCCTCGGCCTGCTGATCGCCGCGCTCCTGGCGCGCAGTATCGTGCGGCCCATCCGCGTCGCGGCCGAGGCCATGCACGACATCGCGGCTGGCGAAGGGGACCTCACCCGCCGGTTGGAAGCAAACGGGCGCAACGAAGTTGCGGACCTTGCCAGGGCATTCAACCAATTCGCCGACAAAGTGCGCCGACTGGTCAGTGAAGTGGCTGGGTCTACCGCCCAAGTAGCAGCTTCTGCCGAAGAAATGTCCGCGATCACCGATGGGTTCAACCGAGACGTCAGCCGTCAGCGCGATGAGATCGAGCAGGTTGCAACGGCCATGAACGAAATGACCGCCACCGTGCAGGACGTCGCACGCAACGCCGCCCAGGCTGCGGAGTCAGCAAAATCGGCCGACCTTGAAGCCCAGCAGGGTCAACTTGTCGTTCATCAAACCGTCAGCTCCATCGAAGGCGTTTCGGCGGAAGTGGCCCGTACCGCGTCCGCCATTCAGCGTTTGGAAACTGACAGCCAAAGCATCAGCAAGGTATTGGAAGTGATCCGCGGCGTGGCTGAGCAGACCAACCTGCTGGCACTGAACGCTGCCATTGAGGCCGCCCGCGCTGGTGAGCAAGGGCGCGGCTTTGCAGTGGTTGCCGACGAAGTGCGTACGCTTGCCTCTCGCACGCAGCAATCGACAATTGAAATTCAACAGGTAATCGAGCAGCTGCAGTCAGGTGCACGCGACGCCGCTGATGTGATGAACCAAGGGCGCGAGCAGGTCGATAACAGCGTGATGCAGGCCCAACAGGCCGGGACGTCGCTGCTGCGTATCACGAATGCGGTCACCAGCATCAGTGACATGAATGTCCAGATCGCAAGCGCTGCCGAGCAGCAAAGTGCTGTGTCAGACGAAATCAGCAAAAACGTCGTTAACATCAACCACATCGCCGACCGTGTTACCGAGTCTGCGGGCCAGACCGCCCAAGCGAGTAGCCAACTCGCTCATTTGGCATCTGATCTGCAAACCCTGGTGGGGCAGTTCAAGTACTAGTGCGTAAGGGACTGAAGCAGCGTGGGTGGTCGCCCCCGCTTCAGTCTGGTCCGATCAACCGCATGGAACGCTTCGCTTAACACGTCCATGCGTTTGACCGAATGAAACGGGTCTGCACGTACGACGCAGTAAAGGGACTGGCAAACGCTAGGAGGTTGGTGAACAGCGGACTCCAAGCCTCGCTTGCAACCCGTACGTAGGGTGCTTATCGCTGTTGCCCCACCACAGCAAGATACGGATGCTCGATTGTCCAGCACTGCATTGAATAACCTAGTTATTTCGGTATCCCGCGCACCTGCTCGCCGGCCTCTATCTGATGCTGTTCGAACCATCCCTGATTGACCTCCAGCGCATAGCGCGCTGGCTCGCTTGAGCAGCGAATCGCCGTACTCAACGGCTCCAGATCGATCACATCGACGATGCGTCCCTGCTCGTCCATGAACGCCGCTGACAGCGGTAGCGGTGTGTTCTTCATCCACAGGCAGTGACGACGAAAGTCATCGAAGCGAAACAGCATGCCGTGATCGGCAGACATCTCGATGCGCTCCATCAAGCCGCGTTCACGCTCGGCGGGAGAGCGGGCGTACTCGGCCTCGACCCTGGCGTCACCAACCTGCAGTTCCAGCAATGGCTCGCTGGCATGGACGATGGCTGGCCCAACCACGGCGACGAGAAACGGCAGTAAAACAATACGCATCGATGATCGGCCTCTGATGGTTAAGCGCAGCGTGGTGAGAAGCATACAATGCCGGGTCTTCATTCCTTGTCAGCCGGCGCTTCGACCGCAACCTGATCGCTGTCGCCGTAGCGTTTCTGGCAACGCTCGCAAAAGAAGCTTCGCCGTTTGCTGCCGCCAAGCGATTTGGCCCGAATGAAGGGAATCTTGCAGCGCGGGCAGGTGGTTTTGGTGTGCGCGAGCCAGTGCGCTTTAAGCGCGCCCTCGCGCTTCCACTGCAGGAATTCAAAGCTGTAGGTGCGAACCTCACGCGTCAGCTCCCTGAGCTTGGGCGCTGGCAGATCGCCGATCAGCGACAACGGATGGATGCGGGTACGAAACAGCACCTCGTTCTTGATGATGTTGCCAGAGCCGGAAAACAGCGTTTGATCCAGCAACGCATCGCAGGCGAGCATCTGCGGCCGTTTGCGCAGTTTCTTCAGTGTTGTGCGGTTGTCCCAGGCGTCGCTCATGACGTCCGCACCCCAGTCGTACGCTTCGCTCAGCGAGCCTTCGATGAACTGCACCGAGCAGCCGTAGAAATTCAATTCACCGTTCGGGAAACCCAGGCTCAGACGAGGCGCCGACTCCTTGCGCTCATTGATCCGATAACTGCCGAACAACAGCAGATGAATGCGCAGCGAGACGTCATCCAGCTCGATCAGGAAGTGCTTGCCCCAGCTGCGAAACGACCGCACCGTCTGCCCCACCAGCCGCGCCTTGTCAATTTTGGCGCTGCCCTCCACGCGCTCGATGGGTTTGCCTGTAAATGCAGAGACTTCTTCTCGCAAGATGACGATCGATGGACCTTCGGGCATGGCGATATCGCTTCGGCTGGGTGTTACCGATATCGACTAGGGGCGGCTGAGATGGTGCCAGCCACCCGTTCGAGGATGGTGCAGGGACCGTCGAGACCTGCTGCGCTCAGGTGGCGGCAAGACACCTCCAGCTGTGCGAGATACAGTTCAATCCTTTCGGAGCCTGATCGCTGGCGAAGCTTCTGCGATGGTGTCCCACAGATTCGCGAGCAAGCTCGCGCCCACAAACAGGCCCATGCCGCCTACCGTAGGCTAGCGGAACGGTCTACCAATCCAGCTGCAAGCGGCTCTCGAAACAACGCGATTCACCGGTCAGGGGATCTCGAAATTCCAGGCCACGCGCCAGCAGTTTGAGCGGGTTGGCGTAGTCATCCTGATCGCGGCGACCGCGTTCCAGCAGTTCAGGGTAGAAGGGGTCGTTGCAGATGCCCGCGCCCAGCGAGGCCATCTGCAGGCGCAGCTGATGCTTGCGTCCGGTGACGGGATACAGCGCATAACGCCAAAGCTCGCCGTGCTTTTCGAGCACCTCGATGCGGGTCTCGCTGTTGGGCTCGCCGTCGCCGCGCTTCATCAGGAAGAAGGGTTCACCGTCGACCATGTGCAGTCGTTCGCACCGCGGGAATTCGAGGTCGGGCAGTGCCGGACAGATCGCTTCGTAGCGTTTTTCGATTTTGCGTTCACGGAACAGCGCCTGGTAGCGGCCACGGCTTTCGGGATTGGTGGAGAAAAGCACCAGCCCGGCCGTCAGTCGGTCGATGCGGTGGATCGGCACCAGATTCGAATTGCCCACGCGCTTGCTCAGGCGCGCCAGCAGGGTTTCGTTGACATACTCCCCGGCCGGCATCACCGGCAGGAAATGCGGCTTGTCCGCCACCAGCAGGTGCTCGTCGAGGTGCAGGATCTGCTCTTCGAAGGGAATCGGCTTCTCGTCCGGCACCTCGCGAAAGTAGTAGACCTTCAATCCGACCTGATAAGGACGCGTCGCCTCCAGCGGCTGCCCGTCAGCGCCGAGTACGCGGCCTCGCGCGAAGCGATCGGCCCAGGTTTCGCGATCAATTGCCGGAAAATGCGCGCACAGGCAGTCGAGCACCGTCGCCCAGTTGCCTTGGGGGAGATGCAATGTGCTGCGAGCGTCTGGGGCGGGCATGGGCATGGCGACCGTCTGAGCGGAGAGGCGCAATGATACTTCAACAGCGCAGCCGAGCCGCGACAGAGCCCCTTTCGTCGTAATCCTGGTCGGCACCGACTTCGGCTGTCGAAGCGAGCAGTCGCGATTCGACCATCAGTGACAGCTCGTATTTGCAGTGCCCCATCGCAAGGAGACCGAAGATGACTCATCGAATCGTTTCCCGTCAGGAGTGGCTCGCGGCACACGCGGCGCACCTCGTTCACGAAAAGCAGGTCACCCGTCAGCGCGATGCGCTTGCCGCCGCCCGTCGTGAGCTGCCCTGGACAAAGGTGGACAAGGATTACCTGTTCCATGAGGCACGAGGACCGGTCCGGCTGGCGGACCTGTTCGAAGGTCGCAGCCAGTTGATCATCAAGCATTTCATGTTCGGCCCGGACTGGACCGAAGGCTGTGTCGGCTGCTCATTCGAGATGAATCACGTAGAGGGTGCGCTGCAGCACCTCACCCATCACGATGTCAGCTTTGCTGCTGTTTCACGGGCGCCGCTCAATATGCTCGAGGCCTACCGCGAAAGAATGGGATGGCATTTCCGCTGGCTGTCCTCGGCTGGAAGCGATTTCAACCGCGACTTTCAGGTGTCCTTCGAGCCGCAGGACATCGTCGACAGCCAGGTCTTTCACAATTACGCGTGGCAGCCGTACGTCTGTGAAGAGCTGTCGGGGTTCAGCGTGTTCTACCGGGATGACGATGGCAGCGTCTTTCATACCTTTTCTGCCTACGGCCGCGGCGCCGAGGAGCTGCTCGGTAGCTACGTGCTGCTCGACATGACACCCAAGGGGCGCAACGAGAACGGCCCTCGGCACAACCTGACCGACTGGGTGCGCCACCATGATCGCTATGGCAGTGATGACAGTGTCGATGCAACAGGGCGGGCCGTTGCAGCCGAGCCGGCGTCGACGCCGTGCTGCCACCCCGACTGAAGGCTCGCTGGTCAGTCAGGCGAATCTCAGGGAAACCCTTCGCCATCCTCTCCGGTCCAGACGTGAACAGCCAGGCATTCGGGTTGCGGGGGCCGCTTCGTTGCGCAGCGTCCAGCCCCTTGTGTCTGAACGAACACGCCCAGACCAAGCGAGGTTTCCATGGCAATGACAGTCGGTGATTACGTAATTGAACGCCTCTATGAATGGGGTGTGCGGCGCATTTATGGCTACCCCGGCGACGGCATCAACGGTGTGTTCGGTGCGTTGAATCGCTCCAACGAAAAGATCCGTTTCATTCAAGCCAGACATGAGGAAATGGCCGCGTTCATGGCTTCCGCCGACGCCAAATTCAACGGCGGGCTGGGTGTCTGCATCGCCACATCCGGTCCAGGTGCAGCGCATCTGATTACCGGTCTCTACGATGCGCGACTGGACCACATGCCGGTACTGGCCATCACCGGCCAGAAATCGCGCACCTCACTGGGCAGCCATTACCAGCAGGAAATCGACCTGCCAGCGCTGTTCAAGGATGTGTCCGGTGCGTTCGTCGAGCAGGTCAGTGCGCCAGCGCAGGTTCGGCACTTGATCGACCGGGCGATTCGCACCGCAGTGGGCGAGCGCAAGGTTGCCACCATCATCCTGCCCAGCGACCTGCAGGACGCCGAGTACAGCGAGCCACCGCGCGCCCACGGGGCCGTGCATTCCGGCATCGGCTACACCCGGCCAAAGATAGTGCCGTACGAAGCGGATCTTCAGCGTGCCGCCGAGGTGCTCAACTCAGGCAAAAAGGTGGCCATTCTGGTGGGCGCCGGTGCCTTGAATGCCACCGATGAGGTCATTGCCGTGGCCGAGAAACTCGGGGCCGGGGTTGCCAAGGCGCTGCTCGGAAAGGCCGCCGTACCGGACGATCTGCCGTGGGTCACCGGCTCTATCGGATTGTTGGGCACGGAACCGAGCTACAAGCTGATGACAGAATGCGACACGCTACTGATGATCGGTTCGGGCTTCCCCTACTCCGAATTCCTGCCGGAAGTCGGACAAGCTCGTGGTGTCCAGATCGACCTCAAGGCGGACATGCTCAGCATCCGATATCCCATGGAAGTGAATCTCCAGGGCGACTCCGCTGAAACCCTGCGCGCGCTGCTGCCCATGCTGCAAGAGAAGACCGAGCGCAAATGGCGCAAGCGCGTCGAGGAGTGGCGCATGGACTGGGAAAGCGTGCTGGAGAAGCGTGCCCTGGTCGAGGCCAATCCGATCAACCCGCAGCGCGTTGCCTTCGAACTGTCACCACGGCTGCCGGATTACTCGATCGTTACCAGCGACTCGGGCTCCTGCGCCAACTGGTATGCCCGCGATGTGAAGATGCGCCGCGGCATGATGGGCTCACTGTCCGGCGGGCTGGCCTCGATGGGTGCAGCGGTGCCCTATGCCATTGCCGCGAAATTTTCCCACCCGGACCGCCCGGTGGTGGCTATGGTCGGCGATGGCGCCATGCAGATGAGCAACATGGCGGAGTTGATCACTGTCGCCAAGTACTGGAAGGAATGGCAAAACTCCCAGTGGATCTGCTGCGTGTTCAACAACGAGGACCTCAATCAGGTCACTTGGGAACAGCGTGTGATGGAGGGCGACCCTAAATTCAAGGCGTCGCAGGACATTCCCAACGTGCCCTACCACCGCTTTGCCGAATCCATTGGGCTGATCGGTATCTACGTCGACCGTGAAGATCAGGTTGCGGCAGCGTGGGACCGGGCCTTTGCGGCGGATCGGCCAGTGGTGATCGAATTCAAGACCGACCCGGACGTACCGCCGCTGCCACCGCACATCAAACTGGAACAGGCAAAACAGTACGCCTCCGTGCTGCTGCATGGCGATCCCGACCAAGCGGGAATCATCAAGCAGTCGGCCAAGCAGGTGCTGAGCAAGGTGCTGCCTGGGCACAAGGCGGACAAGGGCAAGGACCGGGAATGATTGCGCGGCCGGCGGCCAGACCGGGTTGGGCTACACCTATGCCGACGCATCGCTGGTGCGGCTAGTCTAGGGTCACTTAGCGACCTGCCCGATGGTGCGGATGCGCTCGCCATGGGCCAGCTCAACAAGTGACCCTGGGCAGGCATGCGCAAGGCCGTTCGGGCCTGCCTAGGCCATATCAGCAGTGGACACAGCGCTCTGGGACCTCAAGACGCGACTGCTGGAGCTGCGCTGGCGTAACTGCTGGGCATGCGTCGTGAGTACGTCGCCGTCTATAGCCGCGCGGTTTCACCAGCTACGACGATGTGCGCCTGCGCGAGCAGCTCAGCCGCTAGGTGCTAGAGGACGGCTGCCGCTGGGTGATGTCGCAGCAGGCGAATATGCCTACACGGCGGACGACTTTCGGTATGGGTGAAGGTCGTCGGCGAGACTCTGCCGCAGGCGCGAAACAAGGTCACCCTAGCAGACGAGAAAGATCAGTACGGGCTGCCGATTGCCCGCGTCAGCTGGTCGATGAGCGACAACTATCAGCGTCAGGACGAACATGCCGTGACTTCATGCGTCGTGGCCTCGACGGCATAAGTTCGTGCAACATCTGGAGCTAAGCGGAAGGTACGGCGCATCTGATGGGCACCGTGCGGATGGGCAGCGATCCTGCTACCAGCGTGGTCGACGCGGATTGCCGCAGCTGGGACATCCGCAACCTGTGGGTCTGCGTCGGCTCGGTATTTCCGACTTCAGGCGGGGTGAACCCGTCGCTGACCATCCAAGCCCTCGCCTGCCGCACTGCCGATCGCATCCGCGACCTGGCAGCGCGTGGCGAGCTGTAGAGTTCGACGATTAGTCGATCTCATCCAGCATGATTTTGCCGGTCTTGCCTTCCATCTGGAACTCGTACTTCTTACCGTCGGCTTTAAGGCCGGTGCCTTCCCAGCTCTTGTCGTCGACTTCCAGGCTATGTAGCTCGGTGTAGCCCGCCGCCTTCGCCTTTTCCATGGCCTGCTCGAAGGTAATCCAATCAGCGCCCGGCGAGTCAGCCAGTGCGATGGTGCTGGTAGAACCCAATACGGCAATGGCAAGCGCGGCGGTCAGTTTCTTGTGATACATGGTCAATCCTCTCTGCTGAATGAGCGTTGGGCGTATGACAGCCCTGTTACATACGAGCAACATCAGTCATCGAGGGTTCATCGCAATTCGTCTGGAATGCGCCTTTCAGGGCTTCTCGATGGACACCAGAGCTGCTTCGTCACCCTCACTCTGAAAGCTGATGCGAACCTGATCACCGGGTGAAAGCCCCTCCAACTGCTCGCGCAGAGCCTGGAAGTCCATGGTCGCTGCTGGCCACTTCAACGCGGGAATCGGACCGTGCACGATGGTCACCACACCCCGCTCACGATCCAGGGCTTCGATGGTGCCAGTGGCGTGAATCACCGGCTCGGAAACCATCTCGGTGGCGGGTCCGCCGTTGATCTCCGGCGAACCCATGGGCCCCTCAGGCTTGAGCAGATCCTGGGCCAGCGCAGGCGGGGCGAGCAATATCAGGCTGAGCGTGACGCAATGGAATATCTTCATGGCAGACCTCCCGCAACAGGACGTACCTCGTATTGGACAATGCCGCGGCGAGGATTACTGCCCACCTGCGCCCCCGTCACACGACGCCTCGTTCAGTTTCGCGTAAGCCGCGCCTCGTAACCTGTGAATCGTCGAAACCCACACAGGAAAACGAAACCATGAAAACACTGACTACTCTGATCACTGCAGCCACCCTCGCCCTTGGTGCCAACCTGGCCATGGCCCGCGACCTGGGACCGGACGAAGCATTGAAACTGCGCGATGCGGGCACCATTCAATCCTTTGAGAAACTGAACGAAGCCGCCCTTGCCAAGCACCCTGGCGCCACCATCGATGATACTGAGCTGGAAGAAGAGTACGGTCGCCACATCTATCAGGTTGAATTGCGTGACGACAAAGGTGTGGAATGGGATGTAGAGCTCGACGCCAAGACCGGCGAAGTCCTCAAGGACCATCAGGACGACTAATGCGACCCGCCATTCTTTTCACCCTTCCGCTGGCCCTGCTGCTCGCTGCCACCCCGGCGGCGAGCCGCGACCTCGATCAGGATGAAGCCCTGCGGCTGCGTCACGAGGGTTTGATCCTGCCCTTGGAAAGTTTGTTGCGCCAGGCAATGGAGCGTCATCCCGGCGCTCGGTTGCTGGAAGCCGAACTGGAAGAAGAGGATGGCATCTTCGTTTACGAAATCGAATTACTGACTGCAGACGGCGTTGCCCGCGAGCTGGAACTGGACGCGCGTGACGGGCGGCTGCTCAAGGATGAAGAAGACTGATGCGTCTGTTATTGGTCGAAGACAATGTGCCGCTGGCCGACGAGTTGATCGCAACCCTCACACGCCAGGGCTACGCCACCGACTGGCTGGCCGATGGTCGCGATGCCGATTACCAGGGCAGCAGCGAACCCTATGACCTGATCGTTCTGGACCTTGGCCTGCCCGGTAAGCCGGGGCTGGAAGTGCTACGCGCCTGGCGGGGGCGTGGCCTGGGGACGCCGGTGCTGATTCTGACGGCGCGTGACTCATGGGCCGAGCGCATCGAAGGACTCAAAGCCGGGGCCGACGATTACCTGACCAAACCTTTCCATCCCGAAGAACTGCTGCTGCGAATTCAGGCGCTGCTGCGGCGCGCACATGGCGTGGCCAACCAGCCCCTGCTGCAAGCAGGCGGAGTCGCGCTGGACGAAGCCCGCCAGCGCTGCCACAAGGACGGCCGTGACATCGAACTGACCGCCGGCGAGTTTCGCCTGCTGCGGTATTTCATGTTGCACCCCGGTCAGCTGGTGTCGAAAACCCAGCTGGCCGAGCATCTTTACGACGGTGAAACCGAGCGCGACTCCAATGTCATCGAAGTGCACGTCAACCGCCTGCGCGGCAAACTCGGTCGCGAGCTGATCGAAACCCGCCGCGGCCAGGGTTACCGCTTCGGCGGCGCGGCTTGAAGTCGATTCAGCGCAGCCTCAGTGTCGGACTGATCTCGGTGCTGCTGCTGGTCGGCCTGTTGCTGGTCCAGAGCAGCCTCTGGTTGTTCGAATCCGGCCTGCGGCGCAACCTGGCCACCGATCTAAGGGAAGAAACCGAAGGCCTGTTGATGGCCGTGGTTCAGGGGCCGGAGGGGTTTGTGCTCGATTCAAGCCGGCTCAACCCTCGTTATCAGCGAGCATTTTCCGGACACTATTTCCGCATCGACTTGCCGGCCCGCAGCTGGCGATCCCGCTCACTGTGGGACGCCGAACCGACCTGGCCGGCTGGCAATGGCATGGCCGAGGATCTGTTGGACGGCCCACAGGATCAGCGGCTGTTGGCTTATCGAGCGACCTATCGGCGCGACGGACAAACCATCACCATCAACGTGGCCCAGGATTACACGCCCATTCTCAAGAGCTTCGCCCAGGTCAGGCTCAGCGGTCTAGGATTGGTCGGCCTTGCGCTGCTGGTGTTGCTGTTGCTACAACGCTATGCGGTCAAGCTCGCCATGCGCCCGCTGGAACGCGCGCGCCAGCAGATTGCGCAGCTGCAGCAGGGGCAACGTCAGCAATTGGACGTCCAGGCGCCGGTCGAGCTGCAACCCCTCGTGGAACAGATCAATCATCTGCTGGCACACACCGACGACACCCTGAAACGCTCACGTCATGCGCTGGGCAATCTCGGTCACGCGCTGAAAACGCCACTGGCGGTGCTGGGCAGTCTGGTCAGACACGAGGAGCTGGCAGCGCATCCGGACCTGCAGCGCAACCTTGAGCAACAGCTAGAACAGATTCAGCAGCGGGTCAGCCGGGAACTGGGGCGCGCCCGCCTGGCCGGTGAGGTCCTGCCTGGCAGTTACTTCGATTGCGCCAAAGAGCTTGCGCCGCTGTTCGAAACACTGAGGATGATCCATCGCCGAGACCTCGAGCTGCGCTGGCATATCCACGAAAACTGCCGCCTACCGTGGGACCGCGAGGACATGCTCGAACTGCTCGGCAACCTGCTGGACAACGCCTGCAAGTTCGCCCGATCCGAGGTGCGGCTGCAGATCGAGCAGCGGGATGACGGCTATCTCATTACGGTCGATGACGACGGGCCGGGCATCCCTGAAGCGCGTCGCGACGCCGTGCTGGAACGCGGAACTCGCCTCGATGAACACGCAGAAGGGCACGGTCTCGGGCTTGGCATCGTGCGCGATATCCTGGCCGCCTGGCGGGGTGAACTGTCACTTGAGCAGAGCGAGCTTGGAGGGCTGTGTGTACGCATCCGGCTTGGGGTGCACAGCCAAAGATCGTAGCGGTAACGCGAGGTGAGTTACTGGACGCGCGCCAGTTCGTTGCGCATGTCTTCCAGGATGGTCTCGACCAGCAGACCGTTCTGAACATGCCGGCCTGCCATCACCCGAGTGGCCTCGGTGCCGTTGAGCGGATACCCGACACGGACCACCAGGTAACCGTCTTCTTGCGGTTCTACGCGGGTCTTGTAATCAGCCGGAAAGTTTTCGGCAAGGTGACGGGACAGGGTTTTCATGGGGGCCTCGTGCGCTGGGTCTGAAACAAAGACCCTGCTTTACACTCGGGATTCCAACCACTCATCGGATGACCGTTCACCGACTACAAAATTGTAAACACCCTTCACTTCTGCTCGTTGGCACCGTAGGCCAGCCAAGCCAGAACGCCCATCCCTGCAAAGGCAGTGAGCGAAAAAATCAGCGCATTCAGTAACAGGCTCATGGGCGTTCCTCTATCTGCTCGCTTGAAGTACGCCCTGAATATATGTAGCGTCGCACGACACGTCGAGTCACCCGATAGTCGCACGTAAACTTTTTCAACAGATGGGGCGCGCATGAAACGCAAGCAATCGATCAGTCAGGTTCGCTGGGATCTGGCACTGCGTTACCGGCTGATCGAGACGATTGCCTGGTGGGAAGGCCGCCTGACCACTGGCCATCTGATGCAGAGTTTTGGCATCAGCCGGCAGCAGGCCTCCAAGGACATCAACACCTACCTGAACGAGCATGCGCCGATAAACCTTACATATGACCGCCATCTGAAGGGTTACAAGCCGAGCCCGCAGTTCGAGCCGCTGTTCATTGACGGCAGTGCCAGTGCCTATCTGCACCTGCTCGACCAGAACCGCGACCGCGCCCCGCACATTGAGGGCCTCGCCCTGGCCTATGCCCACACCGAAGTGCTGCACATGCCCGACCGCAGCATCCGCCCGGAGGTGCTGCGCCCGATACTCAAGGCCT
>TARA_R110002095_G_scaffold423_2_pt1 | contig 13964 bp, 15 predicted proteins | sample TARA_R110002095 | Tara Oceans TARA_R110002095 (sample SAMEA4397255) | marine metagenome | biome: Polar Biome; feature: [SRF] surface water layer (ENVO:00010504); material: water (ENVO:00002006), including particulate matter (ENVO:01000060) such as... | depth 5 m | reverse complement strand
ACATAATCGCTATGACTTCTTACTTAGCGAAGCGGTGGTGCGTAGAGAATGCCTCCCTTGCTCCACTGCTGGTTCAGTCCCCGATCGATGTTCAGAGGCGTTCCCTCACCAAGATTGCGGGCAAAGACTTCACCATAGTTGCCGACATTCGCGATGATGTTGTAGGCCCAGTCGTTATCAAGGCGCAGCTGCTGGCCCAGATCACCGGAAACACCAAGGATACGTTGAATGCTTGGGTTTTCGCTATCTGATTTCAGCGATTCGACATTCTCCGACGTGATGTTCAGCTCTTCCCCTTCGATCATCGCGTTCAACGTCCAGCGGGCAATGTCGCCCCATTCGTTGTCGCCATGGCGTACAAGCGGGCCGAGCGGCTCTTTCGAGATGATTTCCGGAAGAATGACATGCTCTGATGGATCAGCGATCACAGAGCGCTGTGCATAAAGACCGGACGCATCCGTTGTATACACGTCGCAGGTATCTTTCAGATATGCTTCACGCACTTCATCGGCGGTGTCGAAAACGACTGAGTCGTATTTCATGCCATTGGCCGTGAAATAGTCGGCGAGGTTAAGTTCCGTCGTCGTACCGGACTGCACGCAAACACGAGCACCGTCCAGTTCCTTGGCGGATTTAACGCCGAGCGCCTTTTTGACCATGAAGCCCTGACCGTCATAGTAGTTGACGCCAACGAATTCAAAGCCGAGGTTCACATCGCGGCTGAAGGTCCAGGTTGTGTTCCGGGCCAGCACATCGATTTCACCGGACTGAAGTGCGGTAAAACGCTCCTTCGCGGTTGTCGGCGTGTATTTGACTTTGTCGGGGTCCCCGAAGATAGCGGCCGACATCGCGCGGCAGAAATCCACGTCAAAGCCTTCCCACTGACCTTCGTTATTCGGCGCGGCAAAGCCGGCGAGACCGGTTGTAACACCGCACTGGATGAAGCCTTTGGCTTTCACATCGTCCAATGTGGCTGCGGTTGCCGCTGTCGCCATAAAAGTCGCTGCTGTTGCGACAGCAATAAAACTCGCTTTTTTCATGAAATGACCTTCCTGTCCATTGATTATTAGTCAATATTTGTCTGGTAAATCACATGCTTCTCTTAAGGTGTTAACCTTATTTCTGAGCATTCTCGTGAATTACATTTGAAAGTCATGATTTAAATTATCATGACCTCCTAAGTGTTTGACGATAGTATTTTTGTTCCTTGCGTCAATGTAAAAATATGCTGCGCTTGCGAAAAAATATCGAATTTGACTGTCTCAGCCCGGAAATTTACCCCTTTTAAGTTCCCGGCGCTTCCTATATTCAACAGGAATTAGAAAAATACAGAAACTACAGGTTATACTGCCATGAAAGATGAAACAAAGATTGTTGTCGCCGGTCGGGATCCGGAGTCAAATTACGGCATCGTTAACGTGCCGGTCTATCATGCCTCGACCGTTCTTTTTCCGTCATTGAAAGCCAGAAAGGAAGCTCATGCTGCCCGCGCCGCCGGGGAGCGGATTGTCTCCTACGGCCGGATCGGCACACCGACCACCTGGTCGCTGGAAGACGCCGTTGCGGAACTGGAAGGCGGATATCGAGCCCAGGTTTTCCCGTCCGGCATGGCGGCCTGCGCGAATGCAATTCTTGCCTTCGTCAAGGCGGGCGATCATATCCTGATGCTCGATACAGTCTATAGCCCTGTCCGGTCTTTCTGTGACGGATACCTGAAACGTTTCGGGGTCGAGACAACCTATTACGATCCGCAAATCGGCGCCGGTATAGCCGAACTGATCCGCCCCAATACCCGCCTCGTCTATGTCGAGGCGCCGGGCTCCCTGACCTTCGAAATGCAGGACATCCCGGCCATCGCGGACGTAGCGCACTCAAGGGATGCGCTGGTGGTGATGGACAATACATGGGCCTCCCCGCTGTTCTTCAAACCGTTCGAACATGGCGTCGATATCTCGGTCCAGGCGGGCACGAAATATATCGTCGGTCATAGCGATGTGATGATCGGTCTTGTGACGACGACGAAGGACTGCTGGCCGGTCCTGCAGAAGGGCGCAAATCTGCTCGGGCAGACGACCGGGCCCGACGATGCCTATCTCGCGCAACGCGGCATCCGCACCCTCGCCGTGCGCCTGAAACAACATATGGAAAACGGTATCGCCATTGCCGAATGGTTGAAGGGCCGCGATGAGGTGGCAGCGGTTTTCCACCCCGCCCTGCCGGACGATCCGGGTCATGCAATCTGGAAGCGCGACTTCCTTGGCGCCTCCGGACTATTCTCTTTCCGACTTCATGAAGTTTCCGAGGACGCGCTCGCCGCCTTTATGGATCATCTGGAATTTTTCGGCATGGGATCTTCCTGGGGCGGGTATGAAAGCCTGATCCTGCCCGCCGACCCGACGGGCGTCCGGACGGCGACCCAATGGGACAATACTAATCCGCTGATCCGGATCCATGTCGGGCTGGAATCGGTTGATGACCTGCTTGACGACCTGAAAGCCGGTTTTGATCGGTTGAACGCGGCGAAATAGAGAAAATTTTACGAATCGGTGACAATGATTCGCAAATTCAGAGCAAGGATTCAGGATGAACAACGACATTCTTGACAAGATCGCCTTCGACTCGACCGGACTGGTCCCGGCCATCGCGCAACAGCATGATAGTGGTGAAGTGCTGATGATGGCCTGGATGAACGCCGACGCGGTCCTCGCGACACTGGTGGAAGGGCAAGTCTGCTACTGGTCGCGCTCACGCGGTAAGCTGTGGCGCAAGGGCGAATCCTCCGGCCATGTGCAGCGGCTTGTCGATTTTCGCATAGATTGCGATGGCGACACATTACTGCTGCTGGTCGATCAGACCGGTGTCGCCTGCCACACCGGACGCCATAACTGCTTCTTCACCGCCATTCGCGACGGCGAAACCGAGATCATTAGCGAGGTCGAGGTCCCGCCGGAGGAAATGTACGGGGATAAGTCCAAAGGATCATGAGCATGTCATCGGCGGAGCTGGAAATCGTCATGCTTTCCCTGAAAGTCGCTCTCTGGTGCGTCGGTCTGTCCCTGTTGCCCGCGCTCCTGGTCGCCTGGCTGCTGGCGCGGCGGGACTTTTACGGAAAAACCCTGCTCAATGTGCTGGTGCATCTGCCGATTGTCCTGCCGCCGGTGGTCGTCGGCTATTTCCTGCTAGTGATGCTCGGCAATCGCGGGCTGATCGGTGGCTGGTTGCAGGATACCTTTGGCCTGTCGCTGATTTTCAACTGGAAAGGCGTTGTTGCCGCCACCGCCGTGATGGCCTTTCCCTTTATCGTCCGTTCCATCCGCCAGGCGATCGAGGCGGTCGATGCGAATCTTGAAGTCGCCGCCCTTACCCTCGGCCGCTCGCCTGTCATGGTGTTCCTGACCATCACCCTGCCGCTGATCCTGCCGGGCATCCTCGCGGGCGCAACCCTCGGCTTTGCGCGGGCTCTCGGCGAGTTCGGCGCGACCATCACCTTTGTCGCCAATATCCCCGGCCAGACACAGACCCTGCCGCTCGCAATCTATTCGCTGCTACAAGTGCCGGGCGGAGAAAGCGCTGTCTGGCGGCTGGTCATCCTCTCTGTCCTGATCGCGTTCGGGGCGATTGCACTTTCCGAATGGCTGAGCCGCCGGTCGGCGAAACTGCTGGAGGGGCGTGACTGATGCTCGACATCCGGCTCAAGAAGACGCTTGGCGGCTTTCATACCAGCGCAGAATTCAAGGCAGAGCCCGGCCTGACCGCCGTTTTCGGCCCCTCCGGCGCGGGCAAGACGATGCTGGCCAAGATGCTGGCCGGGCTCATCACCCCCGACGAAGGCCGCATCGAGATCGACGGCCGGACGCTGTTTGACACGGCCAAGGGGATCAACTTGCCCGTCCATCAGCGCCATGTCGGTTTTGTCTTTCAGGAACATCGCCTGTTCCCCCATTATTCTGTGCGCGGCAATCTGACCTATGGCACGCGTCGGCCATCGCGCGGCAGCACTCCCATTACCTTCGACAAGGTGGTGGACATCCTCGGGATTGGTCCGCTTCTGGATCGCAAGCCCGCTGCCCTCTCCGGCGGGGAGCGCCAGCGGGTCGCTATCGGGCGGGCGCTGCTCAGCAATCCGAAACTGCTGATCATGGACGAGCCGCTGTCCAGCCTGGATGCGGGCCGCAAGGCGGAAATCCTGCCCCTGATCGAGGCGCTGAAATCGGAATTCGGCCTGACCACTCTTTATATCTCCCATTCGATCGAGGAAATTGCCCGCCTCGCCGATACCATTGTGCTGCTCGACAAGGGGATATTGAAGGCGGCGGGACCGGCGGCGGAGATTTTTAGCCGCCTCGACCTGATCCCCTATGCCGGCGGCTATGACGCGGGCACGATCGTGGAGGCAACGGTCATCGAGTATGAACCCGGACATCATCTCCTCACATTAGAGACGACGGGCGGCGGGCGGCTCTATCTGACAGGCACCGCACGGGAGCCCGGCACGGGGCTCCGCCTGCGCATCCGCGCCCGCGATGTGGCGCTTGCCAAATCGGAGCCGAAGTCCCTCTCCATCCTCAACCGGTTCAAGGGAAAGGTCGTCGATCACTGCGCCGGGAGCCAAGGCATGGAGGAGATTCTGCTCGATGTCGGCTTCCCACTGACCGCACGGATCACCCGCCGCTCGTTCGAGGAAATGAAGATCAAGAAGGAAACGCCGGTCTGGGCGCTGGTCAAATCCGTCACCATCAGCCAGAGCTGAGACCCACCGGATTTAATCAGAATATCAGCGCCCGCTCTGACCCGAGGTCATGGCCAGTGTCTTGATATAATCCTCAATCGCGCCCTTATCCTTTAAGTAAAGCGTCTTGCCCTTTTTCAGCACCATGCCCTCGTGGGAAAGCTGACCCAGCACACGGGCCACGGTTTCGCGCGTCGTCGAGACGCGGCTGGCAATCACGCTCTGGGTCGGCATCGGGTAGATCAGCCAGCTGTTCGCTGTCACCGGATCCGGCTCCGCCATGCGCAGGAGTTCCTGGCACACCCGCTGCACCGCGCCGAGGGTGGAAAGGTCGAGAATACGGTCGTCATTGATGCGGATGATCCGCACCAGCCGTTGCAGCACCGACATCATGATCGCCGGATTCTGCATGAGAAGTTCCTGAAACAGTTCCGGGCTCAGGCTGGCGAGAAGGCAGCGCGTATTCGCCACCACATTGGCCGAGCGCGCATGGCCGTCAATCGCCGACAGTTCGCCGAAATACTGTCCTTCCCCGACGGAAGCATAGGTCACTTCGCGGCCCGAAACGCCATAATTCACGATATTGACGCTGCCCTCGACAACGAAAAACATGTCGCGGCTATCGGTCGACCGCTCCAGTATCTGTTCATTCGCGCCAAAAGTCCGCCAGGCGCATTTGCTGGCGATACCTGCCCGCTCCTGCGGCGTCAGCTCTTTGAGCAATTCTATCTTGTCGAGATTCTGCATATCACCCGGACGGTCGTCCCCCTTGTCCCTCGCGATCCGATAAGACTATAAAGGATAAAGAGAAAAATCCAAATAGTAAGCTAAGGGATTAAGGTGGCGCAACCAAACGGGAACCGGAACAGGGTATTCTGTCCTTTGCAGCAGGGGGCCGCATGAGCAAGCCCGCATCGGCAGACGCCCTGATCACGCCATTGTTCAATAAGCTGGACCTGAAGGCGAAATCCCTGCTGGTCACTGTGTGGGGCGACTGTGTCGCGCCGCATGGCGGCACCGTCTGGCTCGGTAGTCTGATCCAGCTCGTCGCGGCGCTGGGGCTGAATGAGCGAGTGGTACGCACCGCCGTCTTCCGATTGCAAAAAGACGGCATTCTCTCCTCTGAGCAGGTCGGGCGGCGCAGCTACTACAGCCTGACGCAATCGGGCAAGCATCGCTTTGCCGAAGCGACGCACCGAATCTATGCAAGCGAAGACATTCCGTGGAATGGAAACTGGCTGCTGCTGTTCGTCGCCCGGGGACGCATAAGTGATGCGGACCGCCGCCATCTGGAAACCGCGCTCGGCTGGCTCGGGTTCGGCGATCTCGGCGCCGGTGTCCATGCCCATCCGACGGCAACCAAGGACAGCGTCGAGACATTGCTGCAGGATCTCGATCTTTCCGGCAAGGTGACAATCCTGAGCGGAAAGGGCCTCGCGGATACCCCCTTTGATACGCCAGACATTCTCGTTGCGAAAGGCTGGAACCTGGAAAGCCTGGAGGCGGATTACGACCGCTTTATCGGCCATTTCAGTAAATTCGCCGCGGCGGATATGGATGCGTCGGCCGTTGATGAAAAAAAATGTTTTATCATTCGCAGCCTCTTGGTGCATGATTACAGGCGGGTCCTCTTGCGGGACCCGATGCTGCCGGCGGAACTGTTGCCCGCCGGCTGGAACGGCAACCGGGCCCGGGCGCTGTTTCAGGAAATCTACCGCCGCGTCTGGGAGGGTGCGGAACAACATTTGATGACTGTGCTTGAAAATGAGACAGGAAAACTCCCGCCTGCCCCGGAAGAGTTCTACCGGCGTTTTGGCGGCCTGAAACGATAACAAAACGAGTATAAAAAATGGCAGGGTTAAAGATTTGTATTGTCGGCTCGGGACCGGCAGGGATGTATACGGCAGGCGCCATCGTCAAGAAAAACCCCGATTGCGTAATAGATATCCTCGATAAACTGGCGACGCCTTACGGGCTGGTCCGCGCCGGGGTCGCGCCGGATCACCAGACCACAAAAGCCGTCACCCGCGCCTATGACAAGGTGATGGGAAACGCCAATGTCCGCTTCGTCGGCAATATCGGCCTCGGCACCGATATCCCGCTGGATCGTCTCCGGGCGTTCTACGATGTCGTGGTGATCGCGACCGGGACTCCGAAGGACCGTAGCCTCGGCATCCCCGGCGAAGAGAAGGAAGGCGTCTTCGGCGCGCAGGTCTTCGTCTATTGGTATAACGCCCATCCGGAATTTCGTGACGCGGTGCCCAATCTCGATATCGACACCGCTGTCGTCATCGGCAACGGCAATGTGGCCCTTGATGTCGCGCGAATCCTGATGCGCACGGAAAACGAGATGGTCACCTCCGACCTCGCCGAACATGCGGCCAGCGAGATTTTCAAAAGCCCGCTCAAGCGTGTGCATGTGGTCGGGCGGCGGGCGCCGGAGAATGCGCAGTTCTCTTCCAAGGAACTCGGGGAGTTTGCCGAGCTGACTTCGGCCACCACCTATACGGACAAGTCCGTGCTGCCGGACGGTTTCACCTCGGATGACAAGAAAGAGGAAAAGGTCGTCAACACCAACCTCGACCTCCTCCGCAGTTTCGAGCATATCCGCCCCGGCATCGAGGGGCGCTCCATCCATCTCGATTTTCTCGCGAGCCCGGTTGAGATTCTCGGAGATAACGCCATCACCGGTGTCCGGTTCGAGCGCAACAAGATCGTCGATGGCAAGGCCGCCGGCACCGGCGAGACCTATGAGATCGACTGCCAGCTTCTGGTTTCCTGCATCGGCTATGAGATGGGCATTCTGGAAGGGCTGCCCGTGGAAAAAGGCATCGTCAAGAATGACGAGGGACGCGTCGCCGACGGCCTCTATGTGGTCGGCTGGGCCAAGCGCGGCCCCTCCGGCACCATCGGCACCAACCGCATCGACAGCCAGAATGTGGTGGAGCGGATGATGGCGGATTTTGAGGGCGGCGGCGATCCCGCAAAGAAAGGCCCGGCGGATCTTGACGCCTGGTGTGCGGAAAAGGGCATCCATGCGGTTTCCTTCGACGACTGGAAAAGGATCGATGCGGCAGAGATCGCGCGCGGCGGCGAAAAATCACCGCGGCGGAAATTCGTCCGAACCCGTGATATGCTCTCCATTGTGAAGGAAAAAGGATAATCCATGCTGATCGCGCAGCTCAGTGATACCCATGTCGCCGTCCCGGAAGATGAATTCGCCAAGCTTTACCATCCGGCGGAGAAACTGCGCAACGCCGTCCGTCACGTAAACGAAAGCGTCAACCGCCCCGACATCGTCTTCCTCACCGGCGACCTCGTGAACAGCGCCAAGGCGGAGGAATATGTGATTCTCAAGGAGATTGTCGCGGAATTCGAGATGCCGGTTTATCTGATGCCCGGCAATCATGATGACTGCACGCTCCTGCGCAAGGCGTTTCCCGAGCATGACTACCTGCCCTCGTCCGGCACGCTCAACTATGTGGTCGATGGCTGGCCGATCAAGCTGATCGCGCTCGACACCAACATCCATGGCAAACCGCAGGGGCATCTCGGTGAAGCGCAGCTTGCCTGGCTGGAGGAGGAAATCAGCAAGGAGGCCGCGCGCGCTGTCGTTATCCTTCTGCATCATCCGCCGTTCAAGACGGGCCTCGTCAGCATGGACGAGATGGGCCTGCTGGATATGGAAGACTTCGTTGATGTGCTCAGCCGTTATGATCATATCGAGCGGGTGCTCTGTGGGCATATACACCGGGCCATCCAGAAACTGGCGGGTGGCACCTTGGTCCAGACCTGCCCCTCCACCTCGCATCAGGTGCGGCTGCTGCTGGGTAAAAACAACGAACTCGGCACCGTGTTCGAGCCGCCGGAATATCTCCTGCATTACTGGAATGAAGAAAGCGGCCTCGTCACCCATAGTGACTATGTCAAGGACTATGACATCGCTTGGACCCTGAAAAACGGCGTGAAATAGCTTTTAGGTCGCGTTCAGGCCCATTTGCCAGAAATCGGCTTCGAGCCGGGTCGCCGTGGCGAAGGTTTTGGAGAGGTCATTAAAACGGGCCTCGGTGAGGCGCTTGGTGGCAAGGACATCAATTTCCGTTTTCATATCGGCGACAAGCTCCTGATACTCATCGCTCGCATACATCTCGATCCAGGTGATATAGGGATTGCCTTCGATCTTCGTGTCTCGGGATTTGGCAAGCGCGGCACCGATTTCCCCATAACCGATTGCACAAGGGGCGAGCGCCACCATCAAATCGAGCAAGTCCCCCGCCATGCCGCGTTCCAGCACATAGCGGGTATAGGCGATGGTCTCCGGCGCCTCGTCGAGAGTTTCCAGCACCGCCTCTTCAATGCCCCAGTCGGCACAATAGCTGACATGCAGCGCCATCTCGGTATCCAAAATGGCCTTCACCCCGGCAAGGGCGGAGCGCATTTCAGCAAGGTTATCGGCCTTGTAGATCGCCAGCGCATAGGCGCGGGCAAACTGGATGAGAAAGAGATAGTCCTGCTTCAGGTAATATTGAAAGGCCGCCTTGGGCAGCGTTCCCGCCTGCAGGCCACTGACGAAATCATGCTCGGTATAGGCGGACCAGGCAGCAGCGTTATCGGCCTTTAGTCGTTCAAATAATTGGGCCGCCATTACAGCATCATGTTGTTCGATCCGCCCGGCAGGCTGACCACGAGATCGTCCAGTTCCTCGGTAATCTCGATCTGGCAGCCAAGGCGGGAGGTCCGCGTCAGGCCATAGGCGAGATCGAGCATGTCTTCTTCGTCCTCCGTCGGCTCCGGAAGGCGCTCAAAATCCTCGTCACTCACGATGATATGACAGGTTGAGCAGGCGAGGCTCCCCTCGCAGGCACCCTCCAGGTCGATATTATTCTGGTGTGCAATCTCCAGAATGGTATGGCCAAGCGGCGCATCAACTTCCTGTCGGCTGCCATCGGGCTTGATAAAGGTCATTTTCGGCATGCGGGATCAAACTCCTGAACTTCTTTGACTTTCTACTTAACCTGCGCCTTGGTCTCTTGTCTAGGCCGCAAATTTCGGGGATTTCCGCTTATAGAGCTTGCGCCAGCTGTCGATGAAGGCGTCAATATCCGCCGCCGTCGTGCGCCAGCCGAGACTGATGCGGATGGCTGTGCCCGCCTCCTCCTCGCTCGCGCCCATGGCTTTCAGCACATGGCTTGCCTTGACCTTGCCGGAGGAACAGGCCGAACCGGCGCTGACCGCAAAACCATCGAGATCGAAGGACATGACCTGAAGCTCGGCGGGAACCCCGGGCATTTCGATGCTGCTGGTGTTCGGCAGACGCGGAACAGTGCCGCCGTAAATCCGGCTGGCAGGGGAAAGGTCGCGGATCCGCGCTTCCATCTCATCGCGAAGCGCGGCAATCGCCTCCCCTTGCGCAATAATCTTTTCGGCGGTACGGGCGGCAACGCCGAGACCGGCGATGGCGGCAACATTCTCGGTTCCGGCGCGACGGCCAAGCTCCTGCCCACCGCCGCGGATAAAGGCGGGCACGGCGAGCCCCTCCCGCAAGACCAGAGCACCAATCCCTTGCGGACCGCCGAATTTATGGGCCGAGACGGACATCATTTCGACGCCGAGTTCATTAAAATCCACCGGGATCTTACCGACGGCCTGAATGGCGTCGCAATGCAGCAGGCCATCTTGTTCATGGACGATCTCGGCAATGGCGCGGATCGGCTGGATCACGCCAGTCTCGTTATTCGCCAGCATGACGGAGACAAAAGCCGGGGTTTCTGCCGCCGCCAGCGCCGCCCTTAATACATCTAAATTGAGAATTCCATGGCTGTCGACAGGAAGTCGCACGGCCGCCTCACCTGCTGCAGCGAGAACCGAATCATGTTCGGCCGCCGAAATGAATAGTGGACGGTCCCCGGCAGTGGACAGGGCGAAGTTATTCGCCTCTGTCCCGCCGGAGGTGAAGATGATTTCCGGAGATTTGCAATTAATGAGCCCGGCAAGGGCGGCGCGCGCCTCTTCCACTCGATTGCGCGCCGTCCGCCCCGACTGATGCACGGAGGACGGATTACCGCCTGCCGTCATCACTGCGGCCATCGCCTCCACTACTTGCTGATGGATCGGCGCGGTCGCGTTATAGTCGAGATAGACGGCTTTGCTCATGGCGGTTACTTGTCCCGCCACAGGCGGTTTACATCAGGATAGTCAGGATTTGGTTTTCGAACCCGCCGTCACAGCGGGCTTTTTCTTGCGCTTGATCGAAATCGGCGCATCGGCAGCGGCACGACGTTCCTGCTCCAGCTCCTCAACACGCATGGACAGCGACTGAACCTTGTCCAGAAGACCGTCCATCACCTTGAAGACCGGGTCGGGCAGATCGTGATTACCAACACCATAGGCGGCGAATCTCTCATCCATGCGGTCCTTTTTCGATGCGCTGACGGCGCGCGCAGGCACGCCGACGACGGTCGTGTGATCCGGCACATCCTTGAGGACAACAGAGTTAGCGCCGACGCGGGCGCATTTTCCCACAGAGATCGGGCCGATGATTTGCGCGCCGGAGGCAATGATCACACCGTCTTGCAGCGTCGGATGACGCTTGACGCCACGCTGCGCATCGGAATCGATCGACGGCGCCACACCGCCGAGCGTCACATCGTGATAGAGCGTGACATTATCTCCGATTTCCGCAGTTTCCCCGATCACAACACCCATGCCGTGGTCGATAAAGAAGCCGCGACCGATCGTCGCGCCGGGGTGAATTTCAATGCCCGTGAGGAAACGGCCAAGTTGCGAAAAGAATCGCGCCAACAGACGCCAGTTCCGCTCCCACAGCCAGTGCGCCACCCGGTGAAGAACGATCGCGTGAAAGCCCGCATAGAGCAGCGCAACCTCCATCCGGCTCCGTGCCGCGGGGTCGCGTTCCATCACGCAGGTAATTTCTTCGCTAATATGCTTGAACATTTGCCCTTACCTTCTGTATTGTGCCGCTCTTGTAGCGGAATTCACCTGAGGTTCAAAGCGCCCATTATTAACAGATATATGCTTATCAGGGGTACCGTCAAGGATCGCAACCGCATTCTTGACGCACACGCCCACAGGCATGGATCGGAAATTGAGCCCCGGCTGAGATCATTCCAGCCCCAAAACGAAGCTGTATTAGGAATAAGAAAATAAATGCCAGACGTTATTTTTAATGGACCGGAAGGACGCCTTGAAGGGCGTTACCATCATTCCGACGATCCCAATGCGCCGCTCGCGCTGGTTCTGCACCCGCATCCGCAATATGGCGGCGCGATGAACAACAAGGTGGTGTATCATATGTTCACCACCTTCAAGAAGCGCGGCTTTTCCGTTCTTCGCTTCAATTTCCGCGGCGTCGGCCGCAGCCAGGGTGACTATGACCACGGCGTCGGGGAACTCTCCGATGCCGCGTCTGCCCTCGACTGGATGCAGACCCACAACCCAAACGCGCCCGCCGTCTGGATCGGCGGCTTTTCCTTCGGCGCCTGGATTTCCATGCAGCTGCTGATGCGGCGGCCGGAAATTGCCGGCTTTATCTCGATTGCCCCGCCGGCGAATATGTATGACTTCTCCTTCCTCGCGCCCTGCCCGTCCTCCGGGATCATCATCCATGGTGACAAGGATGTGCTGGTGCCGCGCCGGGATATCAAGAAGCTTGTGGAGAAATTGCAGGCGCAGAAGGGCATCACCATCGATTATGATGAAATTCCCGATGCCGACCATTTCTTCGAAGGTCATCAGGACACGTTGATGAGATCTGTCGATGCCTATCTCGACATGCGGCTGAACGGCGAGGACGAGGAAGACTAACCTCGGGCACTTTCGCGCTTTTGCGATGGGGCCGGATACAGCACCCCGCCAGTCATCGGTTCCGGGACGCCCGTCGTCGTCGGCAGGCTGAGCGGCAGGCCGCGTAAACTCCGGACCGCGAGGAAGGCAAAGGCCTCGGCTTCCAGATCATCGCCGCGCCAGCCGACCGCCTCCACCGGTTCCGCCGGGGCGTCCACGACTTCGGCAATATATCTGACCAGTTCCGGGTTCTTGCGACCCCCACCGGTCAGCAGCCAGCGCTTTGGTTTGTCCGGCAGGTGATCGAGGGCCCGGCGGATACTTTCCACCGTGAAGCGGAGCAGGGTCGCCGCGCCCTCTTCCAACCCAAGCCCGGCAATCGCCTCTTTCACCGGGAACTGGTCCCGGTCGAGGCTTTTGGGCGGCGTCATATCGAAATAAGGATGGTCGAGCAGTGTTGCCAGTGCCGCCGCATTGACGACCCCTTTCGCCGCGATCCGCCCGCCGTCATCGAACGGCGCGCCGGTATGGCGCAAAATCCAGTCGTCCATGAGCGCATTCGCCGGACCCGTATCAAAGGCCAGAACCGTCTCCCCGTCGATATAGGTGACATTGCCGACCCCGCCGAGATTGAGCACGGCAAGCGGCCCGCCCAAGTCCGTCGCCAGTGCCCGGTGATAGAGGGAAGCGAAAGGCGCGCCCTCCCCGCCTGCGGCTACATCGGCATGGCGGAACTCGGCCACCGTATCGACACCGGTCAGTTCCGCCATCATCGCGCCGTCACCGATCTGCACGGTCAGGCGGCCCGCAGGGTCGTGAAAAATCGTCTGGCCGTGAAAGCCGATCACGTCGATATCGGCGGGTGTCAGGTTGTTTTCCGCGAGGAGCGTAAGCGCCGCCTCTGCCTGCGCGGCAGTGAAATCGGCGATGATGTCCGTCCCGGCAGTCTTCTTGCCCAGCAGGTCGCGCAGCCGTCCGCGAAAGCCCGCCTCGTATGGGACGGAGCGCACCGGACCGAACGAACGGACCGTGACGCCGTCGGTTTCGATAATCGCCGCATCGACCCCGTCGAGCGAGGTCCCGCTCATCAGCCCGAGGGCGCGAAGCGGCTGATTTTCGGCCTGTTTTTGCTTATTTGACGTCATTTCTCATCCCGTACTTTTAAAACCCGTTCCATATGTGCTAAACGATGGCGCTCTTGAACCTCATTTAGAACAGAATACGTCCCATGACCGAATTACGCTCCGACTTCCTGAAAGTCTTCACCGAACGCGGCTACCTGCATCAATGTACAGATTTAGACGCGCTGGATAAAGCCTTTGCTGAGGGGATCGTGACCGCCTATATCGGCTTCGACTGCACGGCCAGGAGTCTCCATGCGGGCAGCCTGATGCAGATCATGATCCTGCGTCGCCTGCAACAGGCCGGGCAC
>TARA_R110002095_G_scaffold216592_1_pt1 | contig 14042 bp, 15 predicted proteins | sample TARA_R110002095 | Tara Oceans TARA_R110002095 (sample SAMEA4397255) | marine metagenome | biome: Polar Biome; feature: [SRF] surface water layer (ENVO:00010504); material: water (ENVO:00002006), including particulate matter (ENVO:01000060) such as... | depth 5 m | reverse complement strand
ACGGAAAATTCTACTTCTGATCACCGCTCTTTATCGGGGGGATTACCCCGCAACCTGACATTCGACCGCAGTTGGGATCTGGCACTATCAATGGATGGCGAGGTTTCACGCGAATCTCTGTATAGCAGTCACCAAGGCTGGGATTTACTAGTTAGGGATCTGCTTTTGCAAGATCCATCCTTTGAGCCCGGGAAAGTGATCAGAAAAGAACTTGGCCGCATCAATTGGCAACCACCTGAGCATTTTAGAGACCCTCGCATTCTTGCCGGCGGCCCAGGCTATGGTCGGCCACTGGATATGCTCAGCCCTAACGACTCGATTATGGTGGTGTCTCCTTTTTTGAAGGACTCAGTTGGAGATGTTGCGGCGTTGGATGAGTTGGCACATCTGGCGCCTGAGGGTAACCGGTGGCTGCTCAGCCGTGGAGAAGAGCTTGATGAGATAGGCCCAGAGAAACTTGAGGGGTGGTCGTGCTTTTCCATCAATAGCGATGTGGTTGATGGTGAGGAGCGTCTTGAGATAGGTACTGGCAGGCAGAACCTTCACGCAAAACTGATCGTTGTGGAGCGGGGGAATACTTGCCATTGGCATTTAGGGTCTGCCAACGCAACAGCTGCGGCTCTGGGTAGCGGTGACGCCAACCCACGTAATACCGAATTGATGGTCCGATTGACCGGGAAAAGCCAAGCGATTGGCCCATCTGCGCTCCTTTCCCAATGGGTGGATGAGGATAATTCCTCTAATGGGCTATTTGTTGCGCATCAGTTTGAGGAGCGTGCAGAGAGTGACGGCGAAAGCGAGAGAGATTTGTTCCGTGTTCTCTCGTTTGGTCTGGTTAAGGCGAATTGGACATTGTCTGCCAGGGAAGCGGAGCTCGATCCAACGCTTTTTGAGGTGGCGCTGTCAGTAGATGAGATGCCGGAATTGCCAGAGGGCCTTTCAGTGGAAGTGGGCCTATTGCCAATTCGAGGATCCTATCAGTCTCTCCAAAATGTGACCTGCTGGAACAATATGAATATTAATCAGCTTAGCGCCTTTGTGGCGGTGAGAATAACCTCGGAAGAAAGCTCTAAAACAGAGCACTTGGTGATTCAAGCCGGTCTGGAGCTACCGGCGGGGACTGACCGGGATCGGCGGATTATGGAGCAGCTGGTTGATACCGAGGATAAGTTTCTGAATTACATTCGACTCTTGCTGCAACGACATCCGGATAAAAACGAGTGGTTTAGCTTTGATGGCACAGGTGACCAGACGGGCGCTTTGGCCACTCTGTTTGGCGACTCACCAATCTTTGAACAGTTGATGCTTGCAGCTGCACGTGATCCCGAAGTTCTTGAAAGAATTCAAAAGATGATGGACCGGCTTGAAGGAACATCTGTGCCTGTTCCAGAACGATTTGCTCAATTGTGGGCGTATTTTTCGCCGAAAAAGCGCTGAGACTGGTGTCGTTTTATGCATGAAGTTCTAGAGCAAATTGAAAAAACGCTGGCTGGCTTGAAAGACTTTCAGCAAGCCTCGGTGGACCAGGTGATTGGAAACTTCTTTTCAGAGGGGCACAGCGAGCGGGTCCTTGTTGCTGACGAAGTGGGTTTGGGCAAAACCATTGTTGCGAAGGGGGTGATCGCAGAGATGCTCCGTCGGCAGCTTCATCACAGCCTGGATTCTGGCGATACCGAACAGCCCTGGGAACCTTTTCGCGTCACCTACATCTGTTCGAACCTGGCCCTGGCCAACGAGAATCGTAAAAAACTGGCAGTGTTTAGCGACGATGTCGCAAAAAAGTACGTCCGTGAGCCATCGTTCGGACGGTTGGTGGAGCTGGCGGCCACAGAAAGGTTTGGTGCTAATGGCCAGTTGCTGGAAGTCTGTTCTCTGACCCCATCGACCTCCTTCTCGCTCACGAACAGTGATGGCAATGTGTGGGAAAGGCACATTCTTTTTCAGTGCTTGATGAGGCACGAGGCACTGGCGACCTGGCGGCCTGTGATTGATCGGCTCATGCGTAGCGAAGTGAAGCAAAGCACCTGGGAAACCCGCACGCGATGGTTCGAGGATTGGTACGAGCCTAATGAAGAGCTTGTCGATGAATTCCTGGTTGATCTTGAGTCTGAGGTATCGCTTTCAGAGGATCTTGGAGCATGGCTTGGGTGTTCAGATTGCTCGTACCTGACCGCGCTGGAAGCTATCGGTCGTCGTATGTCCGCATGGATGCCAGATGAAACTGATGCGACCTGGAACGAAATCTTAGATGGTGTTGTGGGGCGCCCCGAAAGCGTGAACTCAACAACTTTTTATCGTTTGCGCTCTGAGTTACGCACCAAACTGGCGAAAACGTGTGCCAGACACATTCGCGCAGATCTGTTCATCTTGGATGAGTTCCAGCGCTTTGATTCACTCCTGGATATGTCGGCAGAGTCCGAAAACGCTCTGATCGCACAGGAGGTGTTCAAGCGTGAGAACCCCGGGAAAATTCTGCTGTTGTCTGCCACGCCATTTAAGGCGCTGAGCCGCATAGAAGAGGATGAAGTTGAAGCTTCCCATCAGGAAGAACTACGCCATCTACTCACGTTCCTGATGAACTCTGATCAGAAAAAGCTTAACGAGTACGAAGCAGCCAGGAAGGACCTGTTGGCTGGCATATTGCGGCTTCGGGATGATTCGTTTTCGGTTGAGGATCTTTCGACCGCTGAAAGGGTTAGGGTCGAGGGATCTCTTGGTGATTTTATTGCCCGAACCGAGCGAGGTCAGATAGGTGAGAATGTTGATTCGGTGTTCAAGTCCGAGCGTCTAGACTGCGCAAAGTTTTTTAGCCAGAGCGACATCAACTCATTTGCAGCCATGACAGGGCTGGCCGACACCGTCGACGAGGTGTCGCAGGCAAGGCATGGCCATCAGCTCATGGAGTTTTATAAATCGGCTCCCTGGGCATTGTCCTTTCTTGGCGGTTATTCGTTTAGAGACAGGCTGGAGCGAAATTTGAGGAACCCGAAGGTTCGCTCTGCTCTAGGAAAGTCGTCACTTAGCTGGTTACCGAGAGAACGGATCGCCAACTACCGATTGAACCTCTCGGAAGAGGCGCCGAATGCAAAAGTTCGCGGCCTCCTGACGCGGATAGTGCATGACAGAGTGGAGGAACTGTTGTGGATTCCTCCCAGCGCTCCTCATTATCCTTTGCAGGGGCCATTTGCAGCCAACCAGACCTTCACCAAAACCCTGCTGTTCTCCGCTTGGGCGATGGTACCGAGAGCCCTAAGCGGCCTCCTGTCGTACGAAGTGGAGCGGCGCCTTCATAAGAAGAAGGGGAGCCGCCCTAAATATTTCGTGGAGGATAAAAAGAGGACCATCCCGCTTATTCGCCTTGAAGGGAAGAATGCACTCACTGGCTGGTCGCTGATCTACCCCTCACGAGTTCTCGCATCAGAACCGTTACCCCGCGGAGAGTCGACGTTGGACGACGTTCTGGCCCGGCGTCGCACGAAGTTTGGGGAGATGCTAACGAGACTCCATCAATATGAGGCTGAAGGACCGCATGACCATAACTGGTACGCGTATGCTGGGATGCTGCTGGACCATGTCAGTGGCTACCACCATGAATTGGAAGAGTGGCAACTTTGGTTGCACGAAGAACAGGAGAGCTCGAAAGACACAGGGCGGCGAATACATCTAGGGGAGCTTGGCAGCAATCTGGAGCTACTTCTGGACGGTCAGAAAAAGCTGGGCAGCATGCCGAAAGACCTGGCTGATTATCTTGCTCTGCTGTCCGTTGCAGGGCCAGGCGTATGCGCCCTGAGAGTGTGTTCAGAGCTGTGGGATGTTGAGTCTTCAACCGAACTCGGAGCAGCAATCACTGTCGCCTTCGGCGTGCTCACGTTGTTCAATAAACCGGAGTCGATCGCAGTTATTGCTAAGCAATCCGGAATCCGGTTAAAGACCTCGTCCCAGCTGACGAGCATCGAGAAGTGTCGAAAGATCCTGAGTTACTGCGCTCAAGGCGGCTTCCAGGCCATGGTTGATGAGTATGGACACTTGCTGAAGGGAAGTGGCCTGTCTGTGGGAGAGGCTGCTGACCGATTTGCCGCCGTTATGGGCTTTCAGACCTCATCCGTGACCTTCCAGTATTTAGGCCACGCCGAAAACCAACGCTATGTGACTCCACTGAACGCATCGCTACGCTGTCATTTCGCAGTGCCATTGGGCATACAGAGTGCAACTGATGATAAACAGCAGGTTCGTGTTGAGCATATTCGCGACAGTTTCAATTCGCCGTTTAAGCCCTTCATGTTGAACTCAACATCCATCGGCCAGGAAGGCCTGGATTTCCACTGGTACTGCAATCGGGTGGTGCACTGGAACTTGCCGTCCAACCCCATCGATATCGAGCAGAGGGAAGGGCGGGTCAATCGTTATAAATCACTGGTTGTTCGACGCCGCGCGACTGAGTTTGCGAACTCCCATGGGATAGGCCTGGATCAGCCGGGTGGCAGGGGAGACTACTGGGAGAATTTGTTTTCAGAAATTGACCGTCTCTCTAAGAATCGGACCAGTGATCTCACGCCGTTCTGGCATATTCCCTCGGGGACCGCGCAAATTGAACGATTGGTTCCAATGATGCCCATGAGCCGTGAAGAGGCGCGGTTGGAGGAGGCTCTCAAGATTCTTTCGCTTTACCGTTTGGCATTTGGCCAACCCAGACAGGAGGAACTTTTGGGGAATCTTGTTAAGAGAAAGTTTTCTGTGGGTGACTGGGAGAAAATTCGCAACGCTTTGGTAATCAATCTGGCACCTTTAAATCGATTGCCATCCAAGAATTCGGTGAGTGCTGAGGCAGTTTTGTCCTCTTAACGCTAAGGGGATAGCTACGCCGACACCGAGAGGTATTTTAATGGTTTCGGCCGCATCACAATAAATCGGCTAAATTTTCGGAGTCCTTTATGGAAGCTTTTGACGAAAACTTCGAGTCTGTACGTTTAAACTTGCTTGCCCAACAATTTCCAGAAATTGTCAAATTTGAGGGAGGGGTGGAATTTTACGCCGAAGATGATGAGGACCGTCTTAGCGGAGCGTCGTGGGACATAGATGATGAAATTTACGAGACGATGAACTGCTCAGGTTTTAAGCTTTTTCTTATGGAAGTTTTAGACACCTTTATCCAATATCGCAGCCAACATAACCAGTTGCCTCGAAAGCAAGGAGTTGTTCAGATCGGACAGGGCTCTATTACGATTGAGTGGAATCATTAATATGTCTTATCCCAATATTTTTAACTGGGCTACAAGCGAATTGTCACAAGATGCCATGATTTGCTGGCTTTTGGCTTGGGCTGCTCCCGAGCACGGTAATCAAGATCCAGAGCTCCACAAGTGCGGGCAAAGATTAATCCGAGCGTTTTTTGCGAAACACGGCAAGCACTCTCCTGATTTAATTGAAAAGGTAGAAGTTCGAAAGCAGGATCGACGAATAGATGTTCTGTGCATAATCAACGATACGTACCCGATTTTGATTGAAGATAAGACTGGCACCCAACACCATTCTAATCAGCTGGTCCGGTACTTGGAGAATGTCCGAGGAAGGCACTACAAGGAAGAAAATATTCTCCCAATTTATTTCAAAACGGGTGAACAGTCCCACTATCGTGGCGTGATTGACAGCGGCTACCAACCATTTTTACGCGCAGACATACTCGGTGTGCTTGAAGGCTACGACGGACACAATCAAATCCTTATCAATTATCGAGATTATCTTCGCGCAATTACGGCGAGGATTGAGAGCTACAGTACCCTTGCTCCGGAACACTGGCACCGTGATGCCTGGACCGGCTTCTACTTACAACTGAAGAAAGAGCTCAATGCTGGCAACTGGGGTTATGTTGCCAATCGCTCGGGCGGCTTCTTGGGATATTGGTGGTGTTTTCAAAAGGATGATGACTGCACGCAATATTTGCAGTTGGAGGAACAAAAATTATGCTTCAAGATTTCTGTTGACGATCCTAAAAATCGCCGAGCGCTGAGAACAAAGTGGTACAAGCGGATACAACGACAGGCTGAGAAAGTCGGTCTGCGAGTCAGGAAGCCAGGTCAGTTCGGTAACGGCCAATTCATGACTGTGGGCATTTGTGAGGATTGTCGCATCACGGACAAGGGAGTTTTGGACCTTGCCAGTACGATTAGCCGGCTGCGGGAAGCAGAAGCGATTTTGCAGAAAACGGCCTTGGAGTAAGAAAGTAGTCGTCATCGCAAGAGAAATTATGACCAACATTCTTTGCCTGATTTCGATGATTTGAGCTGTGGACCGCCGGTCTGCTTGATTTTTGCGCCGGTGCGACGTTGTTGTACCGTGAAGCAATACTGCACTCGAAGCTCTGGCGTAAGTGTGGCGAGGCTTAAAAGGAAAAGCGATGGCATTTATGCGGGAGTCCCTAAAACGGGTCTTTAGCAAACCTTACAGAGAGCAACAGCGAATGGACCGGGATGTTCAGACGTTCCTTGAGACCCTACCACCCTGCCACCAGTTCGTGCTCGTGGCATCTCCAGAACTTGGTGAAGGCGAGTATTCATGAGGCGTTATTTTGTCTGCTCATGAGCTATTGACGTGGTATCTCAAAGAGGCTGAAACAACGACCATTTATTCTTGGGACGCCAAAGTGAGACGCCGAGCCATGCCTTTATGGCTTGAGCAAGCCCGCACCGGTGATGGGCAGGTTACATACTTACCGAGGCGTGCCTTCTGTGATGTTCGCGGCTCCATCGCTGATTGGGTCGAGGCAGGCCAAGCCCATGTATGGTGTTATCACTGTGAATGCTGGGTAGATGAGGTCGTCATGTCTAAAACCGATGAAAGCCACTTGGGCAGGCTCGGCTCCTCATGGACAGACCTTTGGTCCTGCCATCAGGGGCACAAAATTCATGAGGCCAGACAGGAAATCCGACGGATTTACCGCAATAGCCGCAGCGTTTCTTGACGGTGAATCGGACACATCGGTTTCCGACAACTTTCATGACTGAACCACTGCCACTTTAAACCTGCGAACCTTTGACCCATCTGAGATATCGGTGCCATATTGCACCGAATCCCTCCTCGTGAATCGTCCCAGTTGCCATACCACCGCCACTGCTCAACCGGGCACGGAAAAACTTGAACTCAAGAGTTTCCTCGGATGGATCAAAGCACTCGATGGCTGCATCCAATAGCAGATCCCAGAAAATCACGATGTTTCCACATCGATCTATCAATTCAGGATTCATGTCAGTCGTGAGCGCAAGTACGATTGGGTGGTCGCTTTTTTCCGGAGGCTGAAATTCCGGATGGGCGCGCCTGTAATCCTCTATCAACGCTTCCAGGGTCTCTCGCCCCATTGAATCACTCATTATTTTCTCCACACCGGACCTTTGATCTTGTGCCATAGCCTGCCCAAAACCAAGTCATCGTCCGACTTTGAGAGTTAATGGTTCGCTGAATAGAGGGTCTCGCGGTGATCTTCCTGTGACAGCAATCCGAAAGTAGCGGCTGGCACACCAGCAGTGGCTTTTCATCAGATTTTCAGACTATTTTGCTTCAGTGAGAATATAGCCAAAACACCCATCATCTACCGACACGCAGAGCTTGGTGTTGCAGGACTGGCATCGGAAAGCCGGATAGTCAAAGTAGGCCTCTTCGAGAAAGTCAGGCGAAATTCCGCTGCCGCAGCCAGGACACTCTTTCATGGCGAGCGCCTCGGAATTCATTTCTTTTATCTCTTCTAACGGCGTTTGCGCCACCACTTGATTTACTTTATCCAACGAAAGCCCAGCTTTTGTCATCCGATTCGATAAAAGACGAATAGCGACATTGTTCATGATTTTTTTCATTTTTGCGGGATCATTAAGAATAGCCCGTTCCGCATCGTCCCGTTCTTTCGACATAAATCTTTGCTCACGTGGCCCCGGAATGAACATCCGAGAATGGAGTTTAGCCTGTTAATCGTTTCAGGTTTGCTTACTTGGTCTTGCGGATTTTTAGTTTCGATTTAGTTGCAAATGCCACCTAAGCCTATTCGCCAGGAACAATCGTTTCCCATGGGTTTTGATCCTTAACTGCGGGATTTTTAGCGACTATCTCTTGGTAAATCCGGATCATGTTACCGGCGGCCTCGTCCATAGAGAGCTGATAGCTGTCAAAAGTTTCAACAGTGTTTGCGACCAAAAACTCCTGCCATTCTTCAGAAAGATCCGAAAACCACAAATTTGAACCGCCTTTTCGCAATGCTAATTCGGCCGCCGCGAACGCATTATTATCCGGAATGGGTTCCTTCATAGGCCACCTCGCTGCTTTGTTTGGTGATGTGGTATCGATGAGCATGTGTATTCGCATCGCGTGTCCAGATTCTGCGGAGCGCCCAATTAACCGGCGAACCACCAGGGAAGCCTAGACTTGGCCTCCTTGGTTGACAATGCCAGAGATGTCCAAGCTTCTCACTGTAGCCTCTGACGGCTTAGATGGCGCCTCTTCTTCAGGATGCTAGGCATCACTATCTGAGCTTTCAGGGGCCCCAGTCGTGCCTCGCGGATGCTGTGAGCGTCTTAACAATTGCTTGCTTGACGTACTCGTAAATCCCCGGGTGATTGCTGGCTCGCGGACCCGCTACGTTAAGGGTCTTTACCTGAAATTTATCAGTGAACTCAACCAACACAGCGGCCGCTTTTTCGGCATCTACCAAGGAGCTATCAATTAGCTTGTAGGGTTTATTGAGTCGGATACAGAATTGCAGCGTCAATTCGGTACCGCCAGAAAGAAAGCCATCGTAGAAAATGGCAGTGGCATCTGAATCTGCAACATTTTTCCGGGTGCGCTGCCGGTAACCGCCGCTTATTTCTTGGAGGCCATAATAACCAGGAATCTCGCCATCCTCGGCTTTCTTGCCAGAAGGGCAAGTTCCACCGATTGGAACTGAAACCTCAATAGCTGCATCGAGAGCGGCTCTGTCTGCTCCCGTCTGACCGCCGCTGATGACCTTTGTAATCATTGTTTGACCTGCACCACGTATTTATTTCTTCCGCCTCGGTGTGTGCTTTTATTATCCGTCACTGTTTTTCTTCAGTCCTTCCATCATTTTAGCCCGAACCTCCTTTGGATCTCGTCATTCAATTGTCGCCATCGAGAACATAGACTTTCCACCGGATGCTTTCGCCCTTTGTTGTCTTATAAGCTCTGGCTCGCGAAAATCTCGGATCTCAGCCGGACAGAGAGCAATCTCGCCTTTTCAACTATTGTGCATTTTCGGGGGATAGTGCCAGCCTTAGATCGCTAATATTGCGCGTTGAGAGGCTTTGGCTCAATGCCCTGCAGTGCAGGAGTCAACGTGACAGGTTGAACTGGGAACGATGCTGAGGGGGCCGAGGACCCTTTGTTTCACGCAGCTGGATATTGATCCCGCACCCCAACTCGGTTGCTATGACGCTTTGACCTGCGCCGGGAGCCCATTGCATAAAGCGCACACTCTGAAATCTACCCAAGGGTGGTGGGCCATCGGCATTCCCCTCCGTGGCCATTGGCCCCTTTCTATTGACGATACATGAAGCGAGTCCGTCATTTCGCAGCCCAACACTTGGTTGGGTCTGTGCGTTTATGCCCCTTTTTGTGTTGATACCGCTCTAATTGCGATTTTCCGGCAATTTGACGAATTTGTGAGAGCTCTAAATTGGGTACCTTGAGCTTGAATCAATTCAATAGAGGATCGAATTTATGAAACTGCCACATCACATTTATTGGCTCGACTTGCCACCCTTCAACGGTGACCGTATCCACGAGGGACGCCTTACTTGTTACCGATCGAATCCCCAACAGATCGACGCAATGGCAATTGTGCTCACTGAGCTGATGGAACATAACTGCTCTTCCGTCTCTGTGATGTCGATGCTTCGGACTCACCACGAAGAAATGCTGCGCCAATTCCAAAACACAAATGGTCTTCAAGAGGCAGCACCAACGTCGAATGTGAATTTCTGCTACGCCGGCGGGACCTGCCACAGCGCAGACACGCTGATCGTGTTGCCAGTCATGGCAACCGGGACGCAATATGGACCGTTGATTAATGAAATTCGTGACCGGTCGGCGGATTTGTTTGATGTGCTGGAACAACAGGAGTTCGAGCGAGTAATTGTCTTGGGCGAGAAGCTTGCGTGGCTGTCCATCGGAGGTTTTTTCGCCAGGTGGCTTGCCGAGGTCCCCTCCACCGATTATCCGGTTAGCGAATGGTATTTTAAGCATGACATCAGGGACGCCGTTGATGCATTGTTCGGTGACGGACGCTGACCCAGCCACTATTTCTGCGGGCCGGCGAAGTGAGAAAGATCGCTCAAAAGGGGCTCACTCTCCAAGGGTTGGAGGCAAGGGCGGTTTTCCCGCTCGGCCCAGCAGAGTCCACAACTGACAGATGGCATAGTGGTAATCGCGCGCAGTGGTTGGCGCAAAATTGTGAGCCTTGAAAAATTCATGAACCTGCCGACGGCCGATTTGTTCAGCCGGACGGTGGCACCACTCGACGAACAGCTCGATTCGCTCGACCTGACGCCGCCTGGATTTTTTGCCACCTTTACGGGCGAAGAGGTGGAGTTTGTGTCGAAGCTCCCGACGAATGAATGCCATTACCGCTGCCCTCCCAGATAAGCATTTGTGATAGTGATGCGGCTATGGCCAAGTTCTTCTGAGATCTGCTGGCGGGCCATCTTATCCAGGTCAGGGGGCGCTTTGCCGCCCAATACAGGTGCGCGGTAGCCGGTGATTTGTTCGTATCGGTCACACGCGTAAGCGCTGCGCAGCTCATGAATGCCTCTGATGCCAAATGTCTGCAGGGTTTCGCGGATGCAGCGTAGGCCAGTCTCTCGCCAGGATTGCCAATCCTCTACCGCGGGCATCACGGCGTGTGCCGGTCCCTGAACATCGGCAGCCTTGTGCAATGCGGTAAGCTGCCATTCTGAAATCATAGAGAAACTCCGCGCTCTTCCACCTTTCGTACCGTACTCGATAGTAATCGCACCGGTTCTACTCGCTTCGTCCAATGCCGATTTTGCATCGAGCAGACTGGCCTCTTTGCTGCGCAGACCAAGTTCCCGGGCAAGGTATGTGACCGCTTGGCCTCGGGCGTCCAGTGCCGACAGTGCCCGTTGCAGGTGTTCCCGGTCGAGACCAGTTGGTGGAATCTTTCGAACGTGAGTCCGTTTTGTAATCCCGCATTGCGTCGGGCAGGTCGGGCTAACAGGTTCCCACTGCCCCCGTGTAGCCAGGGTCATCACACTGTTCACTGCACTCAACCGGTTCTGAGCGGTTGAAGCACCGATCGATGGCAGTTCTGTATGTGGGTAAGTTTCTTTTTCTGTGCCGCTAAAATTACCCCGGACCTGTGCAGCAAGCTGTCGTCCGTATGAAACCACGAGCTCGCGATCAACATACTCCATTTGCCGCACGCCCTGCTCACCAGCAAACTCGCAGAACTGACCCCACCTGTGGCCCAAATCCGCTGCGGTCTGAAACGATATGGCACCAACCATTTCGGCATTTTTTAACGAAAAAATACCGGCCTTTCTCATGCATCTGCTGCCTAAGCCAAAGTTTTTACTCATGATTGTTCCCCGAAACTGAATCCTGTAGTGGTAAATTTTTCGCGAGTCATAAGTTGTTGTCGGGCGCTCGCAGACCCTACGGGAAGCGGTTTTTTTGATGCTTTTTCAGACATCCGGCAGTCCGCGCTGCCATGGGCATTTGTGAGTTGTCACATGTGAAGTGATGGTGCTGTGGCGAGAGTGAGTCGCGTGCCGTCAAGCTACGTTTTTAATCGTGCTTGGCAGCTCCGGCCTAACGGGTATCCCCGTCACCGCTGCCCGGTGCGGTGCCTTTCACAAGAGCTCATTAGTTGCCTCGTAGGGCGCTGATGGGAGAACAACGAGCCGGGAAAATCCGTTTTCGTCGTATTTCGTCCCGTTTCTGCCTGTCCAAAACAGGCTGTACATGGCTTAACCACGCTGCTTTTTGAACATTTCTCAAAAGAACGTCTCTGTGGTGGCGTCATAGGTGAAACGGAATTCGTCACTGCGGTAACACCGCATTGGGGGGAGGGCTTTCGATACTCGGTACCCCACGGAAGTGGGACGTGAGGGCCAAAGGTGCTATTCCAGTTTCTCATAGAAATCGCGAACGCATAGACGTTGCTTATGGTCTGGAAACAGACATGACGTTGGCGCCTTAACGGGCAGGAAAGCTCAATTCATGATTGCCGAAGCAGGTTGGGGGTGGTGCTTGAGTAGTGGGCGCCCGCGGGCGATTAGAGAAGACGTATAGCTAAAATTCAGAGGACAGAGCGAAGCGCTTACTGTAGTGGTAGGCTGTTTGTTTAAAGCGAGGCCAGCTACCTCACTGCTGCCGTGCAGCGTTACATTGCAAATAATACGAGGATCTTGGTACCAACGCAAGGGTTTTGAAGCGAATTTCGGCGAACTTGGTAGGGATGAGGCAGGAACCGCCTTTGGTTGACCTTTATTGGTGACAGACGTTTCGCCGAGGAAAACGGAGTGTACCTGTTGTGTACCGAGAGTGTACCCAACGTATCCTCCCGCAGACTTTCTCTATGCTTTAGCCTCCGGCTCTGGGCTTCGAAGACATCTTGTGTACCCATAGTGTACCCATGATGTACCGACAGAAACATTTTCCGCTTCTCGCGCATATCTGAATTTCAGACGTCACAGATCCCCCAGCCGGACCCAATAAGAGGTCACCCCCATTAGAAAGCACCGCACCCCGGATTAGTGGTTGGCCCTGGTCGATCAGCAACGTGACAGGGGCTTTTCTGCCATGCAGTTCTGTAAGCAGTAGCAGCTCGGCTATGCCAGCTTCTGAAAATGGCGCAAGCGCCTGGCGGATTTGCCGGTCAGTTAGGCTTCAGATTCCAGTGAGGCCGGTTTTCTGGATCTGTCCTCATTGATGGGTGCTTCGTCATCAGCCGGGCCAGGCTGGAATATCGTGCTCAGCCTGGGCAATGGCGTTTAACAGCGGCTGAGCCAGAACGGATGATTGGCCTGGCTGGCCAGCCCCGGACCTGGCTATGCACGGAGCCCACGGACTTGCGCAAATCGTTCCGGGGGTTGGGCGCCCTGATCCGCAACCAGCTCAAGCAGGATCCGCTCTGTGGCCAGTACTTTGTCTTCGTCAATCGCCGCAAGACCCAGATGAAGATGCTGTATTTTACGGCCAAGGGCTATCGCCTGTAGGCCAGTCGCCTGGAGCAGGGCAAAGAACACCTGGGTATCATTCAGAGCCTGATCACTACTTGCAAACTCCATGGGCTCAACCTGCTTGGTGATCGACCCGCGCCACCCTGACCGACAAAGTAAGCTGGAGGTCAACACTCATACGCATTGACGATCTGAGCATCTATCAGTCGCTGGAGCTGAGCCGGTATATCTGCCAACGCATCGATAAATTGCATTATCAGTAAACCTCTTAGGTTTTTAGTAAGATACGGGTGGGTTTTAAAGTGAGCTTCGAAGGTCGGGACGGCCCAATTCTGGGGATCCTCAGCACGATCAACCGCAAGAGCGTGATCGTGCTGAGTGACGACGGGACCAAGCAATATAAGGTCTCGCCACGCCTGCTAAGGCCTCTACTTGACGTGAAGGAAGTCCACCTCGCCATAGAATGGACGCTAACGAAAGTAAACATATACGTGAATTAAATTGCTTTAGAATTAGTAGCGAATATAGACATGTTTCTCAGCAGTGTTTGAGCTACTGACGCGATGCGACATCCAAATAGATGGTCAAGCAAAGGAGCGCCAGAACGCTCTTTCGGCGCTTTTTTATCGACACAAGAGTGAGGAAAGAATGGAAAGTATTATATTTGTGGAAGATCATGTAGTTCCTCAATTGTTCACCACCGCCATTGAGGCTTATGATTTTGAGCACAAAAGCAGCAGTAGAGCGAAGGGGCTGAATCAGCTCGAAACGTTTGGCTTGCTGTGGGGGTATTCCATTGAGCCTGTAAATAAATCTGTGTAACTGCCCACCCCATTACAGGTG
>TARA_R110002095_G_scaffold188226_6_pt1 | contig 14043 bp, 7 predicted proteins | sample TARA_R110002095 | Tara Oceans TARA_R110002095 (sample SAMEA4397255) | marine metagenome | biome: Polar Biome; feature: [SRF] surface water layer (ENVO:00010504); material: water (ENVO:00002006), including particulate matter (ENVO:01000060) such as... | depth 5 m | reverse complement strand
AGTGGCGTCACCATCAACGGAAACCAGCTGGATATTACCCCGAGTGCGTACAACGATCTGGCCGTGGGTGAATCCGTGGTGATTAATTATTCTTACAATGTGATCGACGGCGAAGGGGGCGTTGTTGCTCAGACCGCTTCGATTACGATCAACGGCGTGAATGATGCCCCGGTGGCCCAGGACGATACGTTTTTAACTGATGAAGACACGGTTCTGATGAACGGTGATGTCTTCGCCGATAACGGGAGTGGTGTTGACAGCGATCCTGATAACGGTGCTACCTTTACCGTGACCGGTATCAACGAAGGGGTGTCTGTTGGCACGGTAGGAATTCCGTTTAGCCTGGCTTCCGGTGCCACTGTGACACTGACATCAGGTGGTGTTTTCGAATTCAATCCGAACGGGCAATATGATTATCTGGCCGTTGGAGAATCAGCCACTGAATCATTCACTTACACGATTGATGACGGCGAGGGGGGAACAAACACTGCGACCGTTATGATTACGATCGACGGTGTGAATGACCCTGTTACCGCAGCCGATGATGATGCCACGACGGACAAGAATACGTCTATTGTGGTTGATGTGCGGCTCGACAACGGTCATGGGGCTGACAGTGATCCCGATAACAGTGATGTTCTTCGTGTGACTCATATTGCTGAGGGGGTGGAAGCACCTGTCGTTCTTGTTGAAAGTAATCCAGAAGAGCTAGACTCAGGGGCAACGATCACACTCAATCCTGACGGAACGCTCACTTATGATCCGAATGACGCACACAATGATCTGACACTGCCCACAGATAAGTTTACTGAGACATTTACTTACACAATTACAGACGATCAAGGTTCGACCAATACGGCGACCGTAAGTATTATCGTCACAGGATCAAATGAGCCATTGATGACATCAGGACTGCCTGATGTGACCAGCGATGGTCTGGCAGAAGTGATCATCAATCTGGATAATCATTTCAGTGATGCGGATCCTGGTGATACGATTAGTTATAGTATTGCTAGCTTCCCTCCCACCCTGGTGGGAGGAGATCCTCTGCCTGCTAATTTCTGGGCCAACAATATCTTTATCAGCGGGAATGAATTGCATATTCAATTCAGTGATTACAGTAATATTCAGGTTCGGCTGCCAGCGGAGATTACTGTCACTGCCAAGTCCAGTGACATGGTCTCCCCCGACGTCAGTAGCATGTTTACGCTAACTCCTGACCCTCAAACAACGGCTGCAGTCCAACTGGTGGCTCGGTCTACCGTATCTTCAGATCGTGACTTCATCACTTTCCAGGCAGAAGCCGATTTTGGTTCTGCTGTTGGAAGGGCGCAGTTAGCACTGACAAATGGATTACAGGACCTTGAGTTCAGTATCTATTTACAGGACTTTGTAGATCATCCTACCTTTCTGTTGGACTTTGACGGAACTCGTACGATTGGGGATTCGAACGATGATCTGGCACTTGTTCAGCTTATTGACAATGACTCTTTTGACCCAGTGTTCGTCATCTACGATAAGTCACTGATGAATCAAGATCCCAACCTTGTCTTAGATGCCAGCACTAACACTGTGTCGGGAATCTGGCAAGGCTTGAGCAGTGATATGATTGATAAGTTATATGCTGGGGAATTGGCAATTCAAATATTTAAAGAAAGTGGTGATTCCGACACCGTTGGTGGGGAAAAGATCATAGTATCTCCTAGAGTCGCAGATGCAGGACAGCTTCCTGCGGGGCAAACAGAATTTGCGGTTGATGAGAGATACTATGTGGAAATCTGGGTGAGCGATCAAATAATCCAGTCATTGATCGCGCAGTCGGGAACCGTATCGGGGATTGGCGGAAGTCAGCTTGATATAACTTGGGACAGTAATAACATTGCCCGAGCAGTGAGAGTAAGTGCTACAGATGAAGCCTCTGCTTTTAACGGCAGTTCCGATAACGGCAGCATAAATAATAGTGCCGGTGTTATTTCTAATATTAGAGGATTAAGCTTGCTTCCTGGAATCGCCAGCGATAGTGGTTATGCTAGGTTAGGATATGTATTAGTTGAAGCGGAGGGGGTAACATCGGATACCAATTTTGAAGTCAGACTATCTGACAGCAATGATTTTGTAAAAAGAAGCATTGGTAATATTGACAATAGTCAGGTTTTTCTGGGCGGGCTTTCCCTGACTCATACGCCGGCTGCGTCTCCTTTGCACGGTACCGTTGGTGAACCGGAAGGAACGACCGTTGATGTCGTTGTTGTTCAGGAACAAACGGAAATCGATCAGACAGGTCATGTGACCGAGTTACCCAGCAGTATTACCTGGATTGATGAATGGAGTTCCTTCTGGGCTGAAATTTATGTGGAAACTTCGAATAATGATTCCGTTGAGAATGCATTGGTCGATTTGAATTACAACACGGAATTCTTTACCGCCACTGAGATTGAGTTCGGCAGTGATTTTACTGGTAGTGGGAATGTTGTGATTGATGATTCGACGGGAGTTGTGACCTCGATCAGCGGTACCGCGATTAACTCTGGAACAGGAAACCTGGGAAGTGCGTTGTTAGCACGTGTGAAGTTTGAATCATTGGAGCAGGATGATGTCTCGATTGACTTCAATGATAAATTCCTCGGCCCTCATTCTCTGGGGCTTGAACTGAGTAATGTTGAAATTGGTCTGGCTGATGGTGCTGAAGCGAATATCATCGTCGGAGATGCACCGGAGACTGATTTATGGGCCATGGCCTATGATGTGAACGATGATGATGCGATCAACTTCAGTGATCTGGTCATCTTAACTTCTGTTTATGGTCAGAATGTTCTTGACCAGAATTCCCCTTATGTCTGGGCACTTGATGCTGACAAAAGCGGTACCGTTAACTTTAGCGATCTGACTAGCTTCATCTCAAACTATGGTGTTTCAAAAGGTGGCGACCAGCAAGTCGTTTATCCTGAAAACTTCCTGCAGCGTTGGTATGGGCAAACCGATGATCTGGTCGGAAGCTCTTCCATTGACGACGTCATGGATGAAGCTCTGGCGATCTGGCAGGATGCTCTGGGACTGGAACAGCCGCTGGACATTCAACTGGTCATTACCGATTTGGGTGGAACACAGTTGGGTGCAGGTCAGATTACAGCCGTCGATGATGAAGGGCGTCCTGTAGCAGGGATTGTTACATTGGATGATGATGCCGCTGGTCAAGGCTGGTATTCTGAAATCAATACCAGTGCCTTTGGTGGAACGGAACTGGAAGGGGGCGTATCGTATACTGCTGACAGCGGCTCTGATGCCGTCGGTCATTACGACTTGCTCACCGTGCTATTACATGAAATTGGACACGTGGCCGGGTTCACAGAAACCTATGCTCCATTCCAAAGCCATATCGAAGTGGGCGTCGGTGGAACTTTGAGTTTTGTCGGCAGTGGATTTGAAGCCACATTAACTGATGACGGCTTGCACCTGGATGATACCGTTCATGCTGGCGATATCATGAATGCGACACTGGATCCGGGAGTTCGCAAACTGCCTTCCGTGCTGGATGCTCTGATTCTGCAGACCGTTCACGAAACGGCAACGACAGGGGACTTTGAGATTCTGGTTGGCGTGAATGCTCCTTTAATGGCGAATCTGCCTGCTGGCGAGCAGCTCAACACCGGTGCTGAGTCGTTGACTGCCTTGGATTCCAATATCGTTCTCGTTTCCAACGACTTGTCGGAATTGACCGAAAATGGACTGCCTCAGGTCAATCTGCTACTGAATCACTTGAATCCCAGTTCCTCTGCTCTGAATCAGGTCGAACTTGATTTATCCGTTCTGGAAGGATTAAGTGAGGAACTGATCAGCGACCTGCAGCTCAACGGACTATCCATTGTTGACAGCCGCGAACACAGCCCAAGTTCAGACACCGACCAGACTGATTCCGATTTTGATCTTCTGGGGCTGACTCAGGAATTTGATGCCGGATTTGACGATGTCTTTTCTGAATGGGCAGGTCCGATTCTTTAAGTCAGAAGTGTTCAAGAGGTGTACGACTCGCCCTTATGTGTGTTTTACAGGCCACCATAAGGGCGAATTTCCCCTAAACTATCTCAACTGGCTGTTGTAGGAAAGCTGGGGAAGAGCGTTGTGTTTTTTCAACATGCAGTCAATTTCGTTATACATTTATGAATGTCTTTAAAGACTTACAAAGTCTATACGATCTTTTCTTGAATACTGAACAATCTGATGTTATGTTTCAGGAGTCTTTGAACAAGTCAGGACAAATCAATCTAATATTGGGGGGATCTGTTTTCTTATAACAGGTCGTATTGATTCCCCATCAGTTCAGGTCCCTATTTCTGGAACCAATTACTTCTTAAGATTTTATAACATTGAGGAGAAACTAAGCGTGAGTGCTAAGAAAGATGAGAAATCAGCTGAAGCAACAACAGAAGCAGCAGCAGGACAGGCTCCAGCTCCAGCTCAGCAACAGCAGCAGGTTAAGGTGAACGATGACAACATCGTAGCCAGCTATGCCAACTTCTGTCGCGTTTCCAGTACTCCAGAAGAATTGATTCTGGACCTGGGATTGAACCCGCAGCCGCTTGATCCTTCGAATACCGAGATCACCGTAGGCCAGCGAATTATTCTGAACCATTACACAGCCAAACGACTGTTGAGTGCACTTTCAATGGCATTACAGCGCCACGAACAGGCATTCGGAGTTTTGGAAACAGACATCCGTAAGCGTGTTGTTCAGAAGTCATAATGCTTTTAAACGAGAGCGTTTGACGAAAGCTACATCAAAAAACCGGCCCGATACGAACTGTATTAGGCCGGTTTTTTTAATGCGCTGCGCACTTTTTCATGCTGCTTTGAAGAGCTGGCATCTACCGATTCAGGCACACTCGTGACAGTTATTCTGGTATTTCCTGAAATTTTGGATAAAAGATTGGCAACGGATGAGTAGGAAAGCCAAAACGAGTTTGGTAACTTTCATAATGACAGCGCAAGTCAACTAGAGGAGAGAGCTTTAAAACTCTGATCTTATACCATATTGTAAAAGAAATACGGTTAGAACTCGTTTCATCGATAATCCATTGGTGATTCCTTGACCAAGGGGCATTTCTAATGCCTTGTCGGTTGTTCGTCTCTAAGCCCGGAGAGGGCATAATGCTAGATAAACCAGATTCAGTATCATCCCACTTCGAGGGCAATGGGCACCACGATAGTCAGTTGCCGGAAGAATTAGTCAACGAAATCAGCTCAGAATCATTAACCTTCGTTGAAGATCTGTACGCGAGCTACTTGAAGTCGCCGGGGTCCGTCTCCCAGGAATGGCAGGACTTTTTCGCCCGCTTCCCCCACAAGGTCGCGCGTACGCAAAGACCTGGATTTGGCCCTTCGTTTAAACGTCATACGATGTTTAATCCGCCTGGTTCGCAGAAGACGGAAGGGACGGACCGCCAGACAATGAAAATCGCTGATCGGCAGGAACGTCTCGATCAGCTGATTCGAAATTACCGGGTACGAGGACATATTCTGGCATCGTTAGATCCGTTGGGGAAAATACAGTCCACTCCCGCCGAGCTGATGCCCGAGTTTTATGATTTCTCCGAACGGGATTACGACCGGATTTTTTCCACATCCACTTTTGGTGGTCCTGCTCAACGAACATTGCGGGAAATGATCCAATGGTTAAAGAACACCTACTGTCGATCCATTGGTGCGCAGTTTATGCACATCGACAGTTTGCACGTTCGCAAGTGGCTGCAAGACCGGATGGAAAGCACAGCCAACTTTCTCAAGTTTGAACGTCCCGAAGCGTTGCGGATTTTACGTCGTTTAACCGATTCGGTTGTCTTCGAAGAGTTCATTCAGAAAAAGTACGTCGGCTTGAAAAGCTTTTCACTGGAAGGGGCGGAAAGCCTGATTCCCCTCTTGGATCTTGCCATTGAAAAAGCCGGTGAGCAAGGCGTTGACGAGATCGTCTTTGGAATGGCACACCGCGGCCGATTGAATGTGCTCACAAATATCATGGGCAAAAAACCGCGTGAAATCTTTCGGGAATATGAAGACTCGGTTCCCGAAATGAGCGTGGGACGCGGCGATGTCAAATATCACCTGGGGTACAGTTCCGACTGGATGACCGAATCGGGACACAATGTCCATCTGACACTTTGCTTTAACCCCAGCCACCTGGAGTTCGTCAATCCCGTTGCCATGGGGCGAATGCGCGCCAAGCAGGACCGCTGGCACAACATCGATCGAACCAAGGGCATGGTCCTGTTGATTCACGGTGATGCGGCTTTTGCCGGGGAAGGCGTAGTTCAAGAGAGCCTGAATCTGAGCGAATTGAAAGGGTATCGAACCGGCGGTACGATTCATGTCGTCGTTAATAACCAGATCGGTTTCACGACGGACCCTGCGCAAAGTCGTTCTTCGACCTACGCGACAGATGTCGCCAAAATGCTGCAGATTCCCATCTTCCATGTGAATGGAGAAGATCCGGAAGCAGTCGCCCAGGTCGTCAAACTGGCGATGGACTTTCGTAAGGAATTCCATCGTGATGTCGTGATCGATATGTATTGCTATCGCCGTCGTGGACATAACGAAGGAGACGAACCCTCTTTCACACAGCCGTTAATGTACGATATCATCAGCAAGCACCCCTCTGTACGCGATAGCTTCCTGCAGCGAATGCTGGAACGCAAGTCGGTCACACAGGAAGATGGCGATCGTCTGCGGGACGAGAGTATCTCACACCTGGAATCGGAACTGGCAGCAGCTCGAGTGGATAATTATCCGCATACGGTTGAATTACCAGCTGGTATCTGGGCGGGATATCGTGGAGGAGAAGAATTACCAGCCGACCAGATCGACTCGGGAGTTCCGGAAGAAAGCCTCGTCAATCTGTTATCGAAACTAACCGAACTTCCGGAGAGTTTTACACCGCATAAGAAAATTCAAAGGTTATTGCGCATCCGCAAGGAAATGGCAGATGGTGAGCGTAAGTTAGACTGGGGTGCAGCGGAATCACTTGCATTTGCTTCCTTGTTGACCGAAGGGTATCGGATTCGCGTGAGTGGTCAGGATGCGCAGCGCGGGACGTTCAGTCATCGCCATGCCGTGCTGCATGATGTTAAAAGCGGTAAAAAATATACGCCACTCAAACATCTGGTCGACGGGCAGGGACCTGTTGAATTCGTCAACAGTCCTCTTTCGGAAGCGGGGGTTCTCGGCTTCGATTACGGCTACAGTTTAGACTGTCCCGATGGCCTGATTGTCTGGGAAGCGCAATTCGGCGATTTCTGTAATGCGGCCCAAGTGATTATCGATCAGTTTATCGTCAGTGCCGAAGATAAATGGCAGCGTTACAGCGGGATCGTGCTGTTGTTGCCACATGGATTTGAAGGGCAGGGGCCTGAACACTCCAGTGCGCGATACGAGCGATTTTTGCAGATGGCTGCGGAAAACAATATTCAAATCGCAGTCCCCACAACACCGGATCAGTTTTTCCACCTGTTAAGACGGCAGATGATTCGCAAGTGGCGGAAGCCATTAATCGTGATGACACCCAAAAGTCTGCTGAGACATCACGACGCGGTCTCCAGCTTATCCTCGATGAGTTCGGGCTCCTTTTTCAAAGTCATTGCCAATACCACAGACATCGAACCCGAAAAAGTCACCCGGATATTACTATGCACCGGAAAGATCTATTATGATCTGAATGAGCATCGAAAACAGGCGGAACGCGATGATATTGCCATCATTCGGATGGAGCAGCTGTATCCCATTCCCAAAGCAGAGCTCGAGAAGGCTTTAGCCCCCTATCCGGAAGGGACCCCCGTGTACTGGGTCCAGGAAGAACCGGAAAACATGGGGGCCTGGCAATTTATGTATTGTCGCTTTAAAGGAAATCTGTTTGGCCGCCATCCACTGCAGGGCGTTTATCGTCAGGCTAGTGCCAGCCCGGCGACAGGGTCTGGCAGGAGCCATCAGTTTGAGCAGGAAATGCTGATTTCAGAAAGTTTCCGAGAAGAAGCATAGCCGCATCTGGAATCAAACTTTTTTTCACTGGCTTGTGGAATCCAGGATATCCTTCAGGTGAAAATGATGTTTTCCTAACTGGCCACCATAATTTCCAGCAGTGATTTCGAGGACCCCCGGTTGCTGGCTGGCGATGTGTAAGCCAGCCTGCATCGCCTGTTGTACCGCGTCGAACGAGTCGCCGTCGATGACGATTTCGTAAACGCAGCCGGTACCTTCAGGCAGTTCTGATGTGGTCTGTGCACGAAGCGTCGGGCAGTAGGCATCGTTGGTGCTGGCTTTCAGTTTGGAATAACGCGATCCGACTTTACTGCCGCTTCTGACGATGCCTCCTGGGAAAGGCAGGATGATATGTTCCCGTTTCTGCATGGCGGTAACAGCGGCTTCTGTCGCGAGTAATCCACTTTTCTGATCCGTTGCACAGATTAAAAGGTTACCACCTGCGACCCCTTTAAACGTGCCAACCTGATCTTCGCAAACGAATTCCCCATCCATCACCGGGATCCGCCAGAGTCGGCGGTCGCCCCATTTTTTGGAAACCTGAAAGCCATCACCAAAAAAACGAAGCTGACTTCCCAGTGCGATCTGTTTTTCGGGATCAGAGTCTGTGATTCCGGAATAACAGGCGGTTGTTGGACAGGTGAGAATGCATTGGCCGACCCGGTTCGAGACCGCTTTTTCCAGCGCAGAGCGGCTGAACGCGAAAAACATTAAGCTGACTCCCGGTCGTCCGTCGGGGCTTTCTGCAGGCGAGAGGAACGTTTCAATACCGGCTTCCGCGTCGCAAGCGATGACGCTCGTGGCATATCCACTGACTTCGGCTGCGGCTATTTTGACCCAGGATTCAGTCAGTGCTGTCACGATAATTCGCGTTCCCACGGTTGTGAATGCTTCAGCAAAGGTATCACAAATGGGAACACCATTTAGTTCCAATTCAGTTTGAGTATTCAAATTCGTTCCCAGACGAGATCAAAAAAACGGTTTTTAGTAAGGTTGTTTGCAGAATGCAGTTTGCGTTAGTTCTGCGATTTTCAAATTAGAGACGGTCAGGATCAGCGATAGAGGTTCCTTGAATTTGCAAATCCATTTGAATCAGTTTAGGAACACTTTTGACTTGCATTTTTTTCATGATTTTTGCGCGATGTGCTTCAACCGTTTTAAAGCTGACACTCAATTTTTCTGCGATCTCACGACTGGAAAGTCCGGCCACAACATATCCCATCACTTCTCGCTCTCTGCGGGTCAGCGAGTCTTTGCGTTGGATGAGTTCCTTGTTTTGTGACCGCGCCATTTTATTTTTGATATCCTGCCCAATTCCTTTTTGGATATAATCCAGCAAAACCTGATCACTCACTGGTTTTTCCAGGAAATCGACTGCACCGGCTTTCATTGCACGCACCGCCATCGGAACATCACCATATCCGGAGACGATGATCACGGGAATATCATATCCCCGTTCCCGCAGTTTCTCCTGAAGTTCCAAACCACTCATTCCCGGAATTCGAACGTCCAGGACGAGGCAGCCGGGAGAATCGGGAGAGTAGCTTTCCAGAAAATCGTTGGCTAGCTCATGAGTCTGAACTTTGAGACCGACGGATTCGATGAGCCACCGGAGCGATTTTCGTATCGCCGGATCATCATCAACTACAAATACGGTCGCTTCCTGATTGACGGTCGCTTCCTGATTGATAGGCATAACTTCAGAAACCACGATGATGTTCTCCATTAATGACAGGCAGAGTTATGAAAAAACTCGTCCCTTTTTTATTTCGACGAGGGAATAGTTTGCCGCCGTGCGCTTCAATAATTGTCTGGCTGATAGACAAACCTACTCCGAGTCCTTTTTGTTTAGTTGTGTAGAATGTTTCGAAGATAGAATTTTCTTCCTCTTTTTTCAAACCTATTCCGCTATCTGTGACACAAATAACCAAATTTCCATCTTCATCCTGGTCGGATTGGATGATTAATTTTCGTTCTTTGACTGGTATCTCAGCCATTGCTTCGATTGCATTAATGATCAGATTCACCAGAACCTGTTCAATTTGAATGGCATCACCAATGGTCTGCAAAGGTCCTGGACTGAGTTCCAGGTGCAATGATACGAAATTTCGCTGTATTTCATGTTCGAGTAGTGAGATCGAATTCTGAATCACCAGATTCAGATCGAGGGGTTTGTGCTCGACTTCGCTTTTTTGGACATGCCGACGTAGACGTTTAATGGTTTCACTGGCACGCTGGGCCTGGCGCGAGATCTCTTGCAGTGGTTCGATCAACTGGTCCTGGCTGGTAGTTCCTGACTGAATACGGCGTATACAGCCATTTGTGTAGTTATTGATGGCGGCGAGCGGCTGATTTAGTTCATGGGATAATTCAGCCGCCAGTTCGCCCATGGTAGACAGGCGGGAAAGATGGGCCAATTCGGCACGGCGCCTGACCAGTTCCTGCTCAGCCTGTTTCTGTTGTGTGATATCGGTGGCAATCACCATGGCTGCGATGATCACTCCTCCACTCACCATGGCCCCCACGCGACATGAATACAGGGCTTTCTTTCCCTCCGCATTGAGACCTTCGGTTTGTATGACCTGGGGGATACCGGTTTGGAATACTTCTTTTAGAATCTGTTTTGCTTTGGTAAGATCATCCGTCTTCATGTATTGAAAGATGTTAGACCCAATGATGCCTTCAATGCCCACTGATGCGATGTTATGGTTGATGTAGAGAATCGTACCATCACAGTCCAGAGTCAAAATCGTATCGGGCGCGTTGGTGACCAGAGAACGCCATTTGGCTTCGGTCTGCTGTAGCGCGCGATAGAGTCGATTTCGTTTTTTATACTCTTCATTCAGGATCGCATGTGCGTGTTGTAGTTCGGCTGTACGAGAAACCACTCTGGATTCCAGATGCTCATTTAATTTTTCGAGTTCTTCCAGCGCTTGATGCTCTCCGGTGACATCTTTGATACAGGACAGAAGTAGGTTTTCTCCTCGGAAGTAAATCTGAACTGCCGACAATAAGGTACAAAGTCGGCTGCCTTTGGGGTTCACGAAATCAAAAAATAGTTCCCGCGCGGTGCCTTCCCGTTTGACTTGTTCAATCATTTCCTGGCGTTGTTGTGTGTTTGACCAGAAACCTATATCAAAGGCACTTTTTCCCAGAATTTCTTCCCGACCGCATTGCAGTGCAGACAAAAAACCCTCATTGACTTCGATAAATAATCCTGTTTCCATTTCCGTGATGCACATGGCAATCGGATTGACCTGGAAGATTTTACTGAACCGTTCTTCGGAGAGTCGAAGTTCTTCTTGTGAAAGCGTTTTTTCGGTAATATCCGCCGCAACGGACAGAAAACCATCCACATCACCCTGTTCATCAAACAGGGGCATATATTCTACGTCGAGGATCAGGTTTCCAACGAACCTTTCCAGGCGTGATACTTCACCATTCAGCGTTTTTCTGAAGATCGAGATCAACTCCGGGTCATCCGCATATTCTTGAAAGACAGACCTGCCGACCCATTCACCAGGTTGGAATCCGACTTTTCTCAGGCCGCCGCCTTCAGAGAAGGTGACTATCCCGTTCCGATCAACGGCCCAGATAATCAACGGGGTATTGGCGAGAATTTTTCTGAGCAGTTGATGATCGATTTGCGCGAGATTCTGCAAGAACTCGCTGGTTTTCAACCCCAGCAGGTTCTCACCCAGCGACTGGGAATCAGCAGAGGAGCTTTGAAGCGAATTATTCTGTGTCACTGCTTACCTCGAAATCGCATAGGGAAGATCGTACTTAACATTGTGGTCCGCAGAAGCGCGTTACGGATGTGAGCATTTCTGATCAGCTGGTCATCGTGCATGCCAGAATAAAAAATCGCTGAATGTAAATAGATTCACGATTGTTTATGTTAACTTGGCAGGCAGGACAAAGTCAAATTTGCATTCTCTTTAAGTGATTGATCAGGCATGGTTCTATGAATTCTCGTCAGATTCCAGGTCAATCTCTCTGCCTGTCTGTCCCTTTAATGTTTCATTGAGTTTTGCATGATCCGTTAAATCAAATTTGAGAGGCGTGACGGTCACATATCCTTCTGAAAGCTCCTGTATATCGGTGCCTGCTTCCAGCCGGTGATTGCTGATCGGATCCAGGCCGCTCCAGTAATAAGGCCGCCCTCGTGGATCGATCCGTTTTTCCATCACATCAAAGTGTCGTTTCACGCCGAGAGATGTCCATTTTACGCCGCGCGGCCATTCGGGTTTCGTTTCCGGAAAATTGACATTCCAGAGTCTGTCAGAGTCAGAGCGGGAGTTTTCCTGTAACAGTTTTTTGATAATCGGAATACTCTGTTCCGCACATTGATCATAATCCGGTTTGATATCGTTAGCAAAACTACTGGCGGCGGAAATGGCAATCGATGTGATGCCGGCAAACGCGCCTTCGATCGCGCCGGCGACAGTTCCCGAATACAGCACGTTGATTCCCGCATTGGACCCGGAATTAATCCCACTCACGATCAGATCGGGGCGTTGAGGACAGAATTCCAGGATTCCCAGTTTGACACAATCTGCCGGACTGCCGGCAACAGCCCAGCCCCAGTGCTGTTCCCCTTCGAACTCCTGATGTATCATCAGAGGATGGAGATAAGTAATACTGAGGCCGACGCCACTCTGCTCTGACAATGGGGCGACGACTTCAACATCGCCCAGTTGTGTCAGCGCTTTTTGCAGACTCCGAATACCAGGGGCATGAATTCCATCGTCGTTGGTTAATAAGATTTGCACTAAACTACCTCAAGTTATAGAAGAGAGCAGGGGGCTTAGTAATCAAGCTTCCCTGTGGCTTTGCGATTTCTCTGTTTGAACGAGTCATTGGTATATTATCCGAATGAGCGACTTAAATACACCACCACGACTGTTTGTCATTATTCCTGCTGCTGGCAGGAGCCGTCGCATGGGCACGCACAAGCTGTTGCTGACCCTTGGTAAAGAAACCGTCATCCAGAGACTGGTTCGGGGATTAAGCGCGCCTTTTATAACCCGAGTCGTCATTGTCGCTCGCAAAGGGGATGATCGATTGCAGGATCATCTTTCCGATATGGATCTGGATTTGATCCAACCCGAAGTTGATCCTCCCGATATGAAACAAAGCGTGCAAATCGGGTTGGAATGGATTAACACCCACTACGAACCGGTGGAACAGGACAGCTGGCTGTTAGTCCCCGCGGACCATCCGGTCCTCAATCGTGCGGTACTGGAAGTACTTTATCAGGCCTGGGTGCAATGTCAGGCGGAAGTCATGATTCCTACCTTTCAGAAACAAAAAGGACACCCGGCTTTCTTTCGCTGGTCCATTTCAAAGGACGTCTTTCAGCTTGGGGATGATGAAGGCATCAATGCGTTGTGGAACAATCATCGGGTTCAACCACACTTGTTCGAATGCGATTTTCCGGAAATTCTGATTGATCTGGATACTCCCGAAGATTTCGAGTCGGTAAAGCAGCAATTTTCTGGAGATTTCTGAACCTCAATGCATCCAACAATTTAGATGCTTGGATGGCTGGCGTTTTTCAGCGCAGTTTTGCTGTAGCATTTAGTGCTCATGTTGCTATCTGACAATAGGTTAGCGCGCCACGGTGTTGCTTTTGTGAAACTTTGCAGGTGATAACGATTGTAAAGTGAAAGCGTGATCGACCTCTTAACTAAAAAGTCATATCCCCCTTTTTTCCTCAAGTTACCAAAACTATGTGATCTATGCTTGAGTGCTAAATAGATCAATCCGATGCGATTTTGTTTTTTCCATACGAGACGTCTGCTTTTGATTTGCATCTTTTTTCAGGTCATGTCAATAATGCAGGCAGTCCTGTATGAAATGAAAATTCGGAAAACGCACACTTTCATCATGTGACGAACTTTTTTGGAGGGGGAAATAATGAGAAAGACTTTAGCCTTGGCATTTGCCGCAGTGGCAATGCTGGCTGTTAGTGATTCAGCGCAAGCCTGCAGGTATTTTGGAGCAGCTAGTTATAACTGC
>TARA_R110002095_G_scaffold18567_2_pt1 | contig 14087 bp, 14 predicted proteins | sample TARA_R110002095 | Tara Oceans TARA_R110002095 (sample SAMEA4397255) | marine metagenome | biome: Polar Biome; feature: [SRF] surface water layer (ENVO:00010504); material: water (ENVO:00002006), including particulate matter (ENVO:01000060) such as... | depth 5 m | reverse complement strand
TTTCTGGCTTTCCGGGGAAGTCTGGGAATGCGGGCCGCTGCGGTCACAGGACCGTCCCTGTTCCTGCTGGGCGCGGCTGGCGGCCACATCTATCAGATGGTGAGTGCGCACAATTTTGCCCCCGGCAATGCAGGCACCATCTTCTACACGGACCTCCTGATTCCTGTCCTTGGTTTTTTGCTCTTAGGGCTGCAATATCACTTGACTCGTCGCGGTTAACCTGGATTTTTCAATTTAGATCCTGCTCAGTCTCCCGACGCGTCTATTTTCCTGAATCAACTTGAGGCAGTTCACTCTTCGACCATGAGGTCGAATTCAAACCGCAGAAATTTCTCCGCGTGTCCCTCGAACGGCTTCTGCTTCGCTCGGCTGGTTTTGACGGTGATCTGGTTCCAGCAAATAATGGGAGACATACCATTGTTCGCCGTTCTGAAAGGCAAACAGTTCGGCGACGGCCAGGAAAAACAGTCGCCAGCGCATCCACCAGCGTTTTGCCTCCCTTTCACCATAGGTCCTGGCGAGAATCGGAAGGAGTTGATTGCGTTTCTGATCGAGGTTGGCCAGCCACGCTTCTGAGGTCCGCTGGTAGTGCCGGCCGTTCCAGCGCCACTGTTTTTCAACGGACATGTGATGTTTGAAGCGAGACAGCAAATCGTCGCTGGGCATAATGCCGCCGGTGAAAAAATGGCGCGCCATCCAGTCGTCCGCATTCTGATCATTGAATGCATAGACAAACTGGCGGTGACAGAAAATATGGACGAACAACTTGCCTTCGTCGGTTAACCAGCCGGCAATGCGACTCAGCAGTATTTCATAATTTCGCATATGTTCGAACATCTCGACCGACATCACACGATCAAACTTCTGAGCGGTGCTGAAGTCATTCATATCAGCAGTCACAACGGTTAAGCGATCAAAAACCCCCTGCTCAGCCGCCTGTTGTTCAATGAACGCGCGCTGCGAATGGGAATTGGATACCGCAGTCACACGACAATGCGGATAGTTCTCGACGATCCACAGCGACAAGGATCCCCAACCGCAGCCCAGTTCAAGAACCTGCATCCCGTCTTCCAGTTGAGCATGTGCGCACGTTTCCTGCAGCGCCGCTGTTTCTGCTTCATCCAGTGTTGAGACACCTTCCGGCCAGAAGCAACAACTGTATTTACCACGACGGCCTAACACCTGCTGATAAAATTCCGCAGGCACTTCGTAATGCTGTTCATTCGCCTTTTCCGGCACAAGGGCGATCGGACTCTGCCGGGCGGCTTCCATGAATGCCCGCTGGTGCTCTGAATTGTCCTGCTTACCGCCTGCGTTCAGCGAACTCAGACGTCTGGTACACAATCGCTGTATCGCCCGTCGAATGAGCCAGTCGGGAACCCAGCCCTGCTCGACAAGTTCGATCGCGGCATGGATGATAAAATCTGTTTTCATGAGATTACCTGTTTTCTTTTCGGCGGCCAGGGAAAAAACGCACTGGTCGTTCGCTGATATTCCCGATACGCGTCCCCGCGACTTTTTAATGCCTGTGCTTCCGTAGGGGGAATGCCGGTGACATTCAGAATGAAGTGCAGCATCAACATCGGACCGATGATCGTAAGCCAGCCCCACGGTGCGGTAATCGCCAGACCAACATAGGCCCACCAGTGCAGCCATTCAAAAAAATAGTTCGGATGCCGTGAATAGTTCCAGAACCCCGCGTGACAAACCTGGCCTTGATGATCTGGATTGGCGCGGAAGCGGGCGAGTTGCCAGTCGGCAATCAATTCCCCCACGATGGCGATCAGCCAGATACCGATGCCGAGTACATCAAACAGCCCCAGTGGTGACGTGCCACGCGCTGCGATCAACATCGGCAACGCAAACAGCAGACTGCCGATCGCCTGGAACTGATAAAACCAGAACAGCTTTGACTGGGCGGCGACGCCCCAGTTCTGTTTCAAGGTCTGATAGCGACCGTCTTCCGGCATCGTGAACACGCGCCACAAAACATACCCGCTCAGTCGTAACGCCCAGATCATGGCCAGGGATGCAATCACGAACCGCCGCGTCAGGTCACCGGTATCGCTCCCCCAGGCAAAAAAGAGAGCCAGCAAGCCGACTCCCATGCCCCAGGCGACATCGACAATCCCCGCATCACCGGTCCGGCGCTGTAATAACCACAGGAGTGCCATCACCAGTGCCATAAATATCCAGCCGAGCAAAATCATGAACCAGGGATTCACGCCAGGACCTCCTGTTCCAATAATCGGCATTGATTCATCGCGTGCGGACGCACCGGATCGAAACGACAGTCGGGTTTGGCAAACAGCATCTGAACGGTGTTGCACTGACGCTCCTCAAAGGCTGCCTCGCAGTAGCTGAAATAATAGTTCCACATGCGAATGAACGATTCGGAATAACCCAGATCTCGAATCGGGCCGAGTCGGCTGTCAAACTGCTGCTGCCAGCAGCGGAGTGTCTGCGCGTAATGCGGCGCGATGTCTTCTAACTGTAACAATCTCAAGTCGGTGACACTGGCCGTCGATTGCAGCACCGCAGCCACCGAAGGGAGACAGCCGCCCGGAAAAATATATTTGCGGATGAAATCGACACTCGTGATGTATTCCTGAAAGCGTTGATCCTTAATCACGATACTCTGCAGGAACATCATGCCGTCCGTTCGCAGCAATTCACTGCACTTGCGAAAATACGTATCGAAATATTCCGAACCGACGGCTTCTATCATTTCAATCGAAACCAGTTTGTCGAACTGGCCTTCTAAATCGCGGTAATCAGAAAGCAGCACCGACACCCGATCCTTAAGGCCCGCCGCACGCACTCGCGCGACCGCCAGATCATACTGCTCGCGTGAAATCGTAGTGGTCGTCACGCGGCAGCCATAATTTTCTGCCGCATAAATCGCCAGACCGCCCCAGCCCGTGCCGATTTCCAGTAAATGATCCGTGGGTTGCAGATTGAGATGACGACAAGCGCGTTCCAGTTTCGCCAGCGAAGCATCGTGCATTGTGGATGAATTATCTTCGAAAATTCCACACGAATAACTCATCGTCTCGTCGAGGAACAGCTGATAAAAATCGTTCCCCAGATCGTAATGTGCCTGAATATTCCGGGCGGCCCCGATGCGCGTATTCCGCCTGAGCCAGTGCCCTGCCCTGGCGGTATGCTGGCGAAACCAGGCAAATCCGCGTTCAAATCCCTGGGCGACCTCCCGATTCCGAATAAAAATCCGCACCAGTGATGTCAGATCGCTGCACGTCCATTCGCCGTCGATCAATGATTGGGCAAAACCGAGTCCGCCCCCCAGCACCGCGCGGCGATAAAACCGGGGATGATGAATCGTGACCTCTGCGCTGAGATCCGCGTTTTCCTCACCAAACGATAGAACCTCATTCCCGTCATCCAGGATGACATGCCCCCGATTCAGTCGCTTTAATCGTTTCACCAGCAACCCGCGACAGGCGGATTCAATCAGCCCCGGACCTGCAGAAAGAAGCATTGAATTTTTGTCAGTGGTACGATCGTGTGTCGTCATGGTGTCCTCGAATTCGTGCTTTGTTCTGAAGAATTGGAATGTTTCGGATGCGGATAAAAGGGAACCCGTTTCATCCATAAACGCAAAGCCTGCCAGTAAATCGCCGCAAATATGTACCAGGTCATCAGCGGAAAACGTATCAGTGAATTCATTAAATTCAGGGTTGTGATTTCCCGCCGCTGCAGTTGCATCGTCACACTCAGGACTTTTTCAGCCTGGCGATGATTCTGAATATTAATCGTCAGATCCTGTTGAGGTTCCGTTAACCGCCAGAAATATTGCATGTCCATCGGCATGAAGGGAGAGACGTGAAATGCTTTATCGGTTAGTTCTTCACTGTCTCCCGCGCGGAACTGGTCCGCGTCCAGAACATAACAGTGCTGCTCGCCCCAGGGCGTGTTGTGGACTTCAGCGACGACCGTTTGAACAGACTTGTTGTCGTGATCGAAACAAAAATAAAATGAGATCGGGTTTATGACAAATCCAAAATATCGCAACTGTGTGAGCAGTCGAATCGGTCCTTCCGGCCTGGGACGACCGCTTTGAGTCACATAATCCCTGATTGAATCTGCCAGCGGTTTTTGTGGGTCCCCCACGTGGTCTTCGCGGCGAAACCGTGCCAGTGCCGGTCGTTGCGCGGACCAGAACCAGCGACGATGAAAGACCGTTTCAATTTCATCGAGATCGAGATACATCAGGAAGATTCGATTGCGAAAGCTGTGTTCAACGGGTGCAAATCGTCGATGTCGAACCCAGCCTTCGTAGATGCCGCTTTCCATGTTTCATCCGTTTCCATTAACGTCTGACAGACGGCCAACGCACTGTTGACGCCGTCTTCGTGAAACCCATTTCCCCAATAAGCGCCGCAAAATGAGGTTCGGCGTACGTTGATCACTTCGGTATGACGCCGCTGTGCCCTGGCCCGATCTGCCGTAAAAACAGGGTGATGGTAGTTGATGCTGCGAATGACTTTGTTCGGATTCACCCGATCCTCGCTGTTGAGGGTCACACAAAACGTGTTTTTCGAGTGCAAATTCTGCAGGAGGTTCATGTTGTAAGTCACGGTTGCTTTTTCATGACTGTCGCGGGGCGCGAAATAGTTCCAGCAGGCCCAGGCGCGCTGCGTCTCCGGCAAGACAGAGACGTCTGTATGCAGTTGGGCAACATTTGATTCATAAGGAAATGCGGAAAGCAATTCGCGTTCGACGGAACGCGGATCCTCACCGAGGATCCGCAACGCCTGATCGCTATGGCAGGCGAAAATCACATGATCGAAACACTCCGACAAACCACCAGCGGTGCAGACTTCGACAGATTCATTCTTACGAGTCACTGATGCAATCGGCGTGTTGAGACGGATGGAATCAGCAAAGCCGGCTATGAGTGCACTAACATAACTGCGGGAACCGCCGCAAATGACTCTCCATTGAGGACGATCCCGAATCGCCAGAATGCCGTGATTCAGATAAAATTCGACGATAAACCGAATCGGAAATTGTTCAAACGTTCCCAGAGGACAGGACCAGATGGCAGAGCCCATCGGCAGAAAATACTGTTCGCTGAATTCCTTGGAAAAACGTTCACGCGCCAGATATTCGCCAACCGTTTGTTCCTCATCCTGCGACTGCAATACCTCGAGCGACTGACGGTTGAAACGTAAAATCTCTTTCAACAGCCGGTAAAAACGCAGACTGATCAAATTTCGTCGCTGTGCGAAGAAACCATTCAGGTCGGCTCCGCGATACTCAAGCCCTGTCCGTTCACACTTCATACTGAAGCTCATCGCCGTCGGTTGCGATGCCACACCAAGTTGTTTCAGGATGCGGGTGAAATTCGGATAGGTCTGATGGTTAAATACAATAAACCCTGTGTCGACAGCATGACGCTCGCCATCCAGTTGCACATCAATCGTGTTTGTATGTCCGCCAATATAATTGGCTGCTTCAAACAGAGTAATGTCATGTCGTCCGTGCAGACAATAAGCGGCAGTCAGACCGGAGATTCCGCCGCCGATAATGGCAATTTTCATCATCCCACCTCATTGGTTTTATGTGGAATGCGGCAACTGCCGTTGTTTTGATGACAGCGACCGGTTAACTTCAGCCTGTTTTTCGCGAACAGTCGATAGGACAGATCGAGGAATTGCGAAATCACTGGCAGTCTCGTCGGAAGCACAAGCCATCGAAGGCCAATGGCTGAGTAGAGTCTGCGAAAGACTTCCACTCCGGTAATCCAGTTGCCATCGGGCAGGCGGGCGTGCATTTCGTTCATGAATTGTTCTGCAGACTTGCCATAAGAGTCAGCAGCAAACTGTGGATCGGCGATGTTCGTAAACAAAATCTGATGCTTTCGATCCAGCCGACGAAGCAAATTGACTTCCCGCAGGCACAAGGGACATTCCGCATCATAAAATGCTTCGAGTTGAAATTGATGTTTCATCGGAGTTCACATCTTCCTGATTCTGAATGTTTCAACGACTGATCTAATAGCCCACCAGTTCGCACATCATTTCCAGATCTGTTTCCGCCGCCTGCAATCGCAGTTTGGCAACGGCACGTTGTTCAAGCTGCCTGACTCGTTCTTTGGAAATCCCCAGTTCATCCGCCAGACTCTGAAATGTCCGGACCTTTTGCTGCTCGCCTAACGCGAAACGGCCTTGAACGATCAACTGCTCACGCCGGTCCAGATGGTTCATCACGTTTGCTACCAGCCCCGATAATTGCTGCCAGATCTGTTCATCCATCCCGGGTTTCCGGACTTCGCCAGCCTCCTCGAGTGTGCTGCTATGCGTCGCAGGTATGAACCGGGTATTTACTTTTTTTCGATTCGCAATCTTACGCCAGATGTAGTTGGAAATCGCATGATAGGCGTATGTGCTGAAACGAAATCCGCGGGAGTAATCAAATTTGTCAACCGCCCTCATCAAAGTCCAGATGCCGTCGCTCAGCAATTCATCAAACGAAACATGCGGAGTCGCACACTTCTTGACAATCGAGACGACAAGCCGCATATTGCAGCGCAGAAGATAATTGCGAATATTCTGTGCTTCGTGCAGATACGAGTCGATCGTGTTGATCGCAGCTTCTACAGGCGCGTCCGGATCCAGCTGCGAACGCAGCGAATTGGCTCTATATTTGAGATAATTCATGCGACGGAACAGGTTGTATTCCTCTCCGGCTGAGAGCACACCCGCTTTACACAAACGGGCCAGATGCGATGGCAGGCTCTGCGTACTCCTGACGTTCATCAAATCATTCGCTTCAAGCAATTCATCTGAAAAGGTTTCACGAAGGATTTCGTGCTCCGCCTCCGGACTCTGAAAAAACGGATTGGAAATGAAATCCATCTCCGTTTTCAACAGTTCTTCAGCGCGCTGCCTGGAGGCGTCTTGCAGAGTGTTCACCCGTTTCATCTCGTGTGTTTCTGAAGAGAAAATCATTTGAAAACCCCGCAAAAAATAAGAGTCGTGACTGTTGTACTGCTCTATTTATACGAAACACTGGCAAAAAAGACAATGCCAAATTCGTTCAAATCGTTCATTTTCTAAATATGCGTCACATCTCGGTACCGTGACGTTACTTATAAATTATCCACTTGCAAAAACGATGTTTACAAACTAAGATCTGAGTATCCATAAGAATGATCACCACCATACAACGACCAAATCGTTCAAATACTAGATTGACACGATGAACGAATCTTTGACTCCGAAACAGGTTGCACGTGCACTTCAGGTCAGTGAATCCTCTGTCAAACGCTGGTGCGACAAAGAAATCATCCCCACCCGGTACACGGCTGGCGGGCATCGCCGCATCGCGCTGTCCGCACTCATCGATTTTCTCAGGTCCAGTAAGCATGAATTAGTGCGTCCTGAAGTACTTGGTCTACCTGCCACTACCGGGCAAACCATGCGTGTCATCGACCGGGCTGCTTCACAATTTACCGAAGCGTTATTACAGGGGGACGACGAGCAATGCCGCCAGATTGTGCTCGACCTGTATCTGGCAGAACACAGCATCAGTACGATTTGCGATCTGATTTTTGCGAAAGCGTTTACCACGATTGGCGATCGATGGAAATGTGGTGATGCGGAAGTCTATCAGGAACGCCGTGGCTGTGAACTGGCGATGCGCGTCCTCCACGAATTACGGACATTGATTCCTGCTCCCCCTCGAGACGCGCCGCTGGCAATCGGAGGCGCAGCCGAGGGTGATCAATACAGCCTGGCTACAACAATGGTGGAACTGGTTCTGCGCGATATCAAATGGAATGCCGTTTCAATGGGATCAAACCTCCCCTTCGAAACTCTGGCCGCCGCGATCCGTCAACATCAACCAAAGATGTTCTGGCTCAGCGTCAGCCATATCAAAGACGAAGCACAGTTCATTCAATCGTACTCCAAACTCTTTGATGAATTTGGAGCCGAGGTTGCTTTTGCCGTCGGTGGTCGCGCGCTTCACGAACAAATTCGTCAGCAGATTCAGTATGCCGCGTTCTGTGACAATATCAGGCACCTGGAATCGTTTGCACAAACGCTGCTGAGCGCAACCGGGAAACAATCGCTCACCTGAGCATAACCCTGCTCTCTTCCGATTCATGTCGGCATGCACCGCGTGAATCTATCCAGGCACAATCAATGAGCCGAGCGGCAATCGCACCAGGCGTTTCCTCTGAAAAACGATTTTTTTACATTTCACCTGCCTGCATCCTGATTTGTTGCCGAATATTCGGAGCTGCGGGAAGACAAATTTTGTCGATTCTCTTTTCCGGTTTCCAATATTAAATTGTATAATGGGCGTTTGGCGGCAGCAGTCAGCGCCGTTCCTTTTGCTCACCCCCGGAACAGATTCAAAGAAAGGTAAAACACAATGGCACCACACTATATTCCCAAAGGCTATCATACGGTCACTCCCTATCTGCTGGTGGAAGGGGCACCTGAATTGATGGAATTTCTGAAGACGGTTTTTGAAGCAACCGTGATTTTAATCTCGCACCATGATGATAAAATCGGCCATGCTGTAATGCAGGTTGGCGATTCGGTGATCGAACTCGCGGATGCCTGTGAAGAATGGGGCGTCACTTCGGCGGCGATTCATATTTACGTGCCGGATGTTGATGCAACCTATCAGAACGCGCTGCAGGCCGGCGCTACCAGCTTACGCGAACCGGCTGATCTGTTTTATGGAGAACGGGGTGCCTCCGTGAAGGACCCGTTTGGAATCCAATGGCACATTGCAGCGCAGATTGAAGAACTTTCCACCGAAGAAATATTTCGCCGGGCGGAAAAGTTTAAGGAACAGCAGAAACAGCAGCAGCAATAAGCGGCACCGGTGCCGTGGTCCCGGAATCGTTACGACTCATCATCGGCGACCGGGATGTACTTGTTAAACAGCTCTGCATAATCTTCGCGTACAGGGCTGAAGACATCCAGTACCACAGCGGGCCCCTCGACGGCGATCGCCTGATGAGGGGTGTTCGGGGGAATGATAAACATGGCGCCCGCTTCCACGACCCGTACTTCATCCCCCATTGTCAGTTCCAGTTTGCCTTTCAGGAGCATCCCCCCCTGCTCGTGCGGATGATGGTGCATCGGAACGACGGCCCCCTCTTCCATTTCCAGGTAGGACAGCATCAGGTTTTCCCCAAAAGGGGTGCGCATTTTGCAGCCGGGGAGCACTTCCAATGGTTTGACGGTATTGATATCAATAAATGGCATAAGAGCGGAATCCCTTTACAACAGAGTCGTTTCATCCTTACAGTAATTGCACCTGTCTTAAGGTAAAGAAATTGCTCCGGAATTGAAAGTCCTGTGAACCTGACGCCAGGCATATCTGTCTCATCTGCTTCAAAGTTAGCGTGTCACAAGAAAAAAATACCAAAAGGACTTGCCCCTCAATGTACGTGCCTGCCTCTTTTGCTGAAACAGATTTGACTGTACTGCATGATTTTATTGAGCAGCACAGTTTTGCCACCCTGGTGACACACAGGGATGCTGAGCCGTACGCCAGTCATCTGCCCGTTTTGCTGGATCGCAGTCAGGGAGAATTCGGGCAACTGATCGGGCATTTTGCGAAAGCCAACCCACAAAATAAAACAGCGTCGCTGGCAAAAGTGCTCACAATTTTTCACGGCCCGCATGCTTACATTTCACCCACCTGGTATGAAGCTCCCAATACGGTTCCCACCTGGAATTATCAGGCGGTGCACGTTTATGGTCGCTATTCCGTCATTGATGATCCCGGGGAATTAAAAGCCGTGATCGAGCAATACGTCCGCTTCTATGAAGCAGCAGAGCCTGCGCCCTGGACGCTGCAAAACGCAGATCCCGGTTTCATCGACCAGTTGCTGCAAGGCATCGTTGGTTTTAAGATTGAAATCGAACGGATCGAAGGCAAATTCAAACTCAGCCAGAACCATCCGGTTGAACTCCGTGAAAAAGTCATCCACGCATTAAAACAGCACCCGCGCGACGATGCGCAAGCCATCGCGGCACTGATGCAAGCGCAGTTACCCGGTAACGGGTAAGCTTTAATCCGACCGGTAACGGGTAAGCTCTAATCCGACCGCTAACAGGTAAGCTGTAAACTGACCGACGGGTAAACGTCCTGTGTCCGATTTCGATGAAACATTCGTCTGACTGTTATCGGGCATACTCAATCGTACGGGATTCCCGCATGACGGTCACCCGAATCTCACCGGGATAGGTTAATGTGTCTTCGATTGCTTTCGCGATATCCTTGCACATTTTCGCCGCTTCCCGATCATTCACCTGATCAGCGTCGACAATCACGCGCACTTCGCGGCCTGCCTGAATGGCGTAGGTATGATCGACGCCGGGAAAACCGCAAACAAGCGTTTCCAGTTCTTCCAGACGACGGACATATTTCTCCAGCGTATCGCGACGTGCTCCCGGACGCGAAGCCGAACAGGCATCGGCGGCAGCCACCAGCACGGTATAGATATAATCGGGGCGAATATCGTCGTGATGGCCGGCGGCGGCGTGTACCACTTCCTGAGATTCACCATAGCGTTTCAGCAACTGAGCACCAACGGCAGGATGCCCCCCTTCCATTTCATGATCGGCTGCTTTTCCGATATCATGAAACAGACCGCAGCGGCGGGCGATGGTTCCGTTCAGCCCCAGTTGTTCCGCCATGATTCCGGTTAACGCAGAGACTTCGATCGAATGCCTTAATACATTCTGGCTGTAACTGGTTCGAAAATGCAGCCGACCCAGCAGATCAATCAGTTTGGGGTTCACGCCGGAAATATTGACTTCCTGGCAGGCACTCTGCCCCATTGTCTGGATATATTCTTCCAGCTCTTTCTGGGTTTCTTCGACAACTTCTTCAATTCGTGCCGGGTGAATGCGACCATCGTTGACCAGTTTCTGCAGCGACATTTTTCCGATCTGACGGCGCACATTGTCAAACGCCGATACAACAACCACTCCCGGAGTGTCATCCACGATCACATCCACGCCCGTTGCTTTTTCAAAAGCACGAATGTTGCGACCTTCGCGGCCGATAATCCGGCCTTTCATTTCTTCTTCCGGCAAGTCGACCGTCGATACGGTTGTTTCCGCCACATGACCGGAAGCAAACCGCTGCACAGCCATGCCAATTGTCTCGCGTGCGATTTTATCACAAGACTGTTTCAATTCTGCCTGATGCTTGAGAATGAGCGCCCCGGTTTCGTTTTTCAGGTCTTTATCCAGGCGATCCAGCAGCATCTTTGAAGCTGTTTCCCGATCAAGCCCGCTGATTTTAAACAACTCATCCTGCTGACTTTTGAGGGCGCGCTCCAGTTCCTGCTCTCTGGCTTCGACTGCTTTAGCACGGGAAGCCAGCTTGGACTGTGTTGCCTGGATCATGGCTTCCTTCTTCAGGAAATCCGCCTGCTGGTCTTCGAGAGTCGTCTCGCGTTTGCTCAGCTTCTTTTCAATCGACCAGAGCTCTTCGCGTTGTTTATTGACTTCTTCTTCGAGCGTTTCACGACGCTTCAACAACTCTTCTTTGGCTTCCAGCTTCTGACTTTTGAGTAGATTTTCTGAATCGAGTTCGGCCTGTTTCAGGATCTGCGCATAAGACTGGTAAGCAGATCCGCGGCGGATGCGGTCGATGAAATAACCAATGATAACCCCGACAATCAACGCCAGAGCAGCCCCGATAGCGACATCTGTAAACATATTCCAGGTGCTTCCTATGCGCCTATGGTGAAAAGCCCTTTTCCAGTGAGATACCATTTGGCGTTGGTATGTCACAGAGACAAAATTGTACCTCCCTCTGTTTTATCCCGATCAGGACAAAAGAGATCAGTACAAATCATGTTGTCAGGAATTTCTTTAGAATGACAGAAGCTTCAGAGAGTTCCAAAATTGAATATGCCTGATAGAAGAAATGAAATCCAACGACATACTTTAATTTCAAGCAGCCCAGATAAAGATGATACGCTTACAGCAATTATGGCCCGTACGTTGATTTAATTTAACGACGTTTAAAGCACCTCTGGTCAGCCCGTACCCTCACTGGCACACGCGACCGCTGCTCGATTCCCAAACAAGACAACAGACGACGCATGATTTCATTTTCCTGACTCTGCTGAGTGTTTAACTCAACATCAAGAAAGTGACCACTCGCCTCACGGGAAAACCCCCGTGTACGAATCAGCGCCAGCAATCCTCTTACCAGTTTGGTCAGAAGCACATAAATTGCAAGAATTGTCTCATTGAGAATACCAAACATTGTTGATTCTCCAATTCAACTGAACCTGGGACGACTTTAGAAACTCGTTAATCACAAACACTGAGTCCCCTCAAATCGAGTGGCAGACAGCCTCTGTGACAATGCTCCCGATCAAGCCAAGAAATGCCGAAAGGAAACTTAAAAAATAAAAAAACAATGAAACTGTGATGAAAAGTCATCTCCACAACATCCAGCAACAGTCATGATCACCTTCTCTTTTCCGAAGATTAAATGCTCTTGAAAAGAGGAGATGAAAAAACCGGTAACCGAAATGACAATGGAAACTTCTCTTAAAATTCCTTTTTTATAGTAACAAGAGATTTCCTGTTTCGATAGTATATAGTTCGAAATATTGGCCGAAAGTCAAATCTCAAACGAAACCGGCTGAAGTGCTTTTCCCGCGTTTTTCAAAACTCACCCCGCTTTTCAGAATTCCCATTTTCGATGAATCAGTTTGTTCAAGCAGTGAAAAGCGGTTTGCTCAAGTGCAATCGACTGATTGATTCCGAAGCCCCCTCAACAGAAGACGTTAGTTCACCATCCATCCCCTTCAAAAACCGGATTCTGATCGCCGTGTCAGGCGGTGCAGACAGTATTGCCTTACTGCGGGCGCTGGACCAGTTAAACAACGCTGCCGATCTCATACCCTCTGCCTCGCTGATCGTGGCTCACTTGAACCACGGGCTGCGGGGAGATGCTTCCGATGCGGACGCGTCCTGGTTGAAAACCGAATGCCGGCGTTTCGCAATTCCGTTTGTTTCCGAAAAACAGGAACTCACCGGATCCTGCAAGAAAACGGGAGCAGGTCTGGAAGAACTCTGCCGAAAAGCGCGCTATGATTTTTTGACCCGCACCGCCCGCGAACATCAGTGTGCCCGCATCGCCATTGCGCATACGCGCGACGATCAGGCAGAGACGGTGCTGCACCATATCCTTCGCGGGACGGGAATCGCCGGATTGAGAGGCATCCCGCGTTTCCGTGCATTACAGGAAGGAATTTTTCTGATCCGCCCGATGCTGGAAATCAGTCGCGAGGAAGTGATTCTTTATTTGCAGGAATGCGGACAGGACTTTCGAGTGGATGCGTCAAATGCGGATATCAGCTTCACCCGGAACCGCATTCGACATCAATTAATTCCTTTATTAAAAAATGAGTTTAATCCGAATGTCGTCCAGGCGATGTATCGGCTGTCCCAGCAGGCGGATGAAGTAAGCACCCTCATTTCAGAAGAAGTGGATCACGTTTTGGCCGCTGCCACACTAGATCAGAATCAGGAAGTCTGGCGGTTAGACTGCGACGTTTTCATTGACACACCGGATTATCTTATCAAACAATGTTTTCTCAAAATCTGGCATGAGATGGGCTGGCCTCGAAAACGCATGGGCTTTGATCACTGGCAACGGCTGCTGGAATTATCCCGCTCGGGACAGAAGCTGAACCTGCCCGATCAGATTGAAGCCGAGCGCCGTGAACGACTGCTTATTTTACGCAAGTTGAAAAGTAATCCGCCTGAGTCGCTTGAGGGAATCTGACAAACATTCGTATTCCGGCATATGTATTATGGAAAAAACGATCACCGTTGGTTAGAATCTGGCGTTGCTGATAAAACATGATCTATTTTCATCTGAATTTGATATGCAGATGATTGCCTGTTGTGCGTTATTGTTGTGTGATCAAGGCCATTCGAAGCATCCATTCCTGATCAGCATTCGATCTTCCGCTTCCGAATTACTTAATCTTGTTAAACACATTGCACTTATTTCTCTCCCTGTTCAATCAAAGAAGTTGCAGCCATGAATAACAACAG
>TARA_R110002095_G_scaffold65306_3_pt1 | contig 14110 bp, 10 predicted proteins | sample TARA_R110002095 | Tara Oceans TARA_R110002095 (sample SAMEA4397255) | marine metagenome | biome: Polar Biome; feature: [SRF] surface water layer (ENVO:00010504); material: water (ENVO:00002006), including particulate matter (ENVO:01000060) such as... | depth 5 m | reverse complement strand
TATAATGTGTGACAACCTTTGATCACCTTTCATGTCATCAACAAATGATGTCTTTTGATTTTCACAATATTTCAACTCTCTTTCGTATCCTTTTTCTTCATCAAACCAATAAATATTTGCTGATTTAATCATTCTAGAAATAGGTTTTTTACCACCTTTTAAATAGTAGACTCTATCTTTTATTTCCCAAACATCTTTTTTTGTTTTGGGTTTCTCAATTATTGGTTTATCTAAAACCAATTCTTCAGTTTGTTCAACCACTTCTTTTTTGATAGTGGTAGCTCTTGTTTGCTTTTTAGCCATAATATAATATAATATAAATTTAAAATAAATAAAGGTAAAAATTACCCCTGTCCATTAGACAAGGGTAATTGTATTATTGTTTACTTCATAATCATGAAGTTGTTTGCACCTTGTGTGATCAAACATCTTTCAGATAAGAAGTGTAGTTGCATTGCATCCAAAGATGAAGTTGCTGCTCCGACAGAACCAGTGACCCAAGTTTTCATCTTGCGATCATCAGTCTGAGAAGCTCTGTAACGAACATGCAAGAAAGGACGGGTTAAGTTCTTTCCTAAATTCTGATCATATACAGATGAAGTTCCAGCTGGAATAATTACACCACGAATAGCAGCGGATCCAGCAGTAGCATTAATGCCTCCTCTAGTAGCTTTGTCATTCAAGTACCTAAAGTCAGACTTGTAAAAATCATAAGAACCTCTTCTAAATCCAGAGAATCCTAAGTTTAAAGCCATGTCTTCATCGTTACTGAATACTCCGTAAGAAGTTCCACCAGCACCATAAGAATTCATTGAAGCCAACATGTCATCCATTGCTAGAGACGTAGCTCTATTAACAAACATCATATTTTCTTCAATAGCACCTTGCTTATCAAATTCAGCTAGAATGGCATCAAACTCAGCTAAATCAGTTGCAGCGTTTACTCCACTAATTCCACTAGTTATGTTACCTCTTTCTTCAATAGCATCAAATAATCCTTGAGTACCAGTTGCAGTTGCTGCTCCAGCTAAAGCCGTATCAACTACAGACGCATCTGCTGCTACTTGAGACTCCAACATAGACATTTCTAAGTAATCAGTAAAACGTGATCTGGTATCAGACTCAGCTTTTAAATACCACATGTAACCTGACTGACCTTCTTCAGAGGTAATTTCAATCCATCCAATCCTAGACGCATCAGATCCTGATACTTCGTAGTAATCTTTTAAGATAATTGGCTTATTAGTAAAAGACTTAAAGGTAGGTTCGTTAGCTGTTCTAGCATCAGATCCACCATAAGTATCACCTTTCTTAAATTCAGAACCGTATACTAACAATGTAGTAGCGCCAGTTGTTGTTGAAAGGTCAGCTAAAACTGCAGTTTCATAAGATTTTACACTTATTACAGCACCATTAACTGCGCTAACTAAAGCTTTAGTAACTGTGTTACTACTTGAAAGCAATACAGTATCGTTAACTCTAACACCATGATTTGCTACAGTAAACCCATCACCAGACACATTACCATCAATATCAGTTACAACAGTGAATGTTCCATTAGTATCACCAGCATAAATAACTGTTCCTTTCAAAGAAATGTGTAATCTACTTTGCTCCGACCAAACTACTTGATCAGCTGTCATAGGCTCTTCTGCCCCAATTTGCGATAAGAAACCAGAGATTGTCCTATTACCGAACACTTCTGCTTCTTTTTCCATTAAGTCGGGTACATACTGCTGCGCCCAGTTTGCACTGTTTGCATCTGCAGATGTAAAATCAATATAATTTGTTGATAATGTTTGCTTCTGTGAAGAGGCTACACTATTCAACGCACTTCCTTCGGTTATTGCCATAATTTTTAATTTTTAAATTTTTAATTTATTTTTTTATTTTAAACTTGAAACTATTAGCATCATCACCCAGTACTTTAACCTTAACTCCTCCAGCTTCCATGTTACCATGTAGTTGTCTAGAGTCCATGCTTATGTTTTTAGATTTAGTAACACTATCTTTTATAGCGTCAGCTTTACCTTGATCATAAAAATGTTTAGCTACAGCATCAGGATTCATAGCCGTAAATAAAGATTTGTGGTAACCCTTAGCATCTTCGACCTCATTGTTTTTGTTTAAAAACTTTTTAACAAAATTATTAATGTCGCTTTGGGTTTCCTTTACTTTATCAGATTCTTTAACATTAAACCGGTATTTCTTATCTCCAACATCATAGTCAAAACCTTTGAATTGATCGTTAAAAACTTGGTTCGTTTTGTTTAAGAATATAGACTTCTGTTTTTCTGCTAATTTATTAGACTCTTCAGTCTCTTGATTGTAACGATTAAAAAAATCAACAGCTTTCTGTTGTTCGGGTGCTAACTTAGAACCCATTTTAATCTCTTCATAATACTTAGATTTTAATCCATCTAAGTGTACTCTTGCGTTAGCAACTTGTTCTTTTAGTGCTAACTTTTTTCTTTTAATATCTCTTTCCTCATCCACTTCTTCATCATATGAAAAAGTATCTTCCATTAAAAAAGAAACTTCATCTTGTGAAAGATGGGGTTTAGTTTGTCTATAGTATTCAGCTAATAAAAAATTATCGTTTAGCTTACTATAGTCTTGATTTAACTTTACATAATCTTGTAAATCACCACCTGTTTCGTTCATAAAGTCTACTACTTTTTGAATGTTCTCAGGTAGATCAACCCCAGTTTGTTCTTGTTCTTTAACAGCTTCCTCAACCTTATCAGTTAACTCTTCTGTTTGTTCTTGAACTTCTTCTTCAGTTACCTCCGAGAGAACGCTGTCTTGTTCATCTTCGGGAACTTGTTTTTCACTTTCTTGTTCAGGTTCGCTTTCGGGGTTTTGTTCTCCCAGTGCTTCACTTGTTGTTGGCTCTTCTGCCACTGGTTGCTGTTCTTCAACGACATTTTCTACTTTCTCTTCTTCTTTAGGTTTAGATAAATCTACTTTAATAATATCATCAATTACTTTTTTCTTCATTGATGGTCTTCTTTTAACCTTAACCTTTCCTTCAGTCGGTTTTTCTGTGGTAGTGGGATCTACTTTATCCGCTACTACTTCTTCTACTTTGTTCTCTTCCATAATATAATATAATATAAATTAAAAAAATTGTTTAAGGGTCTTGTACTTTTACTTCTTCTACTATTAATTTTCCATTTGAATCAGTTCCAGATGATTCCATAATTGAAATATCTTTTCGATTAGATATAACCATCCAAGATACATTAGCGGTTGATAATGAGTTTTGGCATGATATCGTTAATTCATTACCATCGACACCTCCCTTAACTGCATCCCAATCAGATTCATTTGTTGTAAAGCATTGAGCGTTATTATTTAAAGCAACAAAAGTGCCTTCGGTCATGCTCGATACGGTGTCTAGGTTTACTGTTGCATTACCATTTATAAGATCAACTTTACCTCTGTATAAATTATTAACTTCAGGTGATTCAACTGAAGCATGAATTAAACTATGAGTATCTTTTTTGCTTTCAAGAGGATGATCTATGTAAAAATTTTTAGTTGAAGTAACATTAACAGTACCAACGACATGTAAAGTACTAGTTGGAGAAGCAATCCCAATACCCATTTTAATATCACTACCACCATCAACAAAAGACATTAATCTTGCGGCTGTTTCTGTTGTACCTACTTTAATAAATAATTTACCTACACCTAATCCCGATGATCCTCCCGTACTATAAAATCTCCAATCTTGTCCACTGGCGGATGCGTTGGTATTAACTAAACGTAAAGTGGTGTTATCTGTTGCGCTTGTTATTGTTAATCCTCCTTGATTAGTTGTAGTTGTTATTGTTGTATCACCCCCCGATGTGATGCGCATTTTTTCACTTCCTCCAGCGTTAAATATTAATTGACTGTTAGCGTGACCACCATTTATAAATAAATCATCCGCAGCAGCATCATACCATATACCACCATTAAAATCAGAAAACTGAAAACCACTAGTGTAAGTACCACTAAAGTATGAACGAATCTTATTGTATGTATTACTTCCTTTTATTTCTAAATGAGCACTAGGCGAAGTAGTCCCAATACCTACGTTGCCAGACGGAAGAATTGTCATAACATTACTGTTATCATGAGTGGAAAATTGAAGAGAATCAGAAACACTTCCCATTACTTTTAAATTCCAATCTCTAGAATCATTACCTATTTTTATACCAACATCTGAATTAGTTCCAGCATCTCTTAAATGAAGTTTTGATGAAGGCGAACTAGTTCCAATACCCACGTTGCTGCTGTTATCAAATACTACATTATTAGTACCATTATTAAGGAATCTTAATGCATAGGTATTATTAGCACCAATATAAAGTTCATCTCCTGCACCAGCTTTAATTTGTGATGCATTAGTACCTCCATCATTTAACGATAAACTTGAATTATCATCAAAATTGAATAAAGCAGATCCACCAAAAGTTGCACCTTCTGCAAAAGTAATATTTCCACTTGTTGGGATTGTAACTTTTAATAGATTGCTATTACCATAAATTTTAAGTTCATTTCTACAATATAATCCCAGTCTATCTTGATCACCAAAATTATTTACAGCACCTTCTGTTAATCCTAAAAAATTAGATGTTGTTGTGTCTCCAAAGTGTATTTCTCCACCTTGAGTCATTCTTATTCTTTTAATTGCTCCTGTAGAATACGTACCAACTTCCGTGGTATTATCCGATTTACCTATTATATTACCACTAAAAGTAGCGGTTGTCCCAGTTATATTAGCAAATGATACTGAATCTGATGTACGAAGGTTTTGATTCATTAAGTGAACCTCGGTTGCACCTTGTCCAGTGTCAATGGTTGTTGCAGTTAATGTACCACTAACATCTAGTCCATCCGATAATTTCCATCTATCTCCGCTGACACCAATTGAATGATATGAACTACCATCATACCACTGCTCGTAATATGTTAAGTAGGCAGTGTCTTGGTAGTTTCTATTCCATTTATGAAGTTGAGCCCCATCACCAGTTGATCTTGCATCAATATTAATCTTAGCAGTATTATTTGAAGCTAACCAAATAGGGTTCTGACCAATAATGTGTAATCTATTAGTCATAGTCAAAACACCACTCATGGTATCTCCTGTGTCGCTTCTTAAAAAAGAAGAACTATCAATACTGTCAAGTGTACCAGCATTAGTTGCATTTGCTACAGTAACTCCGGCTATAACTGTGTTTAAAGCAGTTCCGTTTACCGTAATAGCATCAGCTTCTAAGGTACCATCAAAATCACCATTAACTGCATCAATATTTCCTTTAAATATTGTAGCACTTACGGTTCCTGTACTTGGGTTGTATTTAAAGTCTCCGTCTGACTCTAACCCAACATTACCTGTAGCAGAAGCGTTTTCAATAAAAGTTATAAGGTTTTCCTCATTAGTACTTTCATTATCTGCGACAGATATGTGAGCAGAGTTTGTAGCATTTGTTACAGTAACTCCGGCTATAACTGTATTTAAAGCTGTACCATCTACTGTAATTACATCTGCTTCAAGTGTACCGTCTATGTCAGCATTACCTTCAATATCTAATGAACCACCACTTATTACACCTGTAGTTGTTATGGCTGAATCTCCGTTATTAATAGCACCAAACCCTGAAGTTATAGTACCACCATTTAAAGCACCAACACTTGTTATGTTTGTTTGCGCTGCTGTTTGTAGTGTACCTGTGATGTTTGTAAATATTGCATTACCTGCAGTACCACTAAATACTTCACTATTGTTTGTAGCATCTGCTATAAATGTAAAAGCACTAGCGCTATCATCCCAACCAAAGAACCCTATCTTAGCAGCAGATCCTGTGTGATATCTAAACTCAATACCCTTATCTTGTGTTGTTTCACTAACTGGTGCAGTATCACCACCAAGGGTAAATACCGGATCATCTATAGTTACAATTGTTGAGTTGACTGTTGTGGTTGTACCATTGACAGTGAGGTTACCGGTTATTGCTACTGCACCTGAAAACACTGCAAGTTTATTACTATCTAAAGTTAATACTAGTGATTCACTAGCGTTAGCGTCTGTAGTATAAAATTTTAATGAAGCACCGTTCTCTGAGGTTGTCCAAACAGCATCACATATAGCTTCTATTCTAGCACCTATTGTAAGAGCAGAACTACTTTCAGCACCCTTGAATTCTATTACTCCAAGTCTACTACCACTTTGCATAGCAGCACCATCATTAGAGGTAAGTGTTAACTTACCCCCTTGAGTGGCACTATCATTTGTAGTGTTTGTAATAAATAATTCTCCCCAACCTAGGGTAGCGGTACCTATACCACCTTGACCTTCGGCTCTTGGGACTACGTGTTTTGTCCCCATATTAATCTTTAAGGATTAGTTTGTGCTTCTTTCCAAGTCTTGTATGCAGCTTTTACATCATCTGTCCAAGCGGCAGTTGCTATTGCTTGCACTTGTGCTGATTCACCTGAAATATCTGTATCTGTATGTGTCCAACTGTCATCATCAGGATCTTGAACTGAAGCACTGAATGGGAGAAGTACATGTCTATGAAAAGACCTTGTTAATTCAACATCATCTTCTTTAATAATTGTAGCTGTTCTTACTTGAACATTCCAATCACCAACTACTTCTATTTTATCTGCTTTTACTTCTTTTGTTATTGCCATTGTATTATTATTTATTTATTTGTCCGCACCCAGAACCTACTGGATGTATTTTATGTTGTCTGATAAGTTACTGTAAAATACATTATTGCTCCAGCAATAAGATTACTAGCTGGCATAGGAACATGATCTATGTCTGTAGCTTGAATAGATAAAGTTGAAACAACTGCATTAGCTCCAAGATATCCTCTTATATTTGGATTGTCATTTGCAAAAAGCCTTACAAGTCCAAAATTTATTGCTGCAATACCACCATCAGCACTATTATTAGTAGTAAAAGGAAACCCCCTTATGCCGGTACCAGCACCTTGGGGAGTTCCATTCAAAGAATTAATAGTTATATTTCCATTAACAGTTACCATTCTACCAATTTTAACATATATTCCGCTTGATGTTATTGTTGGTGCATTTGATGTAGTGTCAAAATATGGTACCCAAGTACCTTCTTCATAATCATCTAAAGTGTTATGCGTTCCTCCTCCAGTTAAAGGACCGGCAGGTGTATTTGTAGAACTAAAAGTAATACCTTTACCTGCTGTACCTATTATTAAGTTGCCGTTAGTAATTGTTTGATTACCATTATTTTGAAATATAAACTGATCTCCCTTTCCCCAACCATACAATGCAATATAACTGTTATCACTGTTAGCTCCATTGTATTTAAAACCTATAATTCCAGTATTTCCAGTACTTCCAGCTTGTCCTAAAGTTATAACAGCCTGTTCTCCAGCAGTTAAATTTGGAGCAAGCATATCTATAACATGATTGTAAGCACCACTTCCACTATTGGTTATTAATAAATTGGGATCAAGAGCAGTTCCTGCATAAGCTGACAAATGAACTTTACTTGCAAAAGTTGCCTTTTGATCAGAACCTAAAGTTAAAACTGTTACTGCATTTGCAATGAGATTTAATTGATTTGTAACAGCTACTGCAAGACCATTTCTCGCTGTATGAATTTGTAAAGAAGGAGTTGTTGCGTTTCCTCCATCAGTTAAAAGAGTCTTACCTGCAATAGTTAATGCGCCTGAAGCTAGAGTCAACAAATCAGTGTCAGAAGCACAACCAATTGTACCGGAATCTCCTATAACCACTGCTCCACCTGAAGTATTTAAATGCAATTCTCTACCACCAGTTCCATTTAAAAGTGCTTGTATGTATCCATGATCTCCAGTTGTATCATATCCTAACCTTAATTGCATATTATCATCTGTAGATCCTTGAATATACATTTGATTATTATTATTAGCAGTTTGATTCCAATCACCTTCAACAACTAGTTTTTGACTTGGACTAGAATCTCCTATTCCAATATTACTTGTAAAAGTTGCATTACCACTAACATCCATTGTACCATTAACATCAATAGCTGTAGCCGTTAAATCAATTTCATCTGTTGCACCAAGGTTTAAAATTGCATTGCTAGATGCGTGAATAAACTGACTAGCATCATTAAAAATTATTTTATTAGCAGCAGCTAAAGTAACTTCTGCTCCAATATTAACAGCACCGTCTATATCTACAATATCTAGGTTAGTGGTACCAATAAGATCTGTAGTACCTGTTACAATTAAAGAATCTGCACTTTCATCCCATAATAATGATTTACCAGATGTAGCTCCAAAAAACTTAACATCATAACCAGTATCATTAACTCCAACTGTTAAAGTTGAATTTAATTGAACTGCACCTGCAAAAGTTGCAAGTTTTGCACTATCTAATGTTAATACAGTAGCATGAGAATTAACGCTAGTACCAGATCCTCCGGCTGCTGCAGTTTGAAAAACTATACTTCCGCCTGCTCCACTACCTGTTGATGCGCCTGATATTAATGTTAGACTTTTACCTGCTGTGTTAGTTCCTGATACATTATTAACATCAATATTAGCAGCAGCACCTCCGAGAAATATTTTTCCCCATCCCTTAGTTGATGTTCCTAATTGACCCTCCGTATCAGCATTAGGTACTATGTTTTTTGTTGCCATGTTCTTTTTGTTTTATTTTTTTTATTCACCAATATATTTTCTGACAACAGTTGGTGTAGCTTTTTCCGTTATCTCAGATTCAATTCCACTTCTATAAATATTTATCATATCTGCACCAATTTCTGCTTGAACCCAACCATCTACATCTGATTCTGTTACATCTGCAAATGCAGTAAAACTAGAAAGATCTGAAGTGTCTAAGTCAACCGCACCTGTAGCGTAAGCTGCATTTTTTTCTGCTGTATCATCTACACCGTCTAGCTTCCAATAAACTTTAAATATTACATCTGATTCACCGCTTTTTGTTGGGTAGGTGTCTACAGTTTTTGTATCCCATGTATATGTTATTGCCATTGTTTTATTGTTTTATTTTGGTGTTAAATCTCCGTTTGCATCTACGTTCCAATACCCTTCTTCACCGGGTGAAACTGCAGGTGTCATCTCTGTACTAGTTACATCCCATGAATCACTAAAGTCATAAGCAATACCATCTATTGGACTTAAATCACTACCCGTAATTTTCCATACGTAATCCTCTATTGCTGCTGCTACGGCTCCGGGAAATGTTGATAAACTTAATCCTAGCCCCGGCATTAATATCCAAAGTAACAGATTACACCACCACCAGTTGTATCAGCAGAAGGAGTCATTGTTGTCCATCTACCTACTATTGTAAGACCTTTAGGATATACAATACCATCAGCCTGATTACCACCTGCTCCATTATAGTTATCCAAGAAAACTAAACTTTGACTTGATGGAGTTATTTGAGCACTTAGCTGCAAAGAAGTTGTTGTATTTGCATAAGCGGTTACAAAAACACCTTGCTTATTAGGTCCGTTATATATTGGAATTGGAGTTTCAGAATCAACAGTTATTCCAGTATCTACAGTATCTCCTTGAGCAATAAGTAAAACGTACTGCCCAACTTTAATTTTAATATTAGTATCAACATCCGCAATAGTTATATTTGAACCTGCAGCGTATGTACCATCGGTAGCGTTAACTTCTGTAACCCCATTATAGTTTATACTATCTCCAGCTTCTGTTGATACAAAGTTTGGTCCTGTTGTTTCTAACACCTCACTCCTTAATACCGTAGGGGTATTATCTGCTAAAAATTGAATAGCACTTATTACCATTCCTTGTGGTGGTACAATCGGCTTTGCTGTGTTAGAGGAAACACTACCCAACTGTCCAAAATTATATGCTGTTGCACTTGAATTTATACTCATTTTATTTTTGTTTTATTTTTTATTTGTTTAAGCTAAATCCACCTAAATTAAAATTACCGTTAACTATATCATTACCTGTTGACTCAAAGTTTTTAGGTGGTTTCTCGTTTTTTCTTTGATCAATTAATTCAGATTGTTGAGATGCTTGTATTTTTGTTCTTTTATCTTTACGATCTTCCTTTTCTTCTTCTCTACTTCTTACCCCAGAAGTTTCTAATTGTTTGAGTTGTAAGTTATACTGAAACTCTAATTGCATAAGTTCTTTTTTAGCAAAAACTTCTTGTTGCATTTTTTGAGATTCTAACTGAGATTTTAATTGTTCTAGTTGAGAATTAATCTGAACCATTGACTGCTGCTTCTGAACCTCTGCTTGTGCAGCCACTTGTTGAGCTTGTGCATTAGCTTGTGCTTGTGCTTGAATATTTTGTTGCTGCATCAACTGATCTCTTTCTATTTTCTTCTTCCTTCTTATCTTGAGTAGTTGATTCGCAAGCTTAACGTTTTTAATTTGTCTTAAATCTATAGCGTCTTCTAAATCTATACCTTTCTGAGCAACTGCTACTTGTATGTTGTTTTCAAGCAACTGTTTTTCTTCTTCATCAGGCTCTAGTTCTATAAATATTCCAAAGTCATGTATATGAAGATTGTTTAATTCTTCAAGTGTAGCTACATTATGTACACCAATGCTTTGTATGAAAGCTTCTCTTGTAGGGGAGTATTCTATTATGTCAGATATTCTAAGTGATAAGCACTCTGCTGTTTCAGCTGTTAGGAATAAACCAGACTGTAATATATGTCTAGTTGCTGTGTTAGAATTTGCTGCTGCAAGCTTTTGTACACCCACTAAAGCATTCTTGTCTGGCATGCTACCATCTCTAGCTTCATTCAAACCAGTTACATCTCTTATCATCTGTAGATAGTAGTTGTAGTTTTGAATTAAACTTTGCATTTTGGCTCCACCGTTACCACTAGTAATTTCTTGAATAGGTACTTTACCCGGATTCATATCTCCCTCAGAAGTTAGAGATCTACCTATAACACTACCAGTCTGAAAGAACATGTTTAATGCTTCTTGAGGATTGTAATTTGTACCGTTACCAAGATCAACTTCGGCTATACCATCAGCATCTAGATACACCCCATCAGGGATCATTCTAGACATCACCTGTTGAAGTTTAAGGTGAGTAAGCTGTATCATGTCAGCAAAACCAGTTATCCTCCCTACGAGTGATTCTATGCGTCCTCTGTACATCCTTGGTGCAACTATAGAGTAGTTCATTTTAACCTTAGTGTTATCACTTTTAGGTCGCATCATGTTTGTTGCCATCTCCCACTTAAGAAGCTTCTTAGTACCTAATACTAAAACACCTTCATACAGCACTTCTACTGATCTAGATATTTTTTCAAACTTATCATCTAAAAGCTCTACTGGAGGATTAAAAGAATCATCTTTAACTAATACTTTAGCAGCACCGGTTGAAGTTTCTTTTATCTTATAAACCTCATTCATGTAGGTTTTATAATTAAAGTAAAGAACATCTATTTGATTGTTGTCGTGTCTATCGTATATAGCTCTGTTGTTGGGGATTGAAGATATAGCTGGTTGACGTTCTATTTCTTCTAAATCTTCTTGAGTAAGATTGGGGAAGGATTTCTTTAATTCGTTTATTGGAATTGTCTTTATTTCACCAGCATAATAGATATCTTCAAAATAAGGAGATTCTGTATACGAATATACTAAATTAGCAGGATCAACGTATTCTATTTTTACACCTTCCGATGTACTGAAAGTGTTTTTAACACAACCAATACCTAATACAGTTAGATCGTAATAAAACCTTTTCTTTGTTAATTCATATTTATTAGTATCAAACAAAACAGCTATAGCTTGTTCTTCGGCTATCTCTATTGCCTGCTTGTAAGTTAGCTGCATGTGTAATGCCAACTCTTCTTCAGAGTCTGGTAATTTTTCTTCAGGAGTATTAGCTATGTCAACACCAAACGCTTGCTTAGTGAAAGCATTTAACTCTTTAGTTCTCATGTCAGCTAATAAGTCTTCCATGTACTCTGTTCTCTTACTTATTCCGTAAGGATCTTGAGAATGTGCTTTTACATCGTAGGTTCTTTCTGCAATACCATTAACAACAATATCTACAAATTTACCTATGATGGGTATTGGCTTCCAATCTAAATTAAGATAGGACAAGTCTCCGTTTATAGAAAGCTCATCCTTATATTTTTGAACAGATTGCTCTCCTCTAGCGTATAGTCTTAATCTATGAAAATTATCAAAGTTATTTTTAAATCTATGAGATCCCCTGTCACCATAGAACCATTCTCTTTCTACGGCTTTAGCAACTTTAAGTCCATACTCAGAACTCATCTTTTCGAGATCACTGGCTACTTGACTAGGGAAATAACTTTTATTAATTGAATCAGCCATATTGTTCTTTAATTATTTTAGATGCCATACCTTTATTTTGATACTTAGCTATACTAATATTTACTTTTTGTTTTTGAAGATCTGCTCTTGGACTGTAAAGATGTCTGTTACATGCCATAATAGCTAACCCACTACTAATTGAAGCATCAAATTTAGTTCTGTTATTTATATCAAATTTAGACCAATCATTTAATGTTTTATTAAAATATATGCTACCATAATTACCATCTTGGAGTGATCCAACATGACCTTGTATATACATTTCAATAGCAGCAGCATGTGCTTGCTTTATATCTTCACTTGAGTTTGGTATACCACCTATCTCTTTTTCTGTTGTTGATAGTTTGTTCCAAATCTTATCAGGTCTATTCATTGAGTAACCTCTGTACCCCCTTCTTTTTAAATAATAAAGAAGTCTTGGTTTGTTGTTCTCTGCTAGTATTGGCATACCATAAAATATCAATGACATCAATACATCTTCAAAGAAGATTTCAGCAGTCTGAGGTCTAGCTATATATTCTAGAAAAAAATGATTAGGTGGTGCATCCTCCATAGAAAACTTAGTCAATCCATGAAGTGCACCTTTAGATCCTTGACCGTCAACAGTTCCTGAAATATCATAACTATCACAACCAAAAGCACCCATGTGCTCATTACCCGGTTTCTTACCTTGAGGTGTTTGTATCACTTTGTTTTGTAAATGAGATGGTGGGATCCAACTAACACTGAACCTACCGTTTCTGTTTGGATAAAATATAACTTTAGAATCTTTTATTCCACTAACCCATTGAAAGTTACCAGTTGTTATAGCAGAGCTATTACCAACACCCTCATTGTAATCTATTTGTTCGTATATTTTTGCTAAGTTAAATATACTATTTTTTGTTTCATCTCTAAAAGCATGTTCTTCTGTTCTGGGAAATTGTCTGTAAAACTCATTCAACCCATCAGGATCTTTCTTTAATCCATCTACTTCGTTTTGCCAATGCTCTAATATACCTATGTCTATGTAGTCCCCATGAGGACCTTTAGTTTCTTCTTCAGGTGTGTCAAAAACTGGTATCCCATGCTTATCAATAAATCCTTCATAGTTCCATTCCATTGGTATAAAAAGACTATAAAGACCTGAACTAGTTTGTCCATTCCTGTTTCTTTTTTTTTACATCTGAATCCTTGTACAGTTTCTTAAAATTTTCACCACCCTTATCTAATGAGTTAGAGGTGGATCCCATCATACACTTACCAATTATTCTACTACCTAATCTTAAGGTTGTTTTCGTGACCCTCCAGTTGTTGAGTATGTTGTTCGGTCTCTCCCACTTCCCTGATTCATCATGTACAAGGAGTTTGAGTTTCTCCCCATCGTAGGAGTTGTCTCCAGTGTTCTTCCAGTCAATGGTGGTGTCCAAACCTTGTAGATCTTCTGGTTTGTCTGTGCTCGTGATACTCCGTCTGGTAAGTTTTGACGCTGGGACTCTGAACGCAATTTCTGTTTTGGGTCTGTCCATACCGTCTTGGATTGGCTTGAAGAAGAACGGGTAGTTGACGGATATAGGCACGACTTTGTCTGTAAACATCTTCTTAGCATCAGGACCGGACTTGGACAAGATGCCATACCGGGAATCACTGGATATAGTGGCGAGATTAACAACCTCTCCCGATGCCATGAAAGAGAACCCTGATCGTCTATTCTTAAGGTAACACATTCCATAACATCTGATGTCTGCCTTACAGGCTTCCCAAAAGATGTAGAATATTCTATT
>TARA_R110002095_G_scaffold173591_2_pt1 | contig 14149 bp, 9 predicted proteins | sample TARA_R110002095 | Tara Oceans TARA_R110002095 (sample SAMEA4397255) | marine metagenome | biome: Polar Biome; feature: [SRF] surface water layer (ENVO:00010504); material: water (ENVO:00002006), including particulate matter (ENVO:01000060) such as... | depth 5 m | reverse complement strand
GTCTGGTTCACATTGATCTTCTCTGAACCATCCGGACGAATATTGATCTCTCGGCTGTGTACCGTGAAATAGTCAAACCAGCCGGGATTCAGAATACCATCCGAGTTATCATTCGGGAGCGTGGCATCGCCGTCATTCTCATTGGGATCGAGAATCCCATTTCGATTCGTATCTTCGCCGTATAATAATTCCGGTGTGACGCCGCGCACCAGCAACAATTCATCCAGCGATTCCAGCGGACCATTTTTGGCGGAGTAAGGAGACTCTAATGTGATGTAATAGTCACTCTCTGCGCCATAGGAGCGTGTTTCGTCATCATCGTCGATCCAGTCGAGAATCGCAGCCGCAATGTCTTCGGTCATATTCGGAATCTGCAGCAAGCGTTGAACGGGCGCATCTACATCTGCCTCCAGTTCCTGTTCGACTTCTTCACTTGCCAGAATATTCAAATTCAGTTTCCCTGATTCATTCATTAAACCGAAGCGGACAGTTTTCGATTGCGCATCGGTGACAACAGGCGCGATCACGCTGAAGTAACCACTGGTGCGCGTGATCTCTCCCGGTAACAGATTGATATTCTGAAACTGATCCGGATTGTGATAGGAATTCCAGCCATCAATGTCCGCTCGATCTCCTACAAACGCGGCTGCCAGTTCGATTCCTGAGAGCGCCAGTTCGCGCGACTGAATCGAACGGCCATACACATTCGTCGCTTCCATTTCGACGATCATCAGTTCCGAAAACGTATACGCTCCCAGGCTGAGCATGACCACGACCACCAGCACCACCAGCAGCGTGCTCCCTGCGCGCAACCGCGCCGCAATTTCCCGAACAGGATAATTTCGATTGCGATCATGGTTTGAACTGTGTTGTTTCATTATTCCGGACTCATGCCAACCATATTTAAAGTGAGCTGGTATCCTGGACTGTCGTCTGTAACACCGCCGGTAATGCCAGCGGAAGCGCAATCACCATACTGTAAGAATTCTCGTAGCCGTTGATTTTTTCATTTATGAAATTCTGCACCGCCAGATGATCGTCACTGCGAAAACCGATGGTGACTTTGACCGCCTGGGGAACGGTTCCGTATTCCACACTGTCCCAGACATCCAGCCAGTCTGTTCCGTCAAAATATTGAAATTGCAGACTGCTGATTTCCCGCGCCAACATTTGTGACTGTTGTGCCAACTGTTCGAGATCGGCTGATTCATCAGCCTTACTCATCGCTAACCGGTCTCCTTCGAGACGCGCCAGACCCTGTATGGTATCACCCAGGCCGGAAGAATTACGGAAACGATCGCCGACGACTCCCTGTAATCCTGACGAACCGGCGGCAGCCAGGAAATAGGAAATGGATAACAGATCGCTTTGTGAACTGATCAGACTGGCCGTTTGTGAAACAAGCATCGTTTGCCGGGCAGGGCGGCTGGTATGCAGCACGAGCGATTGCGCATCGCCGTAAACGCCGATATTCCCGGCTGTGTAGGCGTCATCCGGACTGGTTACCTGGATTTCCACGACATCCGTTTCTTCTTCCGAAGAGTCTGTCGATTCTTCCTCCGTTGTTTTCTGCGCGAAAGTAACACAGTGTAAATCGTGTGTGATTTTCTGAAACACAGCCCGGGCAATCTGGGCGCGTTCCACCTGCTGATGACCGATGGTCGTATATTTCCAGTACAAATCGAGGGCCGAATAGATGGCAGCCAGCAACAGAGTGGTCAGTCCCATGGCGAGAACGACTTCAAAAAGCGTGAAACCAGAGGGTCGCTGCTGATGGCAGGAACTGTTTTTTTTCATCACAGTGCCTCCATTTCAGTTTCATTTGTGGATTGCACCGTATTGGCGGCATCAAGGAGCATGGCAGGGTCCCGCACCTGGCGCATCAATTGATAACTGGTGGAGACCGCTTCCGAATTGCCGGAATAGGTGACCGAAACAGTTAACATAAAGAGATTCTCATAAGCGCCGGGTGCGACATCCAGGCTCCATTTCCAGTTGTCGTCTTCATCTTCAAATGCAGCCTGTGTGACTGAGTCCATAGGTTGCACGCCTGCCAGGACCTCTGCCAGTTTCGACTGACATTTCATGATCGCCTGCGTCCGCAACTGTGCCTGCAGTGCGGCCCGCGAACCGATGCCAATCAGCTGGCTGATTGCTGCGAGGGCACCAAGAAAGATGGACAAGGAAATCAAAACTTCCAGTAACGTGAGTCCGGAACGATTCAGAGCCGCTTTGCGATTGTCTGGTTTCTTGATTCTCATTGCGATTTCTCCTGGTGATAAGAAATCGTCGCACTTCCCGTCAGTGCCCGCAGTTTGATATTGGCAACCGGGGTGTCTTTTTTCAGAATCTCATGCGTCAAATCAACCGCCGCGCTTCCATCAGGATAAAAAGTGATCGGAAAGGAACTTTCCATCCAATTCCACTCTTTGGCATTCGGAAGTTTTGCCAGCCACTCATAGGGGACCGCCGGTTCGCTGACCGCCGCTGTACTGTTTTTACTGAATTGAAATTCATCGGACAGTTTCAGAGAGATCACCGGTTCGCCGACAGACATCTGCTGAGAACCGGAAGATTCAGTTTCGAGTCCTAATAATCCACGATCGGCGGGAACGACCAGATAGTGAGTGCCTCCCAGTTCAAAGTAGATCTGGTAATTCACGCCGTGTTCGATGGCCCGGATGCGGGCGGCAGCGAAGGCCGAATTCAGATCCTGCAAGTCCTGGCGAAGGCGGTTACTGGCGCTGATTCTGAGAACGGCGGGCCAGACAATGGAGACGAGCACCAGCAACAGAGAAAGAACGAGCACCATTTCGAACAGCGTAAACGCCGCTCGATGCTGTTGGAAGTTCCCGTTCTTTTTCTGTCTGTTCGCCACGTGTGACGTCCCCTGAATTCATCTGCTGCAGGCCCTTTGCAAAGTCAGATTATTCTGTTAGATCCCAGTTATTGACATCATCGCCTGAGCCATTTTCATCCTGTAGATTCGGGCCGGAAGACCAGATGGCGGGCTTGGTCGATTTGGATTTGTTGTTCGGGTATTCATACTGGAACACCTGGCCCCACGCGTCGAGAGGCATCGATTCGATAAACGGATCAGCCACTTTACCGTCAGAACTGGCCGGCTCCAGCAATACTTGAATCTGTTCCTGACCCCCCTGGGGATATTCGCCGTTATTCTCAGCGGCATACAGTTTGAAAGCCTGTTCCAGGTTGTGAATGCTGGCACGTGTGGCTTTGACATTTGCCTTTTTCTGGCTGCCTAAGAGGTTGGGTACCACCATCGCGGCTATCACGAGAATGATTCCCAGTACAATCAGCATTTCCAACAGGGTAAAACCGCGCCGCTGTTGTTTCGTTTTTTGTTTGATTCGATACATGTCTCAATCCTTTTCGCTCTCTACATTTTCCAGAAGGGAATATTCTGGGTTCTACCTGTTCTTAGATAAAACCGACTCATTTCATTTCTTATTATAGTAAACCGGAGCTTTGAAAAACCGGCAAAAGTAAAGCCAACATCACAAAAACCACCACAGCCGCCATTATCAGCAGCATTAAAGGTTCCAGCATCCGCACGAACATGTCGAGTTTGCGGTTCGTCTGCCGTTCCATATTGTCTGCAATATCAATTAAAACCTGTTCCAGGTTATTCGCTTCTTCGCCGACGGCAATCATTTCGACCACCTCTTCCGGAAACTGCCCACAACTCGCAAACGGATCTGCAATCGATTTTCCTGCGGAGATGCTTTCGGCGGCATCGCCGATCGCGCCGCTGATTACTTTATTACCGGCGGCATCCTTGGCAATCCGCAATGACTGTAAAATCGGGACTCCGTTCGCCAGCAGGGTTCCCAGAATACGACAAAAGCGGGCAATGGCCAGACTGCGTACGATATCACCCAGTCCATAGGCGGTTAATCGAAATTGATCGAATTTCAATTTTCCTTCAGTGGTCTCTATATATTTATAAACCGCGGCGACGGACAATCCGATCGCAAAAAAGATGATAAACCAGTAGGATTGCATGAATGCACTGAAACCCAGCAGGGTTGTCGTGGCCCAGGGAAGTTCTCCCCGTTCCGACATTCGCGCGAAGATCGGTTCAAACTTGGGAACAAAATAAACCAGCAGAAAACTGACAATCACGGTCCCGAACGTCGTCAGGAACGCAGGATAAATCATCGCGCCGACCACACGGTTTTTCAGTTCTTCCTGATGGTCGGTGAAGTTGGCAATGCGTTTCAGCACGTCTTCCAGAAAGCTGCCCTCTTCGCCGGCACGCACCATACTGACGGCGAGTTCGGAAAATACCTTGGGGTGTTGTCCCATCGCCACTGCCAGACGGGTTCCATCGGCGACTTCGGCGCGGACTTCTTCGAGAACCTGTTTCAGCGCCGGATTGTTGGATTGTTTATTCAATAACTCCAGTGAACGGAGCAACGGGACACCCGACTTCAACAAGTCTGCCAACTGGGTATAAAATATCGACAGGTAGCGTGCGCGGACCCGGCGTCCGGAATATTTCAACTGCGCCTTGGCTTGATCTGCCAGATCCACTTTTACCGGAAACAGACTGCGCGCAGCCAGAGAATTCAGGGCATCCTGTTGATTGGAAGCAGACAGAATACCGCTCACCTGGCGTCCTGTCGCTTCTCGCGCGATGTATTGAAAATCCGGCATACTACTGACTCTGATTGACTCGAAACACAATTACGAAACTAGATCATCTGTAAAATTAGATATTAGAGATCCCCCTTGGTCACACGCAGAATCTCATCAAGCGAGGTCACTCCTTCCAGCACTTTCTGCCAACCGGCGTCACGTAACGTCTGCCACCCGTTTTTTCGGGCATAATCGCGAATTTGACCGGAACTGGCATGCTCAGTACATAATTTCCTGATTACAGCATCATTCACCAGCAGTTCGAGGATACCAATTCGTCCTGAATATCCCATTTCCCGACAATGCCGACAGCCGACAGGCTCCCACAATTCACTGATATTGAGATCCGGAAAATCCGGCGGCAGTTTGTCAGGCCGCGGCTGATAAGGGCGCTTACAATGTTTACAGAGTACGCGTACCAGACGTTGTGCCAAAACCGCCTCGACCGTACTGGCCACGAGATAAGGTTCCACCCCCATATCAACCAGTCGTGTAAACGCACCCGGAGAATCATTCGTATGCAGGGTACTGAAAACCAGGTGCCCCGTTAAAGAGGCCTGGATGGCACTGTTGGCAGTTTCCCCATCTCGAATTTCTCCAATCAGAACGATATCGGGGTCATGACGCAAAATACTGCGCAAGCCTGCTGCAAACGTGAGTCCAATCCGGGAATTCACCTGGATCTGGCTGATGCCATCACTGTGATATTCGACGGGGTCTTCCACGGTGATAATTTTTGTTTCCGGATTTTTGATTTCATTCAAGGCGCTGTAGAGGGTCGAAGTTTTTCCACTTCCCGTGGGGCCGGTTACCAGCACAATGCCGTGAGGCAATTGTATCATTTCGCGAAAGGTCGATAGCATTTCCGGGTTCAGGCCGACATTATCCAGCCGAAACACCATGCGTTCCTTATCCAGCAGACGCATGACGATCCCTTCGCCATAAATCATGGGGATAATGGAAACACGCACGTCAATTTCGCGGCCGGTAATTCGCAGTTTGATACGACCGTCCTGCGGCAATCGTTTTTCTGCAATATTCAGATGCGCCATGATTTTGAGACGCGTAATGATCGCGGAATAAAAATGGTTGATTTCCGGCGGTACCGACTGTACCCGCAACAGTCCATCGACACGATAACGCACGACAAGCCCGGTTTCGTGGGGTTCGATATGCACGTCACTGGCCTGCTGCTGCAGGGCTTCGATCAGCAGTTCGTTTACGAGACGAATCACCGATGCCGTCTGTGCCATGTCGGCCAGTTCGCCGTGCTCCTCAGAAACTTCTTCGAGAAGTTCGACGCCGTCTTCTGCAGCGCGCTGTGAAACCAGTTCGTTAATGGTGTCACCACCGACGCCCAGATTATTCTTGATCAATTCGACAACATCGTCGTGTAACGCCAGCACCGGTTCCAGAATCTGGCCGCTCAGTGAACTCAACTCATCAATGGATTCAAAATCAAACGGATCGGCTGATGCTACCAGCACTCGTCCATTGTCGCGTCTCAGGGGGAGCAGGGAGTGCCGGAAAATCGGTGTTGCCGGAAAAAGAGCCAGCAGATCGGTATCAACCTGAAAGTCTTTCAACTCAATATATTTCATGCCCAGTTCATCGGCGAACGCTTTGAGCAGATCCTCTTCCGAGGCCAAACCCATTTCCATCACCACACGGTCCAGACGATGACCGTTCGCCGACTGCTGCACTAACAGCAACTGGCGCTCGTCAAGGATTCCGCGACGTTGGAGAATTTCACTGATTTCCATGGGATTTACGTTATGGTAAAAATAATTTGAGGAAGGATATACTGAATCGCGGTTTGTCAGCGACCCCGTCCGCGACTGGAACGACCACCACCGCCTCCGCGGGAGCCGCCATTGTCACCGCCGGGAGCTCGAAAACCGCGTGAGGAACGGCCTCCAAAGGGGGAACCGGCGCCCGGATTCGAATCTCCGCCTGACTGAGGTATTCCCATCCGTTCCCGCATCCGCTGTTCAAAGAAATTGCGAACTTCTTCGCCACGGTCGCCTGCATCTCCAGAGGAGGTAGCCGGTTTTGCAGAATCGGAAGTCTGCTCGGAGGTTTTTCTCTTGGAATCGCTGCCTGTCGTGCTGACAGTGACATTCGGTAACAGGGAAGACAGTGCATTTTGAATCAAGGCGGAATTGCCATTGTTTAAAGTTATGACACGCACTGATTTTCGCGACATTTTCGCAGAGTAATCCAGCTCGCGCACCAGGGATTCGATCTCCTGAAACAGTGAATCGCTGGCAGAAACCAGCAACTGATTTGCACTCGCGTCTACACTGACGGCCAGCTTGGCTTCGGCCGGTTGCGCACCGGAGGCACCTTGTGCGCCTCTGCCGCCACCGCCCATCATAGCGGCGAATGGATTCCCTCTTTGTCCGTTATTCTGTTGTTGCGGAGGCTGCAGATAATCTTTGTAGAGGTCTTTGACGATTGTCGCTACTTCGTTCACATTGGCGAACTCGACAGGAATGATTCCCGGCGAACGATCACGCAAGGAAGCGGGGAGTTCAGAAGCATCGAGCACTTTGAGCATCTGCTCTACAGAGCGGACTTTATCGGGAGGTCCGGTGACATACAGGGAATTCGAACGTACTTCAGGAATGATGCGTAATGTTTGTGGACCCATGCCTAACGTTGTTAAGCCGGTCGCATCCATCAGGCTGCCGCCGATGGATGACAATCCGCCGAGCATACCGGAATCGGAGGCCATGTCCGAAACGGCACTGCTGGGAAACAGACTTTCCAGCATTTTTGCCGTTGCGGTCGCATCAGCAGATCGCAGATAAAACACGGTCCATTGACTCTTAGGTGGAATCGCCTGAGTCAACGCTTCGATCATCTGTTCGAGCCGGTTCAGGGCATCCATATCAGTAGATGTGATAATCAGGTTATCACCATTGGTTGAAACGGCAACCGGATTTTTTTTCTCCGTCTGCAGAGGCATGTCTGTCGGTTTTTTCTGATCTGCAGGCACTGGTTTCGCTTTTTCTTCAACGTTTTTTTTGGGAGCAGCGTTCTCCTGCGGTTTCGTTTCTTCCTCTGGTTTCTGATCGCTGGCGGTAAAGAAAAATCGCTGATTGTCAGGCTCTTCTGCACGACGTTTTTGCTGGATCGGACGATTCAGCGGGGCGCTGGTATTTTGTGATGATGGATTTCGAAACCCGCGATTTCGCGTGGGAGCCTCCTGGTCTTCTCCCAGAATCCGTTCACGAATTAACGAATCATCAGAAGGGACCACGATCCGGATGGGGTTTGTATCACCGGAGGAAGCGGACCAGAGCTTATCGATTAAGTGGAGGATTTCCTTTGAATCGCGGCCGCCCAGTGGAATCGTACGGACAGGACCACGATCGCGGGGCTCATTGGTTCTTCCGGTCCCGTCTTCTCCCAGTTGTGCCAGCAGGGCTTTGACCTGAATGACCTGATCGGGGGTGCCACGCACCAGCAGACGGCGACCGAGCAGGTCGGCTTCAATGGTAGGGGCATCATTGCCGTCGCGTAAAAACAGCGACCGCAACGTTGTTGTTGCAGAAATGGGATCGAGGGAACTGAGGTTGATCACGGAAACAGACTGACTGCCCCCTTCGCCATCCAACTGACGAATCATCTCTGCGATCTTTGCATGTTCCTTAGGAGTGGCCACAATATGAATTTTGTTATTGCGGGCATCTTCGTTGACAACAACGCCGGGGATCATCGCATCCAGTGTTTTCGTCACTTCGCGTGAATCGGCTGAACTCACGGAATAGACATGGAGATAAGGCCGATTTCCTCCGCCTCCCAGGATATTACCGGAACTGTCTTCATCGACGTCAATCGATTTGATGATTTCTTCTGCAATTTTGATCTGGGCTGGCGTTGCGGTCACTAACAGACGATTCGTGCGGGGATCTGCCGTCACCTGTGTGGAATCGTCGTCGCTCGCCTGGGGCGGTGGTGTAAAACCTTCACGGCCGCCACTGCTGCGTCGAGACCGGGAATCGTAATAACGAGACATCGTTGCGCCGGCACTGACATTTTGCGTTGCGGCTGCCAGCCCGAACTGGCTCCGGATGATTTTTTCCGTTTCAGTGGCGTCGATATACTTCAATTCGAAAGCACGAAAAACCAGATCGGAGGGTGCCCCATTTGCCATGGCACCTTCCAACAGTTTTTTCACGCGTGACAGATTACTGCCGATATCCGTGACGATAATCGAGTTTGCCGTTTTTAATGCGATGGACTTGCCTTGGGGACCTAAAATTGCCTGGACTTCTTTGGCCACCTGATCGAGGTCTACACCTTCCAGTTGGAATGAGACGCTCATCAGTTCATTTTTTCCGCGTTTTTCCAGTTCATCCGAAGCAACGATTGGCACCAGATTAGGCGGAATACCGTTATCAATATTCAGGACCACCAGAAACTGATTGCGGCGGACAATTATATAACCTTTCTGCAGCAAGTAGCCGTTGATAATGTCCAGCGCTTCAGTGGGTGTGTAAGAGCCGTTATCGAAATAGTTAAAAGTGCCTGGAGGCACATCATTCAAATCCAGTGTATAACCGGCTGATTCGGCAAATAATTTGAGGACATCGCCCCAGGGAGCAAACCGGAAATTGAATGACATCTTGCTGGCTGCACCCGGAGTTTTTTCCGTCTGGGGTTTGTCAGCAGGCTGCCCTGCCGCATCCTGCATTGCGACAACATTACCTCCACCAAAAGAAATACGACGATCTTCCGGTTTCAGTCCCTCCGGTTCCATCGGAATCTGTGGTCGCGGCCGGGAGGCGGGCGTTGCAGTGCCTGTGGCAGGTGTGGTACCGGGTTGTGTCTGACTTGAAGTGGAAACCAGAACCGGCCCCAGCATTTGTTTCCATTGAGCCTGCTGCTCTTTGGTCAGGACGGCTTCAATTTTCTGATCAAATTCCTGTTGGACTTTGTCCCGTTCTTCCGGAGTGGCGCGGCGGCCGAGATCACGGCGGGCTTCTGACCGCTGTTCTTCGAGTTCATTGATTTTTTTTAACTGGTCTTCTGACAGGTTGAGCTGTTTGGAAGTTTCTGTATTGCTCAGTTGACGAAAGCCGGCTTCCTGCATCTGCAGTTGTTTTAAACGAGCCGACTGCTTTTCATCCAACAGTCCGAAAAGTTTCGCTTCACCCTCTGTTCTCTGTTTTTCAAAAGCAGCGCTCATTTCTTCACGCACTTTTGTTCGTTCTTCATCCGTCTGCGCATCGCGCATCCGGGTCATAAATGGTTCCATTGTCTCACGACTGGGACGCATCCCCTGGGCTGCTTCATCCAGCTTTTTGATCTGATCTTCGGTTAACTGGAGTTCTTTCTGGACTTCTTCACGACCGACCAGTGAACCAATGCCGCCTCGAAAGCCGCCACGGTCGCCCCCTCCAAAACCACCGCCACCAAAGCCACCACCGCCTCTTCCTCCAAAGCCTCCCCGATCGCCACCAAATCCTCCACGATCACCTCTGTCTCTCCGGCCTCCCCGATCTGGTTGGGACTGATCAGCCCGTTCCTGGGCCTGCAAGGGGTAGTGGACAATGTCTGAACAGACAAAAACTCCCATCAGAGCGACAACAAAGCAGGTTTTTAATTTTGTGTTCCAGATCATTGTGAATGGCGATTCTGAATAAGGAATAAGGACAACTCGACATGTATTCTTATGATCATTATGCTAGAGCTGACAAAAATCAATTACAAGAGCAAATCTAAAAAACATGTACTATCATCTGATACTTCAATACGTTAGGACTCGTTTCAAAGATCATCTGAATCTTTCGAAATGGAACGATCTTTTCTTCAGTCCCCGGTGTTTCTATGTTAGGGCAGGGAAAAAGTCTTGCATCTTAGTGTTACAGAGGCGCAAAATCCCCTATCTGTGTATTAAACACGGTAATCACCGTGAAAGACCGCTCTAAATTCTGCGGAGTAGGAAAATGTTCCGTTTTATCTGTCTGCTGATTCCTTCTGTAATGCTGGTAGGGCTCAGTTCTGATCTGGCTTATGCGCAGCCAGGTGGCGAAAGTCGCTCACGCGGTTTCATGTCGTTTCTTGATCGCAACAAAAACGGAGTGATCGAAGCCTCCGAATTTGATCAGATGCCAGGGCGTTTCAAGGAAACCCTGCAAGCCGCCGGTGTCGATACTTCGCGCAGTATGAGCCAGCAGGAATTTGAACGCGTAATGCCTCAGGTAATGGAACAGATGCGCAGTCAGAGAGGTTCCTCAGGCGGTGATGATCGAGGACGAGGCGGTGAAGATCGGGGACGGGGTGGCGACGGCCGGGGACGAGGCGGTGATGACCGGGGACGGTTCAGTTTCTCACGTGGTTCAGGTAGCTTTGGTGGTGGTCCTCCTGGTTCCTTCTCGCGCCGGGATGAGAGTTCAGACGAGGACCGGGGTGGATCTGATCGGGGGGCGATGCGGGACCGTTACGGCTCGTTTCAATCGGACCGGGGTACTCCTTCGGAATCCTCTTCCGACAGTCGTTCCAGAGGCGGCAGTAAATCGAACAGTTCTTCCAAAAATGAACCCGTCAAACCGGTTCGAACCACGGTGGATTTGAATAAAGACTTTGTTCCTCACGATACCGACCTGGATGGCCAGATTGGCCTCTATGAGTGGAGAAAAAATAATCCGACGAAGCTGGGTGAATTTTTCACGATGGATTTAAACGGGGACGGTTATTTGACGCCTCGCGAGATTCAACTTTCCAAAGACGGGAAAACACAGCGCAGTGCCGCCTCTTTCATGTTTGCCCTCAATACAGGTCAGCAGACGGGTTCGCAGTCTGACGCAGGGAGTACCCAGGCCTCAACAACGCCTGACGCGAAGACTTCAGGTAATGAGAAACCAACTCCCGCTGGTGCAGCGGTCAAGGTCGCAACACCCGCCAGCGATCCGATCGCCAGTCAGGCCGGCTACTTTTTCAAACTGGTTGACCGCGATAAAGACAGTACCGTTTCTCCCGAAGAATGGAAAAAGAGTCGTTCAATGCGGCGTATGTTTGAAGGCGCTAATATTGATCTGACCCAGCCCATGTCGCAGGAACAGTTCATCAGCCACTATCTGGCGATTAAAAAGAATTGATCAAGTTATCACCCGCGGCCTGGAAAACCGGTTGCAGGCCGGTTATTGAGCAGGCTTTGGCAGATCCTTATTCTTTTCATCCCGTTCTTTGCGGTTGCGACGTCCCTGATTTTCATCAAATCGATGTGCGATGGAATATCCCAGCAGTTTCAGATAACCCGTATCAAATTGCATGCGGGTCCGGACTCCGTTGTCGGTCGGTTGTGTTGTGATCCGAATCAGATCGTTGTCTTTCTTGAAGGCGGCATCCAGCATATTCATCAAATCGCCGCTTTGCTCGATTTCTTCTTTCGAAAACAGCGCCAACCAGGGTTTAAGATGGAATTCGGCCTGGAAGGGCGCTGTACGTTGTTCTTTACGTTCTTCAGGCGATGCAGTATTGATGCGCTCAATTGCATCATTTAACGCACTCACCGCGATATCTGTTCCCATCGCGAACCAGATGACCTGCGAATCAGCGCCGACATAAAGTGAAGGGACGCCGCCCAGAAAACGCTGCTGCTTATCATCGGCTGTTTTCAGATCGGGTTGTAACTGGTGTAAGGCGATTCCCTGCACGGTTTCCGCGTTGGTAAAGATTTTCGCTTTGTTATCCGGTAACTGATCCACACGATTGACCAGATCCAGCAACGCCGTTGGCAGATCGGCAGACGGAGCGACTTTGATACCACCAATCAAGGCAAATTTGCGCGAGGGAGTGGCGACCAGTTGGACAAACAGGTCCAGATGCCGTTTTTCGACCATCGACTTAATCGGGGCAAAAAACTGCTGGACCGAATTCGTGTTTTGCTGGCGTTCCTCTTCGGTCAATAATTTTTCGGCAAGTTGTTTCTCGAAGTAGGATAAATAAGCGAGATATGCTTTCGCATCGCGGCGGGCCACATTCAGGGAAGCCGAAACCGCGATCGGCAGATTTTCCCGGGACGTAATCACACTGAAATAACTGGCTTTACCGGGAACGTTTTTGATGTCACGGGCCAGATCGCTATTGGGCCGGGCTTTGATCAGGATGTCAAGAATTCCCCGTTTCTGTTCTTTGTCAACAGCGGCTCCCAGGACCATCTCTTGCGCTTCATTCAGAAAATATTCGATGTTTTCCAGATTCTGTTTGCCCGACATCCGTCGCAATTCGTAGGCAGATCTCGATTCGCTGTCTCTTTGCTGTAACTGGGTTTCAATGGCGGTGCGAAAGAATCCTAAAAATGTCGTCCGCATCAATTCCGGAATTCCGCTCAGATCCATTTTGACCGCAAAATCATAGTTGTTGGTCAAATCCTGGAACTGCTGTACCGGGTTATCAAAATCACGCGAAGTGATCATCTCCAGTGTTTCATCTGTTTCTCCGCCACGGAACAGCATATGCGCATACGCATCCTGAATGCGAATCATCGACTCACCACGTCTTCCCTGAATGGTATAAATATCATCGCGATTCGCATCTTTTTTAATGGTTTCCTCATCTCCGGGAATGATGGCTTCGAGGGAGTCAATAAAAGCGCGGATTTTCGAAACCGGAATATAGGAGACAAACACCGGTTGAGGCAGCAGACCGGTTTTCAGATACAATTCCGCCCCCAGATTTTTATTCTTATCCACGCCTTCCAGGTCATTGACGTTTGCCAGTGAAGCGGACGCAATTTCCGCGATTTCCGGTCGTTCGACCAGTTCAAACAGGAAATCGATGTCCTGCAGAATTCGTTCCACACTCGCGACATTCACAACAATAATCGGCTTGGGCAACAGCGATTCCACAGGCTGTTGGGTTTTGTCTTTTTTCGGTTCTTCTTTTTTCGGCGGTTCCTGCGCAAGCAGCGAACTGCTGAAAAACAGACTGATACATAAAACGACGCTCAGCACACGCCAAAGCGCGTTCGAAAGCCGCGAAAATGTATGTTGAGAACCCATTTCTGAAGTGGAATAATTTGCCATGGTTCGCCTTTTCCGAGGATACGAATTTGACCGGGTAGGGGTGTTCTTTTCACGCGTTTCCAGGAACCAGTTCTAACTGATTCGACTGACACATTCAAATATTAAAAAATATGTCATTTTTTTAATCAGCCGGGTGACGTTACATCTCCTGGCGGGAATGTAGCCTGTGGTTTCACCCAGTATACCCGCACGGAAATCAAAAAGATTCAGGGAATCTGATTTTCAGGAACCCGACGTGGAAATTGGCAGCGCGCAGCCGCAGGAAGAAACCCTGGTTGAAATACAGAAAAACCCGACTGGACCAGACTGCCTTAAATTGAAGGAACGTCAGGCAGATTGAGCTGATCCAGCAATTGTTTGGCTTCTTCGCGGTTTTTCTTATAGTGGTGAGGCAGTACGCGACTGTGATAGGTCTGCAGAGGCCGCACCAGTGTGCGTTCCAGAACCAG
>TARA_R110002095_G_scaffold130855_1_pt1 | contig 14173 bp, 26 predicted proteins | sample TARA_R110002095 | Tara Oceans TARA_R110002095 (sample SAMEA4397255) | marine metagenome | biome: Polar Biome; feature: [SRF] surface water layer (ENVO:00010504); material: water (ENVO:00002006), including particulate matter (ENVO:01000060) such as... | depth 5 m | reverse complement strand
ATATATATATATAATTAATTATATATAAAAAAATAATATAATTAAAATCGTATATTAGAGGGGTATGGGGGTGGGTAGTACGATAAGGGTGTAATACGAGATCATTCGGTGATCGTGCGGTATTACATTACTGCGACACAATAGTTGTTGCATTTAATAATAGAAGGAGTATAATGATGACTATGATTAACAGACTAAAGACGGAACTAAGTACACTACTAACCGATCTATCTCAACAGATAGAAGGGTACGAGAGATTGCCAGTCGGAACAAGTGATGAACGAATCACACAGGGTTGGCTTGAGGCGGTCGAGTATATCGATAAGCATATACAAAGACTAGAAGAAGATGAACAACAGGAGGACTTTGACAATGGGTAAGGTAAAAGCATGGATGCAAGATCAGGTAGAGAACATGACTGATGCAGAACTACAAGAGTATGAAGATACTAACGCGTACCAAGATGATTTGTTTAGTGTAATGGTAAACGCACACAAGGAATCAATGAATTGGTATGAACATGAAGGACAGTTCGTAAGAAAGGATAAGAATGAAAAAGATAGTTAGTGAATTAAGTGCTACAGTTAACGCAAGGATACTAATGAAAGGGGCGATTAAAGATCTAAGTATAGCAGTTGCTTATATGTTAGATGACTTTGATAGCATTCAACCCCATGATGTAGGGCATTTACAAGACTTGATAACTGAATTAGAAAATATAATTAACCCAATGGAGGAGGACAAAGATGAGTAACTTTATATTATTGAATATAACATTTGCCGTATTGGTATTGATATGCGTGGCATGGGGGGTACTATGGGACTTGAGCTAATAGTATTTTTTATGCTGGTGTTTATGGCAGGTCTAGGATATGGAGGTGCATATCTCCATATGAGTAGGCAGATAAAGATGCGGGAAATTGAAATCAATATACTGCATATGTATATAAGTAAGGAGTTAGACAATGAAGAAAGAAGAACAGTTGGAATATGAAAGACTTAAAGGTAATGCTATCAATGGTACTATGAATTTTGATAAGGCTATGCGTTACTTCACACTAGCAAGGAAGTATAAGGAAGGTAAGGCTAATGACAAAACAAGAAACACAAAATAGAGAGTTCTCTAAAGGACTTATACAATTTATGCGTAAGCATATACCACTAGGTCAAGTCGAAAGATTACTAACCGAGAGGTTGGCTCAATGCTATGACGCGTTTCCTCAAACAGAGATGCAAGACAGGGAACAGTATCAGAAATGGTTGAGTATACACAATGAAGGATGAGGATATGGCATGGGATATAGCCTATTGGAATCCCTCCGACAAAGTGACGGACGCACAGCTAGATAGATTCCTATTAGACGGAACAGGATCGTCAGTAGAGGTGCCAAAGTATTATACTGTCCGACAGTTTGTCGAAGCATATAACAACCAAGAGATAACAGACATGGGTTGGTTGTATCACACTGACCGACACAATGACAGGAGAATAAAATGATAATGAAGTTAGTATATAAGATATTAAATATTAAACCAACACCACGCTCTACTAAAATGAAATGGGTCTGGCTTGGTATACATTGCAATGATGATAAACTAAATAAATTTGTTGACATCAGTAAGAAAATGTGATAACAATAGAGTATGAAACTACCTAAATATATAAGAATCGGAGCATTTAAAATTGAGTTAGTATGTCTACCTCATAACTTAATGTACGAAATCGGAGAAGCACAAGGTACATTTATAGTCAAGCCACCCTATCAAATCTTTCTAGATAAGGAAATGATAGACACGGGTGGGGCTGATGCAATCAATGTGGTACTGCATGAACTATTGCATGTAGGTTATTATCAATACCATTTGAAAGATAAGGAAGAAGAGACTATAGTTAATTCATTCGGTAACTTTATGACTGAACTCTTATGTCACACAGGGCTAGGGGATTGGATTGCGTTTGAAAAAAACAGAGAAAGGAAAACAAGTGGAGGAATACCTGTTCGTATACGGAACACTAAAAAGAAACGAAAGACTACACGACCTACTTAGATCACAGGAGTTTATAGCTACTGCTACAACAGTGGACGCGAACTTTAACATGGGAGATCTAGGCAATGCCTACCCTATAGTATTTAGAGGTAACGAAGATGAAGATACATTTAAGTACAAGATAAGGGGCGAGGTTTTTAAACTGACTAACCCTGCCGTGTACCACTACATAGATAGAATGGAAAAGGGTGCGGCATATCAGATGGTTGACACCATAGTTAGATTAAGCGATAATAAAAAGCTGATAGTAAAGATGTATGTAATGGACGACCTGCCATACAAGCCTAGCTATTTAACTCAAGACAATATTAAATCTAAAAGAAACATATTAGAATGGAGCAATCAATAGTGTTTGATCGTATTCTATTTGCAATTACAGGCGCTATGCTTTGGTTTAGTATCTATGGATTGAGTACTATATTTATTATATATTTTATAAACAAACTATTAACATAAGGAGGACGGCATGACTAAAAAGAAAAAGACATATACGACAGGTGATGATTTCTTAACTGATGAAACACTAGAATTATTTGACGAGAACATGGACATCAGTGAGTATGTAGATGACCCAAGATTTGACGCAAACGATTACGAATATTTACAGGAGGTACACGGAGATGGGATTCAATCCAAAGACGTACAATTTATTTCAACAGATAGATATTTCAAACGCCTTAGAAAAGGCGAGTGATTACATTGACTCAGTTGACAAGGAAGAAGTAAAACTATTTATACCAAGCGACAATCCTTTCGCACTTAAGATGAGGATACACCGATATGTAAAAGCATATCGTGAACAGATGTCTAACAAAGATAATGTTGACCACCAAAAGTATGACATGTTATCTATCAACACATCAGACAAGGGAGTTGAAATCTCTAGCGTCCTCGATAAAATGCAGGACTTAATTATTAAAGATGCAGATACAGGAGTGGAAATATAATGGAAGAAGAAGAATATAGATTAGAGTTTGAGAAGGCTATCGAGACATTGAAACCTGCCATACTAGAGGCGGCTGAAGAATACCCTACGGATGTAGTGGTGTCAGCTTTGATCGAGGTAGGCATGAGGCTATCACTACTTAAGTATGGTGCTATGGGGTTAGTTGGTTTACTTGCTGACATCCTACATACAACAGCTACATCAGGTAAGATGATAGATGAGATGCAAAAGAAAGCAAGTAAGTCAGATCAAGATGTGATGACTGAATTTAAAAATGCAGGAAAGGATACTCAACACTAATGGTAAAAGAAAAAGAAAAAGAAATTACTCTTGAGATTCCTAGTGAGTTACTAGAGACAGACCCTCTTGTACTAGCCGAAGATGAGAAGGGTATACAAACTATCGTTGCTTATCTACAGGCTACGAGAGAGAACGTGAGACATGCCGAGGCAAGTGGTAAGAGAATTAGTAAAGGGTCTGCGACAAAGACAGCACCTAAAAAGTTTGACAAGAACCCACTTGACATGTTACTATCAGAAACATAGGAGAAAATAAATGAGTGAGTTGCCCGAAAGATTAAGGAAGTTTATATGGAACGACAGAGGTGCCCCCGTCCAGAAGGTATGGGATACATCTAGTCTAAGTTCTTTTCTTGCATGTCCAAGATATTATAACTGGTCAGTACTAAATGGTTGGCGACATGCTAGCTATGGTACGGCTACAGGTTTTGGATCAGCAGTACACGAGGGCTTTGAACAACTAGAGATTGGTAAGTTCGAAGGTAAATCTAAAGAAGAGTCACTAGTCATGGCGGTTAAGTTTGTCCTCGAAAATTTTGGCAAGGAACTAAACTTGTCTGATGATAAGGCAAGGGGATTAGAATCCTGTCTACGTGCTATCGTATGGAGAGCCGAAGAATATTGGGACGACAACTTAAAGTTAGCGACCATGCCTGACGGAACGCCTGCCCTTGAGCAGAGATTCGAAGTACCTATTGGAGACAAGGGTCACAGGTTTAGTGGTAGGATAGATAAGATTGTTACCATAGATGATAGGTTATATATTGTAGACTTTAAAACTACGAAGACATCCTTGTCTGACTATTACTTCAAAGGATTCATGCCTAACAATCAGATCTTTGCATACATATGGGCGTGTCGTGAGGTACTCAAGTTACCTGTGGATGGCGCGATCATTGATGGAGTACAGACAGGTGTGAACTTTACTAGGTTTGCAAGGCAAGTATTCAATGTACATAAAGATTTACTTGACGAGTGGTATGAAGATACGATACACCACCTTGAGATATCAGATGTATATGCTGACTCAGGTTATTATCCTGCGGATTTTACAGCATGTAATAACTATGGTGGGTGTAAGTTTAGAGAGACTTGCTCACACTCAGGTAATCAAAGAGATATGTTCTTCGAAGAAGATTTCAGACAGCAGTTACATGCGGACTTAGAAGAGACTAAGCCTATGACGTTAGAGGTTATTGATGGTGGTACTAAATGAGAAAGCATATAGAAATATATTCAAAAGAAAATTGTAGCTACTGTCAAAACGCAAAACAGTTATTGAAAGAATATGATCCTGTTGTACTTATGTTAGACAAAGATTTTAAGAGGGAAGAGTTCTTTGAATTGTTTCCTGATGCGCGATCCTTTCCACAGATCGTAGTCAATGGTAGGCACATAGGTACTTATCACGATGCCAAGAAACTTTTTTCTTGACAAATATTTAAAACAAGATATACTTACAACTTAAATAGGAGACCATAGATGGCGAACATAAGTCAACACAAATCAACATCAGTTACTAAGCTACTTCTCGTAGGAGATAGTGGCAGTGGTAAGACATCAGCCCTTGCGAGTTTAGCAAACGCTGGTAAAAAATTACGCATCCTAGATTTTGATGATGGGTTAGATATTCTTTCAGAATACTTAACACCTGACGCAGTATCTAGGGTGTCGTATGTATCATTAAGAGATTCATTGGGACAAGCATCTGCGTTCAGAAGAGGGGCACAATTATTAGCCACTTGGAAAGACGGAGAAGAGAACTTTGGTTCCGTGAAAGAGTGGGGAGACGATACTGTTTTAGTTATTGATTCTCTAACACTCATGGGTGAGGCTGCTTTGAGAGGAGCACTCGTCTTTAATAACAAGAAACCTACTGAGCAACCGACACAACCTGAATGGGGAACGGCTGCTCGAGATGTGCAGAATATTCTCCAATACATTACAGGAGACGAGGTGAAATGTAACGTGGTAGTTACTTCACATATTCAATACATGGAAGGTGAGTTAGGTATGTCCAAAGCATATCCTACTTCCGTAGGTTCTAAGTTGTCTACCAAGATAGGTAGATACTTTAACTGTGTATGTCGCATAGATAGCAAGACAACAAGCAAAGGCAATGAACGTTCTCTGAGAACAGTATCTGATAACAAGATGGATCTCAAAGTAACTGCGCCTAGTTTGATTGAACCTAACATGGAGTTAGACTTAAGTAAATTGTTTACTTCCATACAAGCTAATGCGAAAAGCAAACTACAAACAACCACAACAAAAGGAGACAAATAATGTCAAACGTTGCTGACTTTCTAACCATGACACCACAGGATACACCTATGACAGTTGTATTACCTGAGGGTAGTTATGACTTCATTATCACTAGCTATAGAGCTGATGTGGTAGGTGAAAACCAGACACCACTTGTCAAAGTGAATGTCAAAGCCACAGGTATTTTGGAATCTGATTTAACAGATAAAGATCTGCCTAATGCTGAGCCCACACGTATGGAGTTTTGGGCTACTCCAAATGCACTGAAGGTTAAGAACCCTGCGACAGGGTTAAAGTCTTTCCTCACATCAGGAATAGACCTAGGTCATGTAGATGATCTGCCTTACAGTGAGTTGCTAGAAATGGCAATAGGTAAAACCTTCAAGGGAGTTATCAAACATGAGATGGTAGGTAAGAATAAAGATATCTTACAAGCCTCAGTTAAAAGAATACTGAGTAACTAATCATGTCCGAGCATGCTGTTCTTAAACCAGTTCCATCTCAGAAACCAAAGAGTGATCTGCAATGTAAGATTGCCTTCGTCTTTGACTTCCCCACTAATGAGGAAGCCAGACTAGGTGAGATTATGACAGGCTCTGCTGGTAGAATGTTCCATCAGCTAGTCGAGATACTAGGCATAGGTGTGGAGAACTGCTTGCTCACATACGCTCTCTCATATAAACCCGCTCAAGAAAACCCAGCACACTTCTTCCACAATCGCGCCAACTACAAGGCGTTGTGCAAGACAACAGACTGGCGTAGTAAATATTCTGTCAGCGGGTTTGGATATCTCACGGAAGATAAAGAACCTGAGATCGAGAGGCTAGCAAACGAGCTTAGTGCTGCGCAACCTAATATCATTATTGCTATGGGTGGCTTGGCATTATGGGCGCTAACAGGGCTAGACAAAGTAGGTACATACAGGGGGACGATCTTAAATTCTAAAACTTTAAGTGAGGACATCAAGGTACTTCCTACGTATAGCCCTAGTGCCATAGTAAGAAACTATGACTTCAGACCAGTGGTACTTGCCGATATAAAGAAAGCATTACTAGAATCTGAATCAAAAGAAATAACAACTATAGAAAGAGAGTTATGGATTGAACCAACTATTAAAGACCTTAAAGAATTTTATGATCTACACATCAGAGAAAATAACATGGATGTTCCTCTTAGTTTCGACATCGAGACCGCTTCAGGTGACATTACTTGCATTGGTTTTGCTCCTAGCGATCGCGTCGCTATTGTAATACCGTTCAGAGATGACAGACAAATATTAAAAAACTATTGGCATGACTATGATGAAGAACTACAAGCATGGGCATGGGTTAAAGGAGTACTAGAAAATGAAAACATAACTAAGGTAGCACAGAATCAAACCTATGATGTCTCGTGGTTACAATATAAGAAAGGCATACGTGTAGCAGGATTAGTACACGATACGATGCATGCTCAACATGCACTACAGCCAGAACAACAAAAAGGATTGGGCTACTTAGGCTCTATCTATACTAACGAGGGTGCTTGGAAAACTATGGCTACGTTTTCTAAAAGTACTAGGAAAGAATGATAACATCAAATGAAACGCGCTCCGTATTTTTCGGAGTTGCTAATACCACATGAATTAGTAACTATCGAAAGTCAAGTTCGGCTGTGGAGGGCTGTAATAGATCAGGCATTGATAGATTTTTTAACGAACAGTAAGTCAAGAGAGGCACAAGTGGATAAAGAAAAAGCAAAGATATGGTTAAGAGGCAAGTCAAAAGACTTCAGTCTGGTCTGTGAGTATGCTGAACTTAATGCCAAAGAAGTGAGGGAAGAGGTATACAAAATTATAGGAGGAGTAGATGAGCTCTACAGATAAATACAAATACACTAGCTTAGATAAACAAGTGGGAGGCGATCACTATAAAAATTTTGTGATACAACCTGCACACTTTACTAATGAAAACAAACTACTTTTCGCAGAGGGCAACGCATTAAAATACATTTGCCGTCACAGTTTCAAAGGTGGTAAGGAAGACTTAGAAAAAGCTAAACACTATATCGATATGATTATCGAACGCGACTACAGATAAATTAACATGGGAGACAAAAGCAATGGCGAGGATAATAAAGAACGTAGACATACAGAATATTGAACTTGATTCTGAACAAACTCTTTGGACTTATTGCGCATTAGATTGCGCTGTTACTCTAGAGATATGGCAGAAGATTAAAAAAGAATTAGACGAAGAATCCAACAAGACATATCAATTTGAATTAGATAGCCTTAAGCCTGCGATGGCTATGATGTTACGCGGCTTACGTGTGGATGATGATAAGGTTGTGAAAATGCGTGCCCCTCTCAAAGATAAGAGGATTAAATTAGAGCGCATGCTTAATCTATTTGCTAACGCGGTAGTAGGTAAAGATCTTAATCATGCCTCGCCGAAACAGTTGATGGATTTATTTTACACGCACTTAAATCTGCCGCCTGTTATCGCATACAAAAAAGGTAAGCAGAAAGTTTCTACAGATAGGGAAGCGCTAGAACATTTACGTTCAGAGTATCCTAGAGCACGTCCTTTCTGCAATACAATCATGGCACTACGTGACATTGATAAACAACTCAACGTATTACAAACGACTAGAGATAAAGACAATCGTATACGTTGTTCATACAATGTAGCTGGCACCGAGACAGGTAGATGGTCATCATCTGAATCTCCTTGGGGTACAGGTACTAACCTACAAAATATTACAAAAGACTTACGATCTATCTTCATACCTGACGAGGGTATGACTATGTTCTATGCGGATTTAGAGCAAGCAGAGTCTCGTGTTGTTGCATACATCACAGGGGACGAAGGATATATCAATGCATGTGAGAGTGGTGACCTACATACTACTGTTGTTAAAATGGTATGGCCCAATATGGGGTGGAGTGGTGACCCAAAACAAGAGCGTGCCTTGGCTGATAAGATTTTCTACTTACACTTCACATACAGGGACATGTGTAAGAGAGCTGGTCATGGTACTAACTATGGGTTATCTGCTACATCATTAGGCAGACACTTAAAAATTAAAATCTCACATGCCACAAGGTTTCAACTACTATACTACGGAGGTGTTATCCCCGTAGAAACTGTGTCACGTTGGCATACTCAAGACCCTAAGGGTGGGTTCGATGAACTTGCTTCCTATGGTGTAGAATTTGGTGACAAGATTAAGTACTTGCGTATTGATGGAGCATTTCCTGGTGTACGTAACTGGCACAACACAGTACTACAAGAGTTAGAAAAGGAGGGGGCACTGGTAACACCACTAGGTAGACGCAGGCAATTTTGGGGACGACTCAATGATGCCGCGACCTTACGTGAAGCCATTGCTTATGTACCCCAGTCTACCATCGGAGATCTATTAAACGTAGGGCTCTACCGTGTGTGGAATGAGCTGGAAGGTAGAGGGGTACAAGTTCTTGGGCAAGTTCACGATGCTATCTTAGGTCAAGTACCTACGGATAAAGTTGATGAACTTATGCCTGAGATTATTAACTGTATGACTAACCCAATAAAGATGGGTGATCGTGAATTAATTATACCATCAGTTGCTGAAGTAGGTAACTCATGGAAAGACTTAAAAGTATGGGAGAAGCATGACTAGAATATATAAAGATTACATAGACGCATGCGTTGAGGCTAGTGCTGATAGTCCTATCCCTAAAATTTTTAGGAGATGGGCTGCACTTTCTTCAGTAGCTGGTGCATTAGGTAGGCGTGTCTGGTTTCCTATGGCGAACTACGATATACGATCTAATATATTCGTTGTCATGATTGCTGGGCCTGGTCGTAACAAATCTGTTAGCTTAGTCCTACCATATAGTAAAGTATTTACTAAACTAACTACGCCGCCTGGATCACAACCTGACCATGAACAATTCAATGCAGGCTTAGATCAGTATGGTATGCGAGACTATCCTTTGTATTTAATACAAGATAGAATCACACCAGAAAAATTAGCAGTTGATATGTGTAAGATTTCTCGTTGGGATATGAGATTGTCTACACCTACTGATGAATTTTATGATGGGTCTATGACATTAGTTACGTCTGAACTTGGTACATTCTTATCAAGACATGAGAGATATTTACAAATGTTTCTTACAGATATGTGGGATAGTAAAGAAGAGTACTCACATAAAACTAAAACATCAGGTGAATATATTATTAAAGGTCCGTGTTTAAATTGGATAGCATGTGCTACACCTGAGCAGTTCGTAGATAACTTACCTGAGGATGCAAGGTCTCAAGGTTTACTATCAAGAATTATTCCTGTGTTCTATGACGGACCAAAGATTCCTCAATCTCTTTTACAAAAAAGAATTGATGATCAGACTGTAGTAAATTTAAGAGAAGACTTGTCACAGATATCTAAGATGTATGGACCAGCTAAGTTTGACCCTCTTGCATTTGATAAAATTAATTTAGATATAGAGGGTGGCTTATCGCCTGAACCTACTGACCCCAACCTAGCTGAGTACACTCAACGTAGAGTATCTCACTTCATTAAGATAGCTTTATCTGTGTCAGCTTCTAGTAGTGCTAGTAAGATTATAACATGGGATCAGTGGCAACGTACTAAAGACCTGATGTTTGAAGTAGAAGAACATATGCCTAAAGCATTGGCAGGATTTGGTATGGGTAGAACAGGTAAAATTGCACAGGAAATGGGGGTATGGTTTAAGAATACCATGTCATCTAATGGTAACAAGTATGTACACCTTAAGAAATTCAAGAGGGAGTTGCTACGTAAGATACCTAACCCTGGCGAACTAGAACAAACTGTCAAGGCTATGGAAGATTCAGGATACATCGAAGTAAAAGATGGTGTTGTTTTTCCTAAAGCACTTGAACACATTTAGGTAAGTGTGATACAATACAAAGCTCGTCCCTCAACAAACAAAACTTTCTTAAAGGAGAAAAAATGAAAATAAATATTGACTACTCACGCGATGACCTCTTGACAACAGCAGGTAAAATGATACTGAAAGACAGGTATATGTTACCTACTGAGGCTAGTCCACAAGACGCTTTCGCAAGAGCTTCAATAGCCTTTGCTGATGATGAGGCACATGCTCAAAGGTTATATGACTACTCGAGTAAGTTATGGTTTATGTTCGCTACTCCTATCTTATCTAATGGGGGCACCACTAGAGGGTTACCTATATCATGCTTCTTAAATTATGTAGATGATTCAAGAGAAGGATTAGCAGATCACTATACTGAAAACATTTGGTTGTCTAGTATGGGCGGCGGAATTGGTGGCTACTGGGGAGCTATCAGATCACAAGGTATGTCAACCAGTATAGGAAATAAAACTACAGGGGTAATACCTTTCATGCACGTAGTAGATTCACAGATGACTGCCTTCCATCAAGGAGCAACAAGACGTGGTAGCTATGCTGCCTACATGGACGTAGCACACCCTGAGATTATAGAGTTCATTGAGATGCGTAAGCCTACAGGTGGAGATATACATAGAAAGAATATGAACTTACATCATGGTATTAATATATCAGATAAGTTTATGGAAGCAGTAGAGAGTGGTACGTCATGGGATTTAATTGATCCACACACGCAACAGATTATTAATACTGTAGATGCTAGGTCATTGTGGATTAAGATATTAGAAACAAGAATGTCTACAGGTGAGCCTTACTTATGTTTTGTTGATACAGTTAATGCTGCCTTACCTAAGGCGCAAAAAGATTTAGGATTAAAGTTTAATCATTCTAACTTATGTTCAGAGATTACATTACCTACTGCCATGGATAGAACTGCAGTGTGTTGTTTATCTTCTACTAACTTAGAATACTATGATGAATGGAAGGACAACCCTTTATTCATTGAAGATTTAGTGCGTATGCTTGACAATGTGTTAGAGTCTTTTATATCTAATGCTCCACAATACATGTGGAAAGCAGTTAACAGTGCTCGCCATGAGCGTGCGATAGGTCTAGGGGCTATGGGTTTACATACCTATTTCCAAAAGAGAAGACTATCTTTTGATAGTGCTATCGCTAAGGACGTTAACAAAAATATCTTTAAGCATATACACAAACAAGCTCAACTCGCAAACTATAAGTTGGGAACCGAGAGAGGTTCACCTTCAGATATGGAAGGCACAGGCAAAAGACACTCCCATGTGATCGCTATTGCGCCTAATGCATCTTCCTCTATTATCTGTGGAGGAACCTCTCCGTCTATAGAACCTACGCGAGCAAACTCTTTTTCTCAAAAGACTTTAACAGGTACGTTTGAAATACGTAACAAGTACTTAGAACAAAGGTTGATTGAACTAGGGAAAAACAATAGGGAAGTATGGAAATCTATAACCACTAATGGTGGTAGTGTAAGGCAGTTTGATTTCTTATCTGCGGAAGATAAAGAAATATTTAAAACTGCAATTGAAATGGATCAGAACAACTTGGTAGAGTTGGCTGGAGATAGGCAAGAATTTATTTGTCAATCACAAAGTCTTAACATATTCTTACCACCTGATGTGGACTCTAAAGTGTTGCATCAAATACATTTCACAGCATGGAAGAGTAAAGTAAAAACTTTATACTACTTAAGAAGTCAGGCTTTAAAAAAGGTCGAGAACCTGACCACGAAAATAGAAAGAACAATACGACCAGACTTTAACAAAGAAGAGGAAGCATGCCTAGCATGCGAAGCATAGGAGAATAAATGTCAGTATTTGAAGGACGAGAATATTATAAACCGTTTGAATATCCGTGGGCTTTTGAAGCTTACGATCAACAACAAAAGATGCACTGGTTACCCAGTGAAGTTCCATTACATGAGGACGTGCATGACTGGAGCTCTAAGATGACTGCACCAGAAAAGAATTTAGTAAAACAAATCTTAACTTTCTTTACCCAAGGTGATGTAGATATAGCACAAGCCTATATGGATGTGTATATACCCATGTTTAAAAAACCTGAAGTGCGTATGATGTTATCCGCTATTGCTACATCAGAGGCTAACCATGCGCACAGTTATTCTTTATTGAATGATACCATAGGTATGGATGATAGAGAGTACAAAGCTTTCCAAGAATATAAAGAGATGGCCGACAAGCACAACTATCTTTGGCAAAACAAAGGGGGCACGGACAATCAAAAAGTTATCCGAGACATGGCTGTCTTCTCTGCATTTGGTGAGGGCTTACAATTGTTTGGATCATTCATCATGCTGTTAAACTTTCAAAGGTTTGGTAAGATGAAAGGCATGGGTCAGATAGTGGCTTGGTCTATCAGAGATGAGAACCACCACGTTGAGAACATGCTTAAACTATTTCACACAATATTAGATGAGCAACCTGAGCTATGGAATGATGACTTTAAGAAATCACTCTACGATATATGCAGAGATATGGTAACTCTTGAAGAGAAGTTCATTGACCTGGCGTTTAACCAAGGACCAGTCGAAGGGCTAACACCTGAAGAGGTTAAGAGTTATATACATTACATGGCAGACAGAAGGTTATTGCAGCTAGGATTAAAGCCTAACTACGGGGTAAAAGAAAACCCACTAGATTGGGTAGACTATATAGTCAATGGCCAAGCACATGAGAACTTCTTTGAGACTAAGTCTACTGAGTACGCTAAAGGTGCAGTCCAAGGTGACTGGTCTAACGCGTTTTAATGTTGACAAATAGTATCAACTATGCTATACTTAATTTAATAAGTGGGGGGCACAAAGAACCTTACGCGCCTTAGATGTAATATTTAAGGAAAGTTTGGGGATACTCAACTTCCACACCGAGTGAGGGACAGACTGAAAAGCCTGTCCCTTTTTTTATTACATCACCATACAGGAGAACTATGGAAACATTCAACTACCCTGAGTCTACTCAGTACGATAGCCATGCAAAATTGCTATACCAGTCATTCACTGATTTCCAATTGACTAAACGATATAAATTTGATAGACTCCCTATTAAGGATAAGGACTATTGGAGAGCCTTAGCCGAGATATCCAAACGGGAGAAACTATGGAAAACGTAAAGAACAATGTGTTCGGTATTACTAGAAGATCAATAGATGCATTAATGAATATTGTATCAAGCTCTAGTGTAGCGCAACAGAATGAACAAGAACTTATATCTTATGCCAAGAATGAGTATCAAGACGATTGGCAATGGGCCTTATCTTATTACAAAGATAACAAGTCCTTTCCTAGCAACTATATAAAGTACTAGGTATAAATCAGACAAGCTGGGTAGTATATACTACCTAGTCCTGTTCTGAGAACTCATAAAAGAAATTATTATCATCACCCGCAGTGTACTTAGACTTACTCTCAACCCCATACTCAATAGTAGATACCTTATAATCAGGGAACTTCATCTTCTTAGGTGACAAAGACTTATCATAGAATAGTACACGATTATTAGGTTGAGCTGCGAAGTATCCATTGTCTAATTGAATAATATTAAAAGACTTATGCTGTGTAGGTGCTTCAGAATACCCCACATCTGGTATGTTGTAGTCTGGATGACAACTATCTATGGTGTATAAGTACTCACCAAAATAAAAATTCCCGTTAGGAGCCTTGTATTTACATTT
>TARA_R110002095_G_scaffold216344_1_pt1 | contig 14201 bp, 16 predicted proteins | sample TARA_R110002095 | Tara Oceans TARA_R110002095 (sample SAMEA4397255) | marine metagenome | biome: Polar Biome; feature: [SRF] surface water layer (ENVO:00010504); material: water (ENVO:00002006), including particulate matter (ENVO:01000060) such as... | depth 5 m | reverse complement strand
CATTCAGAATACGACACTCGTCAAGGTGTATTTCGTGGGCCGGTTACCTTAGTTGGGGATTCGGCACTTGCCTCGTCTGATTCTTCCATCTCGGCTTTTTGAGTTTCTATTGCCAATCGGCAAAAGTCGTGAAATAGTCGACAGGGCCATCCGAATAGTAACACTGCCCATCGTCCACTTCAATTACCTCAAATTGGCCTGATATCTTCCCAGTGTAGAAGTCGTGAATGGCTTCGCCGACTGGATCAGTGCTCCATTTGTATTCCGTCATTTTTGCTACAATTCTTGTCTTGAGAAATTAGCAGGCCGATCTTCAAAAGTCGCTCAAGTGTGCGCTGATCAAGCGACCGCAAACTGTTGTCATCTCGGGAAACAAGTGCTTTGGATAATTGATCCGGTAATCTGGTACGAATAATCCGCCCGAGCCATGAATACATTGCATAGGTGCCATCATAGTCCTCGTATATAGCGATCGACGGATTTGCTATGTACACCTCTCCCATTGCGGAATCGACACGTAGCCTGAGGATCGAAAAGAAATCTTGAATTAAAGGTCCACGGTGTCTGTATGCTTGTAATCGTGCTTCATCAGACTTGATGGCGGCACTTGCTCCAGGAAATAAACTACTAATGGTTTCAATTTCTAGTCGGCCCTTAAGTGAATTCCATTCCATACCGGTTTGATTAAATGCAACTTTGTAATTAGGTAATAGTTTTGAAAGGGATGGCATTACACATGACATCAATAGACGCTCAAACTGCTCTGGTGGTTCGTTGGAAAAAGAACGTACAGAACAACGATGAGTCAGATTAGATACAGGAGGAATCATATGAGGTGAACAAAGTCGGCACAATACATGTAAATACCCAGCGAGTCCTGTCATAAGACCAAGTTCTGGAGGGCCATTTTGGACTGGAAGGCCATCTCTAAGCCGACTGGCAGAGTACTCGACGCGTCTCAACGGAGCTATTGCGAACCCAATCAATTTCGCGCGCGAAATAGTTGTTGTGACCAACTGACACTCCGATGCTTGATGCAAGGCATCCAAAATGGAAGAAAGTCCGTGACACAAAGACACATTAATATCGCTGCCACTCGATAGTAATAGTGATTCAATAGAATCCGTACATATCTGTGCGTCTTGAATAATTTCAGATTCTTGCGACCGTTTCAAAAAATCAAGGCGAGATAAGAGAATTCCACACGCACCATGACACCAAGCATGGTAAGTATCTCCCTTTTTAAATCCCCCAGAACCCCAGGTTGAGAGTAGGTTTGATATCGGTCCACGAACAGTGAGTAACCTACCATCAGTTGTGAATTGCACATCTGTCTGTTCAACTAATGGGTCTAAGATTCTTCTATCCGTCCAAATTTTTGTTTTGTTGCAAAAGAGTTTTCTTTCATATTGCAACGCCGCTCTCATTAGCGAAGGAAGATCCAACCGCCCAGTCTGGTCGAATACCCTGCCAAGAGCAAAAGCAATTCCCGAAGTGCCATGCGCGAAGCCTCCAAGTGGTTGTTCACACCAAGGCATCATTGTATGCCAGCAGCATCCATCAGGTATGAGTAGCGATCTATCAAGAATTGAGTCGGTAACAGAGTTCATGAGTTCTTGAACGCTAGAGTCTCCAATACACTGAGATAATTCTGCTAGCGTCACTAAAATCCCAGCAGTACCAGATAACAAATCGACTACTCCATACTTAGAGCACGATGCGAGTGCGCGCGTCTTTGTTGTCAAAGCTTCGACAAAAACTGGCCAACGATCAATCTGCTGCACCAATCCAAGGCGATGTGCCCCCCATATCACTCCCGCTAAACCGTTAAATAGTCCAGGCTCTGTCTTTTCAATATCTAGCGATACTAATTGCGTTAAGAACCTGTCAGCGACGCGAGAGTATTTTGTTGGTGCATCCAAGACTCGCGAAGCATCGTGTAGTGCTATTGCGATACCCGAAAGTCCTGAATATAAGTCCCATTTCAATGTGCCACATGAATCCAATCGACGAAGGATTTCCTCTGAAACGATGTCGATCGCGTCATATAACTCGCTTCCGCCTACAGAAAAAATAGACATTTCAATTACTTATCTTTCGAAAAGCCACATTCTTTTAACGCAGAGTATATTTTTTTATACATATCCACTTTTGTGTGTATGTCTTTTTCCATACATTGGATTAGTACGACATCCGGCCGATAGGTCTCACAAGATTGCATGATCTGTTCCGCACAGCGTGCCGAGCAACCAAGAAAAGATGGGGGGGGATTCAGTCCTGGGGTATAGAACCGATTCCATCGATCCCGCGCATCATTGTAGTTTTGACCACATGTACCATACAAGACGATGGCGAGTAGAGAACCGTTAGTCTTTCGAATGTGAAAATTATTAGTTATCGCCAACTTTTCATAACTATTCAAAGTTGAAAGAAAGTCATGAAATGCAAAGTGAGTACCGTTTTGTAGGGCAGCTTCAAGCGAACGAATTGACGTCCCACATACCCATATACGTAACTCTTGCTCAAGATGTGTTTGCATTACTCTTACACGAAAAGCGCTTTTTAGTTCCCTTACTAAGTCAGTGAACGGTTTTTCTATCCTTGTGTGCAGGGATTTCGCAATCGTTTTCGGAGGCGTAGCTGATACGAAACCAAACTCTATTCGTTCAGGAAAAAGTGTTGCTAACAGCTGGAAGTTACTAGCTAGGCGCTCCCTGCTATACATATAGGCCAGAGCTCCGCCGATACCAACGCGAAGTGAATTGGTTGCTGCTGCGACGGCAGCAGCGGCAATTCCTGGATTTGAACATTGATCGGGAGAATGGTGCTCCGTGCACCACAGTGCGTTATATCCAATAGCCTCAACTTCTTTTGCCAAATGAAGCAAATGCGAAACTTCGAGTGTATCAATAATTCCGAGTTTTGTGGAGGAGTTAACCTGATTCATAAGTCACCAGATTGCAAATGAGAGTTTTTATTTATCCATCTTGTTTTCCGATACATCGATGGATTGCTTGCCATTTCAGCCTGGTGTCTTCTAAGTATTTCAAGCTGATCAATTGACGCTTCTCGTACTGTAGACACTTTTATAACAGAGTTCCTATCAAAAGGGATGACCTGTGCGACTGGCGTCCCTCGCTTGAGGATGCACTGAGAACCCTCTCCACGGATAAAAAATGGAAAGTTGATAGGATGAAAATATCTGTCCGAGTCAACAATACCAGTTAATATCTCGATCGGTATCTCTGGTCTATTAAACGGAGCGGTTATTAAAAGTGAATAACCTGTAGGACTTACAATAGTCCATGGGCTAAGTAACTTCAGTGGGGGTGTTGAGAATTTAGGGTGCATCTGCCCTAGTTGCTCTTGATGGTGTTCCTCCAATACTGGCCGATCAAAATGATCTGACCATTCATAAGTGATACTACCCTCGGCTGAGCTTCCACAAGTGATTGTTAGATCTGTCCACATCGGTATGATCCACCCGGTAGTTAGAGCATCGAAAAACGGCATACACCCTTTTACTGACTTCATCCCGGGATAATTTTCCACATTCAAGGCAAGTCGTGAAAACCACTCTGGAATAAACTCAATAGACCTTTGAGGCGCTGGAAGTACTTCTGCGAGACCTTGATCACATATGAATGAAACTTCGCGAGAATCAGGGAACTCATGTTCGTCTTTATTGAAAACCATACAAAGCTCCTATGTGTGAATGTCGACCGGGTGCCTAGCCGAGGCGGCTAAGAGGCTAGAAACCAACTGACTTGGATCTTGTATCTTCGAAAGCTGTCCCCTCATATCTTCCATTGGAGTTACAAAAGGCTGAATGTAACTAACGAGAATACAGCGACGGCGTTGTGAAGTGGTGTTGGGTCGTGCAGTGTGGTATGTTCTTGCATCAAACAGGATAGCATCTCCCGGAGTAGCAGTAGCAATAATCTGCTCGTCATGCTGCAAATGCACAGATACATCAACATTGTTAATATGACTACCCCTTAGAAACGCTGTTGCACCATTTTCGGGTGAGAAGTCACTCAAGACCCAGAGTGTCTGAACAGCTAGTGGTGAAGAGGGAAAACTGACACCCTCGATCCAGTAGGGGAAATCTCTATGCCAGGCATAACGATTATAACTTGGCAATAATGAATGCGAGGCAAAGGAGGAGCAGACCATTCTTGTGCTCAGATACGAATGCCAAATTTCTAGTATTAGGGGATGCGTTAGAAGTTCTATGAATACGGGGGCCTTGATAATTAAACGGCCTACCCTCTGAGTAAGTTTGTCAAAGACTATAGAATTACGATTGTGAGTGAAGATTTCGGTGTACTCAAGTTCCATTACTATATTATCAAGAAGAACTGCCATTTTAGAAGAAATAGCCTGCCGTATGATGCATACTCCGTGCTCGCGCACGATAGCACAAGCATCACAAGGATCAGCTGTTGGAGGTAGAGAAAGATGTGAGAAATTATAATTTGACATTGAACTTAGTAACGTAAGAACTCAGTTGTTGGAAATATTTAAATTCTTCAAGTGGTAAAAAACCCAGACGGTTCATATTCATATGCAATAGTGATGAAGTAACCTGCGGATATTCGGCGAATTCGTCTGGAATGGATTCTAAAAACTCGCTATAGCGTTTCCCGTGCTGTGTACTTGACAATTCTGCTTTTGCCGACTTGACTGTGGCTTGGATTGTGGATTTCAGTCGTAAGTTATGCGTTTCCCCAACAACACGAAAACTGTGTGAATGAAACGATGAAATGGCTGCTATCGTTGGCTGTAAGTTTCCTACCTTTGCTGCGAGGGAGAGAACTGGTAGAGTCAAAGCCGTGGCCGCAAGATACTTCCGCCCTCGCCACTTGTCATAGTCGATAGTTGATGCTTCGCGGCAAAGGACAATCTGATCTATTACAAATCTACTACTCTCCACAAAATAGGCCTCTGCAGTTGATATCCATTCATTGCCGCCATACCGTTTAACTTCTGGAACGTATGGGGCGTCAATCCATAATGTGCACGAAAGGTCTAAGGACAAATTGGATTCGTATCGAAATCGAATGTGGCAATCTGAGTCGTCTTCACGAAACCTGTCCGATGAATCAAACCGATCAGCATACCTGACGAAAAACCATTTAGCATCCTTTGAATATCCCGCAACTTTGTCTGCAAGGGTATACGCGAGCCATTCTATTTGATGCTTGGGAGTTATATAGAAATGTCTTGAGTTCCATTCTGTGAATGATTGAGTTGTCATATAGTTTCCAGGTAATTTGGCATAATTCAAGCGAATTACTAGAGCTGTCAATGAATCATTAGCATGAGTTCGATTGCGTAACGTTTGTCATTACTATCAGATGCGAAACAATTATCTAAGTCAGGGATACATTCGACAATCTCCACCCAATTAGTTGCCTTGCGAACTTCTGCTGAGAGGGTATCGAGGGAAAATGGAGATAGGAAGTCCAATGGAAGAGGTTTCTTTTCGTAGTCTGTTCGCAGAAAGGCAAAACGTGGAATTCCAAAGGAATGTTGAAGTCTTTTTGCTGAGTAAAGACGTTGAAAAGTCTTATATGTGCGAGAAGACACACCACTAGAACGGCGATACTCAGATTTCTCCAGTTTGGAAAGGAGTTGTTTTGGTCGAAATCTCCAGAATCCTGGACGCACTACTACACGGCCAAATGTAATCCTAGGATGATATCTGAATAACTCATTTAGGTCGGGACAGATAGCGAGACTGCTTGCAGTAGGCTGAACTTGCGGAGCTCCCAAAGCGATTAAGGTGTCAAAGAGAAGGTCACCTGTGTGAAAAACAGTAGAAGTACAGACAAAGAAAATCTTTCTACCAGTCTTACGTATATGAAAAGAACTATTTCCATTGCTATCTAACCTGAATTCGACATCATCTCGACTCAATACTCTTTCTCGCGGCATCCGGCTACGGTAACAATACAGTTCGAGCTCGTAATCAGCTAGCACTGGCCTAGCCGTTGCGTTCATAGCGTCACATATTTTTTCGGTGCAGAGTTCTACAATCGCCGCCGAATCGTCATTGAAACTACGGAATCCTTCAAAGACTAACCGCGTCTCAAGGCTCGGTTTGATTTTGGAGTGCCTTGAAATCCACTCATGCCTTCCACGAAGTAGCCCAGGAAAACTCGCCATTTCGACAATGAGTTCGAATTGTCCATCATTCAAGTCGGATAGTTCTTTAGCGCCAATTCTTACAGATGCTTCAAAAGGCAGTAACGTGTTATCTCTCAACAGTTTCTGATCCGACACAGTCAGAGAAATATTTGGCATGCGAGCAAGAGAATGTTCATCTCCATTCGTCATCGGGTGCTGATACGCAGATCGTACTTGTTGCTCTAGACTAACCAAAACCTCTGAAAGACTTGAATCAGATGAGCGAAGCATATCCTCAACACTAAAGTCCTTGATTAAGCCTTGAAGTTCAGAAATGGTAATCTTTTTGTTGCAGAGTCCAGCAGTTTTAAAGAAAGATAAAAGTCGCTGCCTAAAGAGATAATTGTCATTTGCAAGTCGGCAGTTGCGAATTAGTGAAAAATATTGTCGAACTTCGGACTGAATTAAGTTATATGCCTTGCTTGAAATTCTTCCATCAATATTAACGAAGTGGTCAATCACTGTGCTACGTGTAGCAGAAACAGGTTCATCAACAATGGAATTAAGAAGTTGGCAAGTTTTTGTATATTCGCGACAAGATGCAGATGCAAGATCGGTGCTGAGAACCTCGTTCAGCACAGATATTTTAAATGGCAAGTCAACTGATATCTTCTGTGCGCACTGATCCAAGTGTTCTACTGGATTATCAATGGCGAAAGGCAAGTGTGATTCGGGAGACAGAACTCCCATCGATAATAACTTATGGAGAGTCGTCCAGAAGCGATCTTCGTTCTGGATCGATGCTGATTGGCTACAACAACCCCAGAGTTCTTGAGGAGTGAAGAATTCTCCTTTACCAAATAGAGAAATAGCAGAATCCAGAATGGTGGCGGTAAATCCAGTCAGTTTCGCACGCTGCAGCCGAAGTAGTCCATCGTCGGTAATAGTCCACCATTGTAGCTTAACTCCTTCTTCAGTATCACATTGCCTATAAAAAACTACTCCAGGAGAAACTGTAACTCGAAGCGATGAGAAATGGTTTATTCGACAACCAAAGATTCGTCCTAAGCGCCAAAGCATAAAACGATTAGGAGTGAGCCGATAATATCGCTCCCCAATCCGAAAAGCCGTTTTCTCACCTCCAGCTGAAACTACACCAATCCCACAGTGCGCTCCTTGTACAGATGCTTTCATTATAGATCGTGCGACAATTCTCCAGGCGGGCCTCAGTTTTTTTAGCTGTGTAAGGTGGGGCTTTGAGAGATGTTGAAGAAATGTCCCAACTTCGTCAACTGGTGCATATAATCGAGAAGCGGTAAGTGCAAGTTCAGATGAGACGGATTCGATGAAAGTGTTAAGCCGTGAGGAATCCTCTAGCGTACACACATTTTCAATTGAATGAGGATACGCAAACTGATCAAGACTCGAAATTGAGAGTGCGGGGCATCTCACTAAGATAGAAAGATGCCCCACATCAAAATCCTGACGCATTAGCAACCTTACACTAGAATTGGCCGCATTGACAGCACGATCCAGTCGATGAATTGCTATATGCCGCAGTTCCGTTGAAGTCGTTGACTTCTAACACTTCGATCTCAATCTCTTCAACACCATCGGCAAATTCACTAGCCAGATCAATTACTGTTGATTCTAGCTGCGGAAGCAATTTGTTTGGTGTTTGAATCGGGTTAGTGAGAATTTCAACACTCATCGGCGACATCTCCATTCTAGGGACAAATAACCATATGTGAATATACACATCCTGATATTAATTACAGACCCTTTAATTGTCAAGCCATTATGAAGTTAGAGCTGAATTTACCTTTGATTTCTAACATTCCAACTGGTTCAAGGTTGGCGGCAAGGAGACATCTGGACTAAGAAAATGAGGCGATTATCCCCACAAATTCTAATTCATCCGAATAGTACTACATGCAAATCCCGTAGAACTTTGACAGATATATAAATTCGGATAGGTCAGGTATGACAGGCTCTGGAATCTGGAAACCAGTTTGCTTGATATTGTTCCAATGTTTTCGCTAATCGCGGTTACATCCACAGATTCGACTCCCCCGTATGGTCAATTTATTCAGCCGCGCGGTAAACTCTTTGGCTATTTGGTTTTGGTCGCCGATTGCGAGATCAATTCTCGGCAGACTGTCACCCATTTTGGTAAAGCTAAGGGCTTTCAAGTGCAATTTCTATGGAGTGTACGTACCGCGATCGCAGAAGAAATAGAATGATCTGATCAGAATTGCTACGCCGCTTTGCGATGGTAATAGTTCAGCATACCACCAAGTCGTTCGCGGCTCTCAATCTCACCAGCAATTTGACCAACTTCCTCTCCCGGTTCAATGATCTGATGATCTAGTCCCTGGTGGTTCCGCTCTTCGTGATAATGAGTCAAGTATTCTTTAATTGCATTTCTTAATGAGTTCTCACCAAAGAATATCATTCTGTCGAGGCACTCTGATTTGAGTGAACGAAAAAATCGCTCAATAAAAGCATTCAGATTAGGAGAGCGCGGTGGCAACACAATCGGCTTAGTATCCGACTGGTTTAAGATCATTTGAAATGACACAGAAAAAGTCGTGTCTCGATCCATGATTAACATTTGCTTCTCACGCAGAAACCCTTCGTCCTCATCTGTCAGGTTTCTGGCTGTCTGTTTCATCCATATTTCGTGTGGATTCATTGTGCAACCAGCAAAATGCGCTCTCCGTGTCTTCAGTTCCATTACAAACAGCAGATAGAAGGTAACAAGGCCACCTTTCGTCCAGACTTCCACAGTGGTAAAGTCAATCGCTGCTAATACTTCCCAGTGCGCCTTAAGGAAGGTACTCCATGTTGTATGGCGTTTCCGATCAGGCGCTGGTTCAATGCCCTGCTCTTTGAGAATTTTGCGGACCGATTCGTCAGAGATCTTGTAACCTACATTTCCAACAGCATCAACAATCCGATCATATCCCCAAGTAGAATTCTCTTTTGCGATTCGAACTACTAATTGCTTAACTTCATCAGTCAATTTGGGTCTACCTGATTTTCTCTTGCCTCGATTTGAACAATCCCATTTCATGGTTACCAACTTTTTATGCCAACGGAGAATGGTATCTGGTGTAAACAAAGTACAAACTTCTTCCAGTCGCTTACGTCCCAGAATTTTCCCATTAACGGCGAGTCTCCGACGCTGGCTGTCATTAAGAAGAATCCGTTTCTTACCAAGTTTCTCTTTAAGAACCTGATTCTCAGTTCGTAGATATTCAATCACTTCCTGTTGCTCCTTGTTAACCCAACCAGCGACTATGATGAAGAACAGTTGCCAAGGTTTCAGGATAAAGGTCATAGACAGCCTAACAGTGTAAAACGGATTCTGAAAATCTAATGATCAGTCTGATTCTTTGTAAAGTCGACTCTATTTTTTAACGCTTATAACAAAAGGTAGAATCAGGAGCGAAAATATGCAACGGGATGCACTGCGAGACCAACAATTGCAGCCTGCCAAGTCACTTAAAATCCTTTTATTTTAGATCAGAATTACTTAGAATCCAGGAGTTTTTATACATATGATGTCCGTTTCCCCGACAGAGGTACTTCACGGAGGAGAAAGATAATGCGACTACCGGAAGAAAAAATCAAACAAGCTATCCTGCATCCCGAATTACCAGTTCGAATACAGGCACTCCAATACTTCTCTCGACCATTCTGTGAAGACACCACCATAATGCCGCTCGTGATCCAAGTGGTTGAAAAGTATGGACGTAAGTCATCCCTACGTTTCATCAATGAAGCTGTGAGTCTTCCGCAGACTGAATCCACGATCCAATGGTGCATGGAAGAACTACAACAGAACTTCGCACACCAGGATGAAAATCAGGATGATTATCTATATGCTTCTGCTATTTCAAACGTACTCGCCCATGCCGATCCTTTGCTTACACGAACCAGGAAGTCAGAGATTCTGGGACTTCCTGGGTTCCTGCCAGAATTCGGTTCCGCTCTTTCTGAACGAGCCCATCTGCATTCTAAAGACTCAGAGACTCTGTGGAACAAACTGAGAGATTTCTGTGAACAGGAGAATGCGACACAATATCTCTCTGAAATGGACCTGCCCCACGCAAATCGGATCGTAGAAGCGTTGGGGCGTGGCGGTGACATCGTTGCTGACCAAGTTCTGATGATGCTGAATGAGAATATCGATTATTCGGAAAATAGTTCAAAGGCATTGATGCAGGGATTTGTCCTTCGTTTGGCGGGTGAACTGCGACTGACAGCGGCGGTCCCATCATTGATCGAAGCACTCAAGGAAGATGATGACTGGTTCAATGAAGAATGCCAAAGAGCTCTCATCAGAATTGGTGGAGGTGATGTTGCCAAAGCTCTCACAGCTGAGTTTTCCACTGCAGAATGGCATTTTCGACTCTATGGTTCTAGTGTACTGGAGCAATTACATACCGACCTTGCCATCCGAAAGTGCATCGATCTTTTCGAAGAGGAAACCGATGAGACGATCATAACACATCTTGGACAAGCGGCGCTCTCACATTTTTCAACAGAAGCTATTGATCCGGTGCGGCAGTTCATCTGCACAAGTGAAATTGATCCAGAGATTCTTGATTTGCGAGAGAGCCTCGTTTCAGTTTGTACCGTCTTAGAGATCAAATTTCCCGAATTCGAAGAATGGAAGAAGGACAATGAAGAGGCTGAGGCACTCCGCAAGAAACTTTACCAGGAGAAATACGGAAGTTTTTTTGGTGTGTCAGATGACTCGATTTTGGATCTAATAGCAGACACTGATGCCCCCGATGCTGATACATTAACTCAACCAGCGTACGTACCAAATACAATCATAAGGCAAGATGCCCGAATTGGCCGGAATGATCCCTGCCCTTGTGGAAGCGGGAAAAAATACAAGAAGTGCTGCCTGAAAAATTCTAATGAAACTTCACGGCTCAATTGAACACTCAACCAATTATTTAGTTCCTGCGGCCTATGAATCAGCTCGCCTTCTAGGTTAAGTGTAGTGATATCATAAGAATATGATTTCTTTATTTACAGATCGACTGAATAACTGCAAAGAACATTTACAACAAATCTTCCAATCGCCTTGCTCCATGAAGAATTCGGATCACTTGAATTCCATTTTCCACCTGTTCATAGAAAATGACATATTTGCCGATCGGAAAACAGCGAAGGCCTTCACGGTATTGTTCTTGTAGTGTCCCCATTCCAGGATGCGCAGCCAACTTCTTTAATAGGTCATTGATCTTTTGGACAAGTTTATCAGCAGCAGTCGTATCATGCTGTGCGATATAAGACCAAATACTCAGGACATCTTCTTTTGCCTGACGGGTGCGTATTAGACGTGGCATTACTCAGTCTTTGCAGCGTGACGAGTATGCGCTTCTTTGAGGATTTCTTCAACATCCCACTCTTCAACATCACCGGCGTCTGCCTGGTCGAAGCCAATTTGCAATTCCCGACGGAGTTCAGCTTCAATCCAATGTCGAAATTCATCTTGTGATACTAAGACATAACATTTTTGCGATTGATCATCTTCTATTTTGAGTGGACGATCTGGTTGCTGGTGTAATGCCTGCCGCATTTCTTCTGTAATTTTAGGAGCCATATTGATATTCTACCACAAAATGAGCCTATAAGAAAAATGGGGCAACGAATACCGGCAATGAACATTACCCTCACTTAACTTAATTATAACACCTATTCACCCCTTAAGCTACAGTTATGTTCTTCTAAGATTTCATCATATCATGGGTCTGATGATCATATCCGATCACTTCAAGCTGCATTCCGCTCAAATGATTTTACCAAGCCACCGATGTGTGAAATCACTTGGACTTCATCAGGCGACAATTTCTCAACTTCTTCGTTTGGAATCTCTCGAATCGGTGGGAGGTGGTCTCGCGCTGTATGCGATCGGCACATGTTGTAGTACGTGGTGAATTCGGAGACCAAATGATCCAGATGCTGTTTTCCAAAAATAATAAACTTCGCCAGGCATTCCAACTTGATCGTTTCAATGAATCTTTCACATCTTCCATTAAGATTCGGAGACGCTATCGGAAGCGGATTTGTCTTGATGCCGGATTGCTGCATAGTCTCAGTGAATTCCTTTGTGTATTTCCCATCCCGGTCGTGAATAATCATTGCCGGTTTGATTTCTCGCCCCCTGCTCTGCTCAATGAATTTCAGAGTTTGTTCGCAAACCCAGGCTGATTTGGGATGTTCCGCGGATTCAGTGGCAATCGCTTCGCGTGTTTGTAGACAGAGAAACACCATCAGATACAAAATACGAACGCCTTTTGTTGTCGCCGATTTGATTGAGAAGCAGTTACAGTCCAAAAACATTCCACCGAGCTGCTTGGGTAACTCATTTCATAAATCGGAAGTGTGATCCAAGTGGAGTTCAGTGTCTTCTTCCTTCAAGATATTCCGTACGGTCTGTCGGCTAATCTTCTTGATCCCCAGTTTCCGAAGTTCCCCAATAATACGAGTGTAGCCAAAACCAGTTTCAATGGCGATTTTGATGACTAACTCACGTAGTTCTTGAGGTTTCCTTTTACCACCTTTCGGATTCTTCGGCTTAGGTCTGCCGTTCCTCCCGTCTCGAACCCATCGGGCAAATGTCGCTGGGCTGACAATCGAAATCAGTTCCTCAATGGCTCGACCAAGAACCTTTCCATACTTCAACAGGGTTTGGCGTTCTTCGTAAGTTGTATGGATTTACTTCGGTAGTCTTGAACGCAGAATCGCATTCTCATATTTTAGATATTCGACATACTTGACCAGTTCGTTATCGGTGGCTGAGGCGATTAAAGCGAGTAGTGGGTGGAAAATTCTGCTCATCGGTGTATTGTCGGTATGTGGTAATTATGGAAGCGGTTACACATTCGTTTTACCCCGCTGGGCTGCTGAGAGAAAACAAAAAATCAACCTGAGAACGTGAGATTTGAAACCACTTCCAGATGACCTGTTCAAATACCATAGATTACCTGGTCAGAAATTTGAATAAGCCTTCAAACGCTCGAACCTTTAGTCAGTCCGCTCGAGAATCCCCCCCACTTATCCCCCCACTAATACGCGTTATCTAAGCAAAAGCAAAGCATTGTCAAAGCGTGGTTGAAGTAAATTGCCCTAAAAAACAGGCGTTTGTGAAGCATAAGCAAAGTATGGTTAAAGCTACTACGATCTTCGGAACCGGGGGTTGGGGGTTCGAATCCCTCCGGGTGTACTTCTTCAAGTCTTTCCAAGACCACCACTTACAAATCCAAGGCCTTCGTCATACCCACGAAGGCCTTTTTAATTCCCCCCACTTATCCCCGTATGGTCAATTTATTCAGCCGCGCGATAAACTCTTTAAATATTTGGTTTTGTTCGCCGTTAGCGAGATCAATTCTCGGCCGACGGTCACCCATTTTGGTAAAGCTGATGGCTTTCAAGTGCAATTTCAATGGAGTGTGGAGATTGAAACGAGTTCTTCGATCGCTCGACCAATAACCTTGCCATATCGCAACAAGGTTTGACGTTCATCCACAGTAGTGTGGACCTGTTTGGGAAGTCGTGAACGTAAAATCCGGTTCTCATGCTTCAAGAATTCAACATATTTTGCAAGTTCACGATCAGTCGACGAAGCAATAAGAGCAAGTAGTGGGTGGAAAATCTTGGACATCTTGGTATAACGTATTTTCTACTATTTTGGGGGAGGTAACACATTCATTGTACCCCGCTGAAACGTAGATTTTAACAGACAAAAACCACTGCTACATCCTTACTCAAATACCTGAGTACATTGCTGTGGATCAAACTCCGGTCCTCCAAACCGGTGGTCTATCTCTATGGGTACACATCCTAAAACTGTACCCAGTTTTGCCGATTTTTGCTCTTTTGTCGACTCAGGTCGCTCTTTCAAGTCCCATGATTTCTAGAATCAGCAGGCTATCCGAAAGCCATCCGAAATGCGTATTAGCTCTTTGGAACCGGGGGATAGTAACCGCTCCGTGAAATCTGGAAGGTCTGGCACATGGCAGTGACTTCAAAGGACTGCTCGTTTT
>TARA_R110002095_G_scaffold171518_2_pt1 | contig 14232 bp, 8 predicted proteins | sample TARA_R110002095 | Tara Oceans TARA_R110002095 (sample SAMEA4397255) | marine metagenome | biome: Polar Biome; feature: [SRF] surface water layer (ENVO:00010504); material: water (ENVO:00002006), including particulate matter (ENVO:01000060) such as... | depth 5 m | reverse complement strand
TCAGCGGCGGCTTCTCCGATTGTCGCCATCGAGATGGAATGGTTATAGGTGCCCGGTGCGCGACGCACCAGTTCCTGCAGCAAGGCATGTGAAACATCGCTCATTTCCAGCAGACTGATGTCGGTCACCACTCCAAACAGAGATTCAATAAACGGCAGGCTGCCCGCTACCAGATATCCGGCAGCAAGACACCACCCCGCGCCCTGCAGACTTTCCCATAAAACCTGCTGATCAATCAGGCCGTTAGAGAGTTCCTGATTGCTGACCAGATTGATTCCCCAGTAAACCAGGAAATAAGTCAGCCCCGTCACAAAACCGAGTTTGATCAGGGTCGATCGTGAAGAAACGGTGGCCAGCGAAATGACGGCGACTGCAGAAACACTCATTAACACCACAAAATTTCCCAGCGACCCTCCCGTGGAGAGGCAGAGAATCAGCGAAAGCGACAATGCGGTCAGAATCGCCATCATTTGATCATATACGATGGCAAAAACCATCACGGTCACAATGAGCGGCAGGACCTCAGCACGCCACGGATCGTGAGAAAGTAAACGTCCCAGAAATACGGTCAGAACGATGACGCTTAAATAGATACTTAAACGACTGACGGTTCTGGCAACCGCTTTTTTATTATGCAGCAAGTGGTAACCATTCAGAACGGCGAGCACGACGAGCATGAAAAAAATGACGGTCACGCGGATGACGCGTTCATAAAACGGAACCACTTTTTCCTTGGCTTCATATTCGGCACGCAGTAATGCGAGTTGTGTCTCGTCGATCACCTGTCCCGGTTCCACCAGCACGGTTCCGCGTTGGAAGGTATCGAAGATTTCATCGACCTGCATACGGGCCTGTTTTCGCTCTTGCAATGTTCTTGCTGCATCGTAGACCAGAGTTGTTGGGGCCTGAAAATGAATCCAGTGAGAGAGCACGGCAGACATGGGAGCCAGCCTGGGGTAATTTTTCCACTCTCTTCCGATGACACCATTTTCGGAAAGTTGATTGGGCAGGCGAATATCAAACGTGGTTACGATCCGTCGATTGCCGTTACTTTCGGTAATAATGGCAATCCCGTCATCGGCCCGAATTTGATTTTTCGTCAGATCATTTTCATTGACGATGCCATAAATCAGCAGTGGCGCAATTAATTTCTTGAAATCCTCGACGAGTTCATCGATTTTTTTCGTGTCGGTGGAATCCGGGCTGCTGACAAGGGATTTCAGTTCCGCGAACGTCTGTTCGGACTCTTCCGGAAATTTGTCGATGAACTGTTCCAGCCGTCGGGCAGAAATTAATCCCAGTTCCGCTTTGGTATCGGTATTCAAATCATCTAAGGATTTGGCTTTGGCAATCGCCAGCAGATCTTCTCTGAGCAGCAATGGCAGTTTGTCGATCAGTTCCGGCTGTTGTTTGAATGAATAAGGGACTTCGGTTTCTTTTTGCGATCGTTCCCGGTCCGTCTCAATCGGATTGGAAATTTTGAAGGAGGCATTTGCCAGGATCCCGTGTTCCGCGAACTTTCCGAGTCGGAAAGGAAACGGCGCTTTCCAGCTCTCGACGGCAACCATGATGATCAAAATCGCCAGCAGACACACACTGAGCCGCGACAGGGTTCCCCGGTTACTGAGCAGTTCGCGCAGCTTCGAACTCAATTTGGAGGAATCTCGCAAACTGGCAGCAAGTGCAGTTCGGGATTTTTTGGAACCAAAAAAAGCCATGGAAACGACCTGAACAGTAAATATATGAGAGTGGGAGAACGTGGATGAAAATTAGTGACTCTGAATATCATCATTCTGATAGGCTTTCACAATTTCACCTACCAGTCTGTGTCTTACAATGTCTTCATTTTTTAATTGCACCACTCCCACTCCTTTAATATTTCGTAAGCGGTTTATGGCATCGGTCATGCCACAAGAAACGTCAGGAGGCAAGTCAATCTGTGAAGTATCTCCGGTTACCACAATTTTTGAACCCATGCCCATGCGGGTGAGAAACATTTTCATCTGGGTCACTGTGGTGTTCTGGGCTTCATCCATAATGATAAATGTATCATCCAGAGTTCGCCCGCGCATAAACGCCAGCGGAACGATTTCAACGATATCATTTTCCATATAACGGGTGACTTGTTCGAAATCGAGCAAAATGTTTAATGCATCCAGCAGTGGTCGTAAAAAAGGATTTACTTTTGCCAGCATGTCGCCGGGCAGAAATCCCAGTTTTTCCCCTGCTTCCACAGCCGGACGGACAAGTACGATCTTACGCACCTGTTCCGTTCTTAAAGCGTTAATCGCCATGGCGACGGCCAGAAATGTTTTTCCACAGCCGGCAGGTCCTGTACAAAAAACAAGATCATGTTCGCTGATGGTTTTGATGTAACCGGATTGGCCGGGGGTTCTCGGATGAACCTTTTTCGTTTTCTCAAAGAGGTCAATCGAAGCGGGAGTGGCCAGCGGAGTCTGTTTGGACTGTTTGCCGGCAGAACTGCCATTCGAGAGTGCGGTTTGAACCTGCTCGCTTTTGAGTCGCCCTGTACTTTCGACAATCGCTTTCAGTTCAGAGAAAATTCGGAGTGATTTTTGGAGCTGGGCATCGTCGCCGATAATGCGAAGTTCATCACCTCGATGAACGATATCCACACCTAGTGCATCCTGGATCAGTCTGATGTGGCAATCATGAGTCCCCAGTAAAACAGGGATCTGGTCAGGATCAGAAAAGGAAAGAGTGGCTTCTGACATCAGAAATTCTGCGCGTGCCTCCGAAAATTATGGAATGAAACAATCTACAAAGTTGAAAATAATGACAGGAAAATTTGAATTTCGCCATCCTGAAATCAGTGAAAACTGGAATAAAACCCAGACTGAAATTCAGAGGCGAAATTGACCCGCCGCTTGAATGCACTAAGTCTACTCCAGCAAAACAGTAAGAGAAAGGAGAGAGTTGGCCTTTAAGCGGTGTTTTTTTGTAAATTATTCAGAATCAAGGGGTTATAGAGGAACAATAATCTTAAAGATCGTGCCGGTTTTGGCCGCGAGTATCTGGAAGTGGGAAAAATTCCGGGAACCGCAGGATCGAAAAGAACATGAAATTACCCAGGTTCTGTAAACGGAATACTCTGGTTTTCTGGCATTTGTTCATGTGAAGATCTAGCGTTTGGGCAATGCACCTGAGGGACCCTGCTCAGATACTGTCGATTGTATTGGTAATGCTCAAGAAGAGACTGCAACCTGTTCGATGAATTGTTCATAGGATGCAGAAGCAGTATTCATCTGAAAGTCGCTACCGGTTCTGTTTATCCACTTTGAGTCAAAACCATCCAGTCTCCCTCCGGAACTGATGAAATAAACGTGAAAAGGCTATTGGAAATGTACGAAACAAATTTTGGGTTCACGGATCGACCCTTTACCGTTTCACCCTCCCCCGCTTGTTTTTTTCAAGCTGCTGAACACCAGAATGTTCTTGATGAGTTACTGGTCTCCATTTCCAGTTTGAACGGGATCACGATTCTGACCGGAGACGCCGGGACAGGGAAAACGGCGATCTGCCGACAGATCATTTCCCGGTCGGAAAATCAGTTCCAGATTCAATTTGTCGAACATTGCAATTTTCCAACAGTCAGGGCCTTACTCCAGACACTGCTGTACGGTTTAACCGACTGTTATGAAAAAGTCAGCGAGCAGGAATTAAGGCTGGCTTTAAAAGCGGAAATCCGGTCCTCATTTTTAGCCCACGATCAGCCGTTACTGCTGATTGTAGACGAAGCGCATCTCCTGAATGCGTCGTTTTTAGAAGAGCTGCGGGTCATGTCAGACATTTCTTTTGATGGAAAACCGGCACTGCAGTTGATGCTCTCGGGACAGACGGCTTTGGAAGAGACCTTGATTCAGCCAGCCCTGTCCTCGTTAAATCAAAGGATTGGCTGCCAGGTTTATTTAGATCGGATGACCCGTCAGGAATCAGGAGAATACATTGAATATCGGATTCAACGCGTCGCGACCGGGGAACGGACATTCTTTACGGACGATGCGATCAAATTTATCACTCATGTCAGTGACGGGTTGCCTCGGTGCCTGAACCAGATTTGCGACCATAGCCTGATGTTAGCCTATGTGCAGGACGCCCCCGTCGTTGATGAAAGCATCACCCGGGAAGCGTTTACGGATCTCCAGCAACTGCCGTTACACTGGAATGATCCACTGCCCGCCTCTTCTCCACTGGATGAGTTGCGGAAAGGGGGCCCTGCCAGGGATTCGGAACCGACTGCTCTGGATGAAGATCCGGCTGAGTACGAAATCGATAGCCTGGTGGAAGATCGCTTGAATCAACTGCTGGAAGAAGAAGCCGCTGATCCGGAATACCAGTCGGACGATGATTCGGACTGGGATTCCTCTGATTTGTTATCCCTGGGAGATGCATTCGAAGCGATCGAGGTTGGTACCAGCTCTGAAACGGATCAGCACAGTCGTCAGGCAGAACCCGTTCTCAAGTCAGCGAGGGACATTGTGCCTGCAGCGGACGTTGCTGAAACGGTTGCGCCTGTACCGGTTTCCGCCAGTGAGCCTGCTTCTGTCTGCGAGCCATCATCCGACTGCGAAGAGGAAGCTGAAGCCACGCTCTCCATTGACGGTTTTGTAGAAATCCTCGATCGTTACGCAGCCATTGATGCCGGGATCGACCCCTCGACGCTGCCGCGGGAAACTCAGCAGAAATCAGAAATCTTTCGTCAGTCACCGCGATTGCAGCCTCCGCAGTTTCATCACTCTGACAGGCCGCAGGCAGCAGAGACTCAATTCGCGAAGTCACAGAACCTTGCCGCCGAACAGCTGACTCAGGCACCTCTGCAGTCCGGTTTGAATCACGAGCCGGAACGGGTGGAATCCTCGGAAGCAGAGCCGGTTGAGGTGCATGAAGATCATCTGAGCCTCGGAAATGAGAACGTATTTCAGGCGCTGGCGCAAGAAATATCTCTGGGGGGAGATTCCTTCGAAGAAATGCTGGCAGCTCAGGTTTATGAAGTTTGTGCCGAGACGCGCCGAGGGTTATTAAATGCCCTGGATGAGATTCGTAATTATTCAGAGATGCCTGCAACGAAAGCATCCGCGGAAGGCTCACCCGCGTATGATGTGGTGCAGTCTGACAGTGATGAGTGGAATGAGTCTGAGACCTCCTCCTGCAGTGATCATGCTCACTTCAGTGACAATACCAGTAAGACCCCGCGTTCTGCAGCCACGTTTCGAGTGGATTCAAAATCGGGAACCGGCGAACAACAGTCTGCCAGTTCAGCAACTTCTCACTTGAGGGGACCTGCTTTTGGACGCTACAAAAATCTGTTTACCCGGATACGTCGCAAGCAGGGTCTGAACTAGCCTGTGTCCAGGTTTGCTACAGCGTCTCCAAGTCCATTTGGACCTTGGACCGAGTAAATAGATCGAGAAACGCTATGGTGAAATGGGACGCGTGCCAGATCGTATCCAGCTTACGATAGTCGCCAGTTGTAAAACTATTATAACCCATACGAACCGATCAATTGATGAGTCTGTTCTGACCGTTCGTCGTATTTTCATCATGATCGACTCAAGTGTGATACCAGCGCTGGTATCTACGCGCGCTGAGCCTATCTCCCGATTTTCTGATTTTCTTTTGAACAAATTCGCCCGATACGCATAATTACACAGCGTTACATTCGAGGCGAGGTTCAAATGCATCAAGATAAAAAAGTAGGATTAGCGTTAGCATTACTGGTACTTGGGTTTGTAGGTGCCTTCTGTCTGCGGCAGGATCGAAACACGACCGTTGAGATCCCCGAACTGAATGATCCGCATTACCTGGACGAGCAGATTGCCGACAAAGACCGCACTCCCTATTTAGGTTCTCAGGAGAGTGAGAGACCGGGTTCCCAGCTGGGAAGCGAACAGGTTTTGACCGGAATTACCGATACGCAGAATCTCTCTTCGAGTTCCAAAGTCGCGGTACCAACGATTTCACATACGTCGCCCGCCAGTCAATCCACGAAAAAAGGTTCGAATGCGGAACGCTGGGGAGAAATGCCTGAGTTCCTGAAAGAAATCGAGCTTCCGCAGGAGCAGTTTTCCAGTCCGAAACTGAAAGATTCCGTATTCGAACCCAATCAGAATCAACCCGAAGTCAAGCCGATTTCTCAAGGTGCCACTCCCAGTTCGTCCGGCTCTGAGATCATCAAACCACAGCATAATAACGCCTGGGAAGTCAATCCCCCGCAGCAAAAACCGGAAACGACCGGCCCCGAACAAAGGCAGCCGCCTCAAATACGAATTCATACCGTCAAGGCGGGAGAGACACTGTCGGAAATTTCGATTCGTTATCTGGGAACCAGTCGGAAATATCAGGAAATCTTCAACCTGAATCGTGACCAGCTGCGTAGTCCGAATGATATTCGCGCGGGCATGAAGTTGAGAATTCCCGTTGATCCTTCGCCGCAAACGAAACCACAGTCAGCAAACAGTCAGACCTCTCTGGGTGCGTCAGCAAACTCAGGCAAGCGGACCATCGGGCAGATGGTCTCGCAGCCGACATTAAAATCGGGTTCCTCAACCGTGCAGTTTGAAGGCCTGATTGAATCGCTTTCAACTGCCAGAGATCAGAAAACCGTCCCGGCGCCGGAATCCGGAAATCTGCCGGATCAGAAAATCGGGATAAAGTCGATACCGGAAAGTTATCGGAAATTTATTCCGGTTCCCCGTTCTCCCTTAACGCCGCGGGCCGCCTCGCAAAGCAGTGCACAGGGAACAAAACCAGGTCAGTCTTTATCGCAGGTTCAACCTGAAAATGTGGATCAGATTTTAGATGATCTGTTCGACAAAAATTCTGAAGCCGCGAAGCCGTCCGGAAATTCGAAATCCTATACAATCAAAGAGGGTGATACACTGGAATCAATTGCGGTTCGCATTTATGGAAAACCGTCCGCAGCGTTTGAGATCTATCAGAAGAATCGCGATCTGTTGAAAAGTGCGAATTATATTCGACCGGGCATGGTGCTGCAGTTGCCTTAGGCCTCTGCAGACAGCCCGTTGAGCGGAAGCGAAAGTCCGTCAAACGCCAGCTCGACGTGGTCTGGCAGACTGGCGTTAATCTCTTCGTGCTCCAGTGAGTGCGAAATGTGCGTGAAGTACGCGCGTTTTGGTTTGACCCTTTCGACGACTTCCAGACTCTGTTCGAGACTGAAATGGGTCGGATGTGGTTTGATCCGCAGGGCATCGAGTACCAGCACGTCCAACCCTTCCAGGTGCTGCCAGCTTTCGGGCGGGATCTCGCTGACATCCGTGCAAAACGCAATGTCATTGATTCGATATCCCAGAACAGGCAGCGTGCCATGCATCAGCCGAATCGGTTGAATCCGGACGCCCAGCAGATCAAAGGGCTCCAGCGTCACTCTTTGAAAATCGAGCCGGGGGCGCGACATGTGGTGCAGATTGTGCGTAGGCGTATCAAACGCATAATTAAACGAACGGCGGATTTGCTGCTCCACGATTTCTTCGCAATGCAGCATGATGGATTTTTCGAGCCGGTATCCGCTGATCCGCACGTCGTCCAGACCAAAGATATGATCGGCATGGCTGTGAGTATAAAGCACCGCATGCACCCAGGGGATCTGCTCTCTGAGCAGTTGCAGCCGGAGTTCCGGCGGCGTATCAATCAGGAATCCCCCTTCCGGGGCACCTACATACACCGAGGTGCGCCCGCGCTGGTTTTTGGGATTTGCTGAAGTGCAGACATAACAGTCGCAGCCCACAATGGGAATTCCCACGCTGGTCCCGGTGCCCAGCGTAATGAATTCACCACGCCTTTGTGAAAATCGATTTGATTCCTGTTGCATTACTCTCGGATCGCTTTTGAAATGACGCTGTTCAGCTCACGCCACAATATTCGCTGACTCCATCCGCAGTCACGACCAGGAGCTGGTCTGTGAGCGGGTGGTCCATGGTTAAATAATCACTGGCAATATTGTGTTGAATTTTTTCAATAATCGGAGCTTCACTTAAGCTGAGCGCAAGCAGAAAATCTCGATTGGGGACCCCGGCCAGAAATTCACTGCCCAGAAATTTTCGCGCCTGCTGATAAAATGATTTACTCAATACCTGGGAGGCATTATAGGCGTCCGGTTTACTTTGAATAATCATATTCGGGCCTTCTTCTCGGGACATGCAAATCAACTCGATTTGATTGCTGTCAAAATACCGGTCCAGATTTCTTAATGCGATCTGGTGCAGTCGTTCCCGGTCAATATTCCATTTTCTGAGAAGGTTGTCGTGAATATACCAGTAGGCATTCGATTCGTCGACGACATACAGAATTGCCAGATTGGCAATCCAGCTTTCGCCGACAAAGTTGGGAAAGTTGTTTTCCCAGGATTCCCGGGAGAGCAGGATGGGCATAATCCGGTCCTGGATCTGTGCCAGCTCTGGTTCAGTCTGGTTCTCCCCCCACTCATTGATCTGCAGAATCGTTGCCAGGGCGGTCGTAATATTCTTCTCGAAATATTCCGGTGTTGTCAGGTAAGCACGATAAAAGTTTGTCAGGTTGATCTCAGATTCGCCAAAATTTAAACGAAATCCGGGTATCAGCTGAGATTTTACCAGGGGAAATTTTTTCTGGGCCAGATACAGAACTTCATTCGCGAACAGTTCAGGGGGATTCGCCGGATTTAATGAGAGTTCAATGGAATGCAGAATCTGCTGAACGGTTTCAAAAAAATCCTCTTGTAATTTAGGATCGAAGAAAAAAGTCACCACCATCTGAATGGAGTGTTCCCGGATCAGCCAGAGTTTCCAGTGGTGCCAGTTTTTCTGGAGAAAGGGAATCCATGCCAGGTACTGTCTCCAGCGGGAAGCGTGTTTCTGGATAATAGCTTCGCCGGAATACCCGATCGATTCGTGTTCGATCGCTAACGGGCCGCGCCTCTCAATATTCCGATGCTTGACAAAAAACTGGTCGAAATCAATTTGCAGATCCGATTCACAGTTTGATTGGGGAAGCAGAGATTTCCAGTGGCAACTGATTGTTAACGTTGCATTCCCTCCGGGAGGACTGAGCTGCAGAATCCCCTCTTTCTCGTCTTTGATCCAATTTGCTGGATAAGAGAGCGAATACCAATTCGCGGGCCCAGTGTAATTAACCCAGTGATTGAAATGCAATTCGGCCAAAAAATTCACCATCAGCGAAAGAAATGATTCTGATCAGAAAATTGGGGAGCCATTCCTTAGCTTTGCTTCGCACATTTCTGATCGGTGTCTTGCAGTGATTTCATTTTAGACGATATCCAAAAAAAACTCTATCTGAAAAACCAGACAGGTCTTTTTCACTCAGGCTGCCATTTATCTAAGCAGCAAAATGCCTTTCCGCGGGGCAATACCCGGAATTTGACCTGCGAATGATTCAAGGGTAATTTTAAAATAATATTGTAAGTGTTTTATTTACAATAGGTTACAGATTTGTTTTTGAGATGGGGCGTTAGCTGGTACGACGTTTGCTTAAGAAACAAATACCAGAAAAGAACAATGTGAGACGTTCTTTTCTGAAACGAACTTCACCAAAGGATACGCTGCTGGGGAGTATAGCCGAACCTTCCCTTGTTGGGACTGTTTGGGCGAGCGCCTATACACTCAGCGGCGTCCTTTTTTTACAGTTTTGAATGCGTTGCACAAAACTGGTAGACCCATGATAGAGGGTCTGGAAGTATTTACCAGTGTTTTCTACAGAGAAAATCGCTTTCTCCCCCTATTTTCGCCTGAAGAGGGGCGACTCTATTTTTCTTTCCGATCGGGTTTCTTTTTCGCCGAAACCGGTTTCATAATCAAAAGACCCAGCGGCGGCAGATTCAAAGTGATACTGTGATCCATGCCGTGGCTCTTGATCTTTTCACTGTAAACACCGCCGGCATTTCCAATATTGGAACCACCATAGATCTTGGCATCACTGTTGATGATTTCATTGTAAAAACCGGGCTGGGGGACACCGATGCGATATCCGTCGCGGGGTACGGGAGTAAAATTTCCGATGACAATCACATGTTCATTGTCACCGGTCGAATTTCTTCGAAACGCGAAAACACTGTTTTTGGAATCGTCGCACTGGATCCACGAAAATCCTTCAGGCGTGAAATCTGTTTCGTAGAGGGATTTTTCCGATCGATACAGGTGGTTCAGATCGCCGATCAAACGGCGGATCCCGTCATGTTTTTCATGTCCGATCAGCTTCCAGTCGAGTTCAGCGTCATGATTCCATTCATGCCATTGCGCCAGTTCGCCTCCCATGAACAGCAGTTTTTTCCCAGGCATCGTATATTGGTAGCCGTACAGCAGTCTCAGGTTGGCAAACTGTTGCCACATATCGCCGGGCATTTGTGAAAGCAGAGACCGTTTGCCGTGCACGACTTCATCGTGAGATAACGGCAGGACAAAGTTTTCCGTGAAGGCATAAATCATTCTGAAAGAGAGTTCGCCCTGGTGGTGTGAACGATAGATGGGGTCGAAATGCATATAGCGGAGCGTATCATTCATCCAGCCCATATCCCATTTCATGTTGAATCCCAGTCCGCCATTGTAAACCGGATGCGACACCCCGCCCCAGGATGTGGATTCTTCCGCGATGGTCAGAATGCCGGGAAACGCACCATGCAGGCTGATATTGGCATCTTTCAGGAATTGAATCGCCTCCAGGTTTTCCCGTCCCCCGCTGGGGTTCGGCAGCCATTCCCCTTCTTCGCGGGAGTAATCCAGATAAAGCATCGAAGCGACCGCGTCGACGCGCAGTCCATCGAAGTGATATTTATCTATCCAGAAGTGCGCGCCCGATAATAAAAAGTCGCGGATTTCATTACGGCCGTAATTGAAGATATACGTGCCCCAGTCCGGGTGAAACCCTTTCCGCGGGTCTTCATGCTCATACAGGCAGGTTCCGTCAAAACGTCCCAGAGAGTGCCCGTCCGTAGGGAAATGGCCGGGAACCCAGTCAAACAGGACGCCGATTCCAGCGTGATGGCAGGCATCGACGAAATACATCAGATCATGCGGCGTACCAAATCGGCTTGTCGGCGAGAAATAACCGGTGGTCTGATAACCCCACGAACCATCAAACGGATGCTCTGTGATGGGCATCAGTTGAATATGGGTGTATCCCATTTGCTGCACGTATTCGATCAGCTGCTTGGCAAGTTCACGATATGTAAAAAACTGGCGGCCATCTTTCGGGCGTTTCCAGGAGCCCAGATGAACTTCATAAATCGACATCGGCTGGTTATGCCAGTCGGTTTCTTCCCGCTTTTTGAGCCATGCTGAGTCCTGCCAGGGAAAGTTTTCCAGATTATAAACGATCGATGCCGTCTTGGGACGCAGCTCCGAGTAGAACGCGTAAGGATCGCTTTTTTCGAAATACTCCCCGTTTTCGCCGCGCAGGCTGAATTTGTAGGCTTCGCCTTCAGAAACGTTCGGAATGAATCCGGACCAGACACCGGCATCGCTGGAATTCAGATAGTTCTCACCGTGTTTCCAGTGATTGCTGTCGCAAATGATACAGACTTCTTGTGCATTGGGTGCCCAGACGGCAAATCGAGTTCCTTTGACGCCGTTAACTTCGTCAAGGTGTGCTCCCATTGATTGATACATAGTACAGTGCATTCCTGTCTTTAGTGCATGAAGTTCTGCGGGAGTAAATAATGAGCGACAGACCTGGGTCTTGTTTTTTTGACTCTGCGTACGCCACAGGGGAGTCGGTCGATTGCGGCCCGTTTCGAAATGAGAGGATTGACGCATTTAAGTTATTTATTTCACCGTCAGTTTATATGAATTTGCAAGCTTCAAAATCATCATAATCAGCAAGCCTATTATAACTAGATTTCGACCAGATTGTTACCCATCCTTAATGCGGTTTTTCAGTCTCGAACAGATCCTTCAGTCCCGCCTGTTTTTTATCCGTTTGCGGAGCCATTTGTTAATTTGTGACTGTCGTAACTGTTAATGTATCTGCGCAGATCGCGGCGGTCAGGGCAGGTGAAGCACTCAGAAGTCCCGCAACATGGTCGAAATCTGGAATTTCGTCAAGCTTTACTCAAGTGGCATGCGTTGCAGCAAACTATAATTCAGCGTTGTCATTTCTTATAAACCGTTACTTCTGATCCGGCTGCAGATTTTGTGGTGAGGAATCAGTTTGGTTAAAGGTTCTGTTTTGTCCATTCACCGAAGTGCTCTGTTGATCGTCGGACCATTGGTCCTGATGGCAAGCTTTTACTTCCTGATCTTCTCTGGAGCTCAGGAAGGGAGAGCTTCGGCGAACGCGGTCCGTCTCAGTCCGCCACCGGAAATGTACAAATCTCCGCCTCAGATCAAAACGCCGCCGCCGAAATCGCTGCTGCAGGCTGAATGTGAAGCACAGGCAAAAGTAATGCAGCAACGCATTTCGATTCCGATCAACGTAATGGTCAAAACGCCTTACGTCCTGATCGGGGATTACGAAAACGACACTTTAGAGGCCCTGTATCGAAAAACCATCCTGCCGACGGAATATGCCTTGAACGTTTCCTACTTTGATGCGCCACCCGATCGACCGATTACGATCATCGCGCTCTCCAGTCAGGAACGTTATCAGCAGGTGGCTTACGATCTTGATCAGCGAAAAACGGGCTTGTATTACGGATACTTCCAGGCCAATGAGATGCGGATTGTCCTCAACCTGACGACCGGGAGCGGGACCCTGGGACATGAACTCACACACGCCCTGGCCCGGATTGATTTTCCCGGCATGCCCGAATGGTTCGATGAAGGGCTGGCCTCTCTGCATGAGCAGTGTGAATTTTCGGATGAACAGAATCAACTGGTTGGCATTTCCAACTGGCGGGCGCAATTGCTGCTGTCCGCCCTGGATCGGAATCAGCTTCCCGATTTGCATTCACTGGTACAACAGACCAGAATCAACACGGAACGGGAAGCGCTGACCTATGCTCATGCCCGTTATTTCTGTCTCTATCTGCAGCAGAAGCGGCTTCTGTCTCCCTTTTATCGAAAACTGCGTACGAATCGTGAGTTCGATGAAACCGGTATGCTTACATTGCAGCAGTTGCTGAATGTGAATGATCTGTCTGAAGTCGATGCCGACTTTCAAACGTGGTTAACCACGTTTCGCATCAATCCCGGCCGTTAAACGCGGGCAGCCGGACCTGTTTCTCAGCGGGAGCCCCGCGAAATCCCCCGCGAAATCATCGTTCTCTCAGAGAAATGCTGCTTGCGGCTATTCACTGGTTTTCCGCAGTTTCCTATAATGAAGCCCCGTTTACATTTGATCTCCTGGCAATGATAATTGAGCCTCTATGAATAATTCCGGATTACGCGTCTGCAGTTTCGAAAGCCGCAAAAGCGAGGCGATGCAGGCGTTGATTGAGCGCAGTCAGGCAATACCCACGCTCGTCCATTCCATGGATGAAATTCCGCTGGAGAATAATCAGCAGGTAAAAACGTTCTGCGAAAAATTATTCCGCGATGAAATTGACGTGATTGTTTTCCTGACAGGCGTCGGTGCGACCGCCTTGCTCGAAGCGGCCGAATTGTATTTTCCGCGTGAACAGTTTCTGAAAGCGCTCAAGAAAATCATCGTCACGGTACGCGGACCAAAGCCGACGGTTGTCCTGCGCAACTGGGAAGTCCCCATTCATTATTCGGCTCCCGAGCCCAATACCTGGCGTGAAATCATTACAGTCTGGGATCAAAAGAAATTTTCGGTTACGGGTAAACATATTATGGTGCAGGAATATGGAAAACCGGTCGAAGAGTTTTATGATGAACTTCGTCAGCGCGGCGCGCAGGTCCTGCCGATCGCCGTTTACCGCTGGGCGTTACCGGAAGACACCAGCGGCCTGCGGAAAGCGGTCCACGCGACGATTCAAGGCGACTTCGACGTTTTGATGTTTACCAGCGCACAGCAGGTCGTACATGTTCTGCAGATTGCAGAAGAAGAACACGTCAAAAACGACTGGATGCAGGCGGCTGCAAAAACCATGATTGCCTCCGTGGGACCTGCCTGCTCGGAAGCATTACAGCAGGCGGGGCTTGCAGTCGACTTTGAATCCAGCCCGCCTAAAATGGGCCCCCTTGTCAAAGATGCCCTCCAGGCAGCCCCTGAAATTCTGGCGAAAAAACGTTGAACCAGGTTTGCCGAATCCCGTCGATTCCGGGATTCGTGACCCGCCGGAATTTTAGTCCCCTTTGTTTC